>Ga0302325_10002092_pt1 | contig 49260 bp, 49 predicted proteins | sample Palsa_T0_2_FD_201948 | JGI IMG/M metagenome (GOLD analysis project Ga0302325, IMG submission 201948) | Peat permafrost microbial communities from Stordalen Mire near Abisko, Sweden - Palsa_T0_2 | ecosystem: Environmental > Terrestrial > Soil > Palsa > Peat permafrost | place: Sweden: Abisko...
CGCAGCGACGCCGTAGACGCGGGCCCGTTCCAGACACTGCGCGGCTTCGTGCGCGTCGCTGAAGATCGGAAAGCCGATCAGCACCAGCGGCAACGCCAGCACCAGCAGGGTGGCGGCGATCACCAGCGCCGGCAGCAGGCCGTGCCGATGCCCGGGCCAGCGCAGCGCCAGGCGCTGGAACAGCGGCCACAGGCCGATCGCGACCACCAGCGCCCAGACGATCGCCGGCAGGAAGTCGCGCAGGGTGTAGAGGCCCGCAACTGCCAGGATGGCCACCGCAACCAGCCCCACGGCCCGCTGCCGCCGGCTCACCGGCGACACCTCGGCCCGCGCGACGGCGCCGTCCGCGCCCTCCCTTGGCGCCTCATCCATCGACCTGTCCCTTCCACGCGCAGCGTCGGTCGAACACTACGCCGGTTCGACTGGGCAGCGCCACGCGCCGCGCCGGTTGACCCCGCGTCCCCGTTGAACGACCCCGTGTTCGGCGCCAGGGTCGCCGCAAATGGCCCTCACCACCCAGCGCCGCTTCGTGACCCCGCAGCCCGACGAGACGTTCGAAGCGCTCGCCGCCCGCGCCTTGCCGGGCGAGCCGCTCGACGCGGCGATGGACCTGATCCGCGGCTGGAACCTGCACATCTTCGCCATGCGCAAACAGCGCGGCCTGCTGCTCGGCAGCGACGTGGTGTTCGTCGAGCCGCCGCTCGCATGAGCGCCGCCATCGCCAAGACCAAGCCCGCGCCTGGCCTCGACGACGCCGTGGTCGAGGCCGCCGAGATCGTCGCCGGCCACGATGGCGCCGCCGAGCTGCTGGTGCGGCTGCGGCATGGCAACGGCGTCTCGAGCGCGCTGACGCTCGACCCGGACACCGGCTTCGATCTTCTGCGCGCCGCCGGCGCGGCTAGCCTGGACGGCCTTATCGGCCAGTCCTGGCGGGACCTCACTCGCGGACTTTGGGAACTCTGAGATGTTCGACATCCTGATCAAGGGCGGCACGGTCGTCGATGGCACGGGCGCGCCGGGCTTCGCCGGCGACGTGGCGGTGAAGGACGGTCGCATCGCCGCCGTGGGCGGACCATCGCCGGCGAAGCGCGCCGGACGCTCGACGCTGCCGGCCGCATCGTCGCCCCCGGCTTCATCGACCCGCACACCCACTTCGACGTGCAGCTCTTGTGGGACGGCGCCGCTCGGCCTGCGCTTGAGCACGGCATCACCTGCGTGGTGCCGGGCAACTGCTCGCTCTCGCTGGCGCCGCTGAAGGCCGCCGACCGCAAGTGCCTGGTCGGCATGTTCCAGCAGATCGAGGAGATGCCGCCGCAGGCCTTCACCGAGGCGTTCGAGTGGACCTGGGAGGACTTCGCCGGCTACCGCGACGCCATCGCCGCCAAGCTGCAGCTGAACGTCGCCCCACTGGTCGGCCACAGCGTGATCCGGCTGTGGGTGATGGGGGCGGACGCCCAACAGCGCGCCGCGCGGCCGGACGAGATCGCTGCGATGCAGGACCTGCTGCGCGAATGCCTGGAAGCCCGCGCGGTCGGCCTCTCCACCAGCTTCGTCGACGTCGACGAGCGCGGCCATCCGGTGCCCTCGCGCTTCGCCGGCTTCGACGAGCTGGATGCGCTCTGCGCCGTGCTGGGCGAGTTCGGCCGCATGCTGCAGATCGTGCCGGAGTTCTACGCCACCGACATCACCCTGGCGCGGGTCGACCAGCTGGCCGAGCTGTCGATCAAGCACGACATCCCCACCACCTTCTCGCCGCTGTTCGACAGCGCCGCGACGCCGCAGAACGTGCCGCGCACCCTGGCTCGGGTCGAGGAGCAGTTCGCCCGCGGCGCGCGGGTCTGGCCGCAGATGCAGACGCGGCCGATCGACATCTCGTTCTCGCTGCTGCGCCCGAGCCTGTTCTTCGGCCGCCTGCCGCGCTGGGTGAGGGTGCTGCGCCTGCCGCTGGCCGAGCGGCTGGCAGCTCTGCGCGATCCGGCGACCGCCGACAAGATGGTCGAGGACGCCGGGCCCGACGGCGGCCTGGCGATGCTGGGCGAGCTGGTGCTGCGCGGGGGCGACGCGGCCCCAGCCGAACTGGCCGGCCGAACTCTGGCGCAGATCGCCGCCGAGCGCGACGAGAGCCCGGCGCGGGCGCTGATCAACCTCTCGCTCGAGAACGGCCTCGACGTCGCCTTCCTCGCCGCAAGCCGCGGCCACGACGCCACCGCGCGGATCGGCCCGATGCTAGCCAGTCCGTTCGTGCACATCGGCGCCAGCGACGGCGGCGCGCATCTGGCCTCGTTCGCCACCTATGGCGACACCGGCTACCTGTTCAGCGAGTTCGTGCGCAAGTCGGGCGCGCTCAGCCTCGAAGCGGCGGTGAAGAAGATCACCTCCGACACCGCGGAGATCTGGGGCCTGAAGGACCGCGGCCTGCTGCAGGCCGGCAAGTCCGCCGATATCGTCGTGTTCGACGCCGCCACGATCGGCCGCGGCGAAGAGCGGCCGCTGTTCGACATGCCGGGCGACGGCATGCGCTACGTCCGCGACGCCATCGGCATCGAGGCGGTGGTGGTCAACGGCGAGGTGGCCTGGGAGGGCGGCGCCTACACCGAGGCCCGCGCCGGGGTGGTCTGCGAACTGGCCTGACGCCGGCGCACTTGCCAAGGCGCTCCCCGAGGCGGATATAGCCGTCGTTACGCGACGCGTTGGGGCCCTGTGCGCCCCTCCTGCCGGCGCTGGGAGAACGACCATGCAGACCAATCCCGCCTCGGGATTGTCGGGCGCTACGCCCGACGCGACCAACCCCCTCGTATTCGATCTTCTGGAGTGGCTGGCGACGGAGCCGCGGCCCTATGGCGAGGTCATGGACGTCTGGCGAACGTCCTGCCCCAGGCTGACGATCTGGGAGGACGCGGTCGATCTCGGCTACGTGGTGCGGCGGTGCGATCCAGGCGCGCCGCCGACGGTGTTCGTGACCGCCGACGGGCGACAGGCGCTGGCGGGGAGGGTCCGCCCATGAGCGACTGGTCCCCCGCGACCTATCTGAAGTTCGAGGACGAGCGCACCCGGCCGGCAGTCGACCTGCTGGCGCGCGTGCCGCTCGATCAGGCCCGGTATGTAGTCGACGTCGGCTGCGGGCCCGGCAACTCGACCGAGTTGCTGGCCGCGCGCTTTGGCGGCGCCGACATCCTCGGTCTCGACAACTCGCCGGCCATGCTGGAGGCGGCGCGCCTGCGGCTACCGGCGCTGCGCTTCGAGGCGGTCGACGCGGCGAGCTGGATCCCCGGGCCGCAGACCGACCTGGTGTTCGCCAACGCGACCTACCAGTGGATCCCGGAGCATTTCGTCCAGCTGCCGCGGGTGCTGGGCGCCTTGCGACCCGGCGCAGTGCTCGCAGTGCAGATGCCCGACAACGTCGAGCAGACCACACACCGGCTGATGCGGGAGGTGGCGCGGGACGATCCCTGGGCCGAGCGCCTAGCCGGCGCGGCGCGCAAGCCCCTGCCCCCGCCCCGCGCCTACTATGAGGCGCTGCGACCGCATGCGGCGCGGCTGGACATCTGGCACACAATCTACAACCACCCGCTGGCCGGCGCGCCGGCGATCGTCGAGTTCGTGCGCAGCACCGGCCTGCGCCCGTTCCTCGACCCGCTGGACGAGGCGCAGAAGGCCGACTTCATCGCCCGCTACACCGCCCGAATCGCCGAGGCCTATCCGGCGATGGCGGATGGCAAGGTACTGCTGGGCTTCTCGCGGCTGTTCATCGTCGCCCAGCGCTGAGGTTCAGTGCGCCGCCACCCAAGCGGCGACGCCGTCCAGTGCCTGCGCCAGCACCTCGGCGTCCTTGCGCCCGGTCTTGGCTGCGACGTGAAACGAGTGATCGGCGTCCGCGAATAGGTCGAGCCTCGCCCTTGGGCCAAGTCCAGCGACGAGCGGCTGCAGCAGGTCAAGTTCGGCCAGCGCGTCGTGCGTCCCTTGCAGGAACAACATCGGTATCTCGATCGCCGCGAGATGCTCCGCCCGGTCGATGGACGGCTTGCCCGCCGGGTGCAGCGGGAAGGCGAAAAACACCAGCCCGTGCACGCCGCCCAGCGGCTCCAGCGCCTGGGCCTGGGACGTCATGCGCCCGCCAAACGACCTGCCGCCGGCGAACAGCGGCGCCCCGCCCGCGCGGCGTAGGCCCTCGGCCGCGGCCGCCCTGACGGCGGCGTGGGCGACCGGCGGCGGATCGACCCGCTTGCCGCCCTTCTCCATATAGGGGAACTGGTAGCGCAACGTGGCGACGCTACGCTCGGCCAAGCCCGCGGCGGTCGCCGCCATCGACTTGTGCGTCATCCCGGCGCCAGCGCCGTGGGCCAGCACCAAACAGGCGCGGGGCGCCGGCGGCGCCAGCCAGAGGCCCGAAACGGACGACTTGTCGTCGATGCGGATGGTGATCGTCTCAGCGTCCATGCCGCGACAATAGCGTCTGCCGCCAGCCGCGCTATCGCGGCGGCGGCGAGGATGGACGGGCCAGCGCAGCGACGGCATGCTGAGGCCGCGGCGCCTTTCGCCGCTGACGGACCCGCGCGATGGCCCCCAGCCTCGGCGCCTACCGCGCCAAGCGGCGCTTCAGCGAGACGCCGGAGCCCAAGGGCGGCGCGGCGCCGACCGACGAGCTGGTGTTCGTCGTGCAGAAGCACCACGCGCGGCATATGCACTACGACCTGCGCCTACAGGTCGGCGATACGTTGAAGAGCTGGGCGGTGCCCGAGGGGCCGTGCCTCGATCCCAAGGTTCGCCGCTTCGCCAAGCTGGTCGAGGACCACCCGCTCGAATACGCCACCTTCGAAGGGCGCATCCCGGACGGCAACTACGGCGCCGGCATGATGATCGTCTGGGATCGCGGGACCTGGGTCACGCTCGCCGACCCCGAGGAGCTGCTGGCCAAGGGCGAGATCAAGTTCCGCCTCGCCGGCGAGAAGCTGGGCGGCGGCTGGATGCTGAAGCGGCTGCCGGACGATCCGACCAACTGGCTGCTGATCAAGGAGCGCGACCCGGCGGCGCGACCACTGGCCGAGTACGACGTGCTGGCGGAGCAGCCGAACAGCGTCGTCACCGGCAAGCCGGTCGACGAGACGCCGGCGCCGCGCAAACGGGCCTCCCGCAAGATCGCGGCGAAGATCCCCGGCGCGGTCGCCGCGTCGATGCCAACCCGCTGGGCGCCGCAGCTCGCGGCCCAGGCGGACGCGGCGCCTAAGGGCAAGGACTGGCTGCACGAGATCAAGCACGACGGCTACCGCACGCTGGTCTTCGTCGAGAACGGCAAGGCGCGGCTGATCACGCGCAAGGGACTCGACTGGACCCATCGCTACCGCGGGCTGGCCAAGGCGTTCGACAAGCTGGCCTGCAAGAGTGCGATCCTGGACGGCGAGGTGGTGGTGCAGGATGCACGCGGCGTCTCGTCGCTCAACTTGTTGGAAGCCGCGCTCGACGAGGGCGACGGCTCGGTCTTCACCTACTTCGCCTTCGACCTGCCCTACCTCGACGGCTACGACCTCAGCGCCGCGAAGCTGATCGACCGCAAGGCCGCCCTCGTCGGCCTGATCGATCCCCTGATCGACGAACGCTCGCCGCTGCAGATGAGCGACCATGTCGCCGGCGACGGCGACGCTTTGTTCGCCGAGGCCAGCCGGATGGGGCTGGAGGGCATCGTCTCGAAGAAGGTCGACGCCCGCTACGTCCAGGCCCGCTCGGCGAGCTGGGTGAAGGTCAAGCGGGTGGAGGTCGGGACCTTCGTCATCGTCGGCTTCCTGAGCAACATGCCGAAATGCGTGTCGTCCCTGGTGCTGGCCGAGGAGCGCGGCGGCGAGCTGGTCTACGCCTGCCGCGCGGGCTCGGGCATCAGCGACGACAAGGGGCGCGCCCTCTACGCCGCGCTCTCGAAGACGGAGCGTGAAACGCCGGTCATCGAGACCCCGCGGACGCCGGGCGCCCACTGGACCGAGCCGGACTACACCGCCGAGATCGGCTACCGCACGCGCTCCACCACCGATGCGCCCCGCGCGCCGGTGTTCATGAGCTTCGCGGCCCGACCGAAGCGCAACACCTCCAAGGCGTTGAAACCGCGGCTGGTCACCGACCGCGACCTGGCTTCGGTTCAGCTCACCAACCCAGAGCGGGAGATCTTCACCGGCAGCGGCGTCAGCAAGCTCGACCTGGCGATCTACTACGCCCGCGTCGGCGACTGGCTGCTGCCAGACCTGCTGCGTCGGCCGGTGACCATCTTCCGCTGCCCGACCGGCGCGCTGAACGACAGCTTTTACCAGCGCCACGCCTTCAACGGCCTGCCGCCGGGGATCCAGACGATCGAGCTGGCCGACGAGAAGGAGCGCGCCGCCTTCATCGCCGTCACCGAGCCGAAGGGCTTCCTGGCGATGCCGCAGTTCGGCGCGATCGAGTTCCACCTGTGGGGCTGCACGATCGACGATCCGGAGCACCCCGACCGTCTGGTGATCGACCTCGACCCCGACACCGCCCTACCCTGGTCGCGAGTCTGCGACGGCGCCGAGGTGCTGCGCGAGCGGCTGGAAGCGATGGGTTTCCGGCCCTTCCTGCGCACTACCGGCGGCAAGGGACTGCACCTGGTCATGGCGTTGGCGCCTGGGCATTCCTGGCCGCAGATGAAGGGGTTCGCCGAAGCCTTCGCTAAGGCGATGGCGGGCGACCATCCGACCCTGTTCACCGCCGTCTCATCAAAAGAACGTCGTAAAGGCCGAATTTACCTAGATTATCTAAGAAACAGCCGCGGCGCGAGCGCAGTGGCCTCCTATTCGCTGCGGGCGCGCCCCGGGTTTCCGGTGGCGACACCGATCTTTTGGGAAGAGCTGCGAAAGCTGTCGGGAGGGGATGCGTTCAACCGTCTTAACCTGACAAGGCGGCTTGAGACGCTGGTCTTAGACCCATGGGATGAGTTAGTATCGAGCGCCGTCAAGATTACGCCGAAGATGCGACGCGACGTCGGACTGAAGACATAAGGGGTGATGCGATGGCGGGACGTGCGTACTGGAAGGGTTACCTGAAGCTGTCGCTGGTCTCTTGTCCGGTGAAGCTCTATTCGGCGACGTCGGCCACCGCCGGCAAGATCTCGTTCAACCTGCTGCACAAAGACACGCTGAACCGCGTGCAGCAGAAGTATCACGACCCGGAACTGGGCGAGATCGACCGCGCCGACCTAGTGAAGGGCTATCAGTTCGAGAAGGACCGCTATGTCGTCGTCACCAACGATGAGCTGGAGGCGGTGGAGATCGAATCCAGCAAGACCATCGACATCGACGGCTTCGTCAAGGCCAGCGAGATCGACCCGATCTACTTCGACTCGACCTACTATCTGGCGCCCGACGGACCGATCGCCGAGGAGACCTATGCCGTCATCCTCGAGGCGATGAAGAAGGTGGACGAGGTGGCGATCGCGCGGATCGTGCTCAATGGCCGCGAGCGCCTCGTCGCCATCGAGCCGATCCCGGAGGGCTTCCGGATGATGACCCTTCGCTCGGCGAAGGAAATCCGCGAGCCGTCCAGCGCGCTCGACAAGCTGAACGCGAAGGTCTCGGACGACATGCTGGCGATGGCTAGTATGATCATCCAGCAGAAGCAGATCGAGTTCGATCCTCAGATCTTCGAGGACCGCTACGAGGGTGCGGTGATGGACCTGGTGAAGTCGAAGATCGCCGGCGGCCAGCCGGTGATCAGCAAGGCGCCCGAACGCGGCAACGTCGTCAACCTGATGGACGCCCTGCGCCGCAGCATCGAGGAAGAGCGCCGGCCGCCCGCGCCCAGCCTCGCCAAGCCCGCCGGACCGGCCAAGGCCGGCGCGAAGAAGGTCGAGGCCAAGGTGGTCGCCGCCAAGCCGGCCGAGAAGAAGAAGAAATCCAGCGCCGCCTGACGCCCCAGCACCACTTGAACCCATGGACCTGAGCGATCGTGCGTTCGCGCTCTACGGCAGGTTTTCGCCCGGCGCTCGCGATCGCTTCCAGCAGGCCATCGCCAGCGCCGGCGGCTCGGTTTCGCGCGACCTCATGCGGGGCAGCGACGCCCTGGTCGTCGGCGCGCTGGCCGCTCCCTTGATCGACAGCGGCGCCCTGGCCAAACGACTGCGGATGGCGGGCGAGCGCGGCCTGCCGGTGCTGGCCGAACGCGTCTTCGCCGCTGAGCTGGCGGGCGAGCCGACCGAGGCCAAGGGAACCCTGCCGCTCGCCACCGCCATGGCTGGCGCCGGGCTACGTCGCGACGACATCGAGATCCTGACCGCGTTCGACTTGGCCCATCTCAGCGGCGACGCCTGCCGCTTCCGCGACGTGAACGTGTTCCGCACCGCCGGCGATCTGTTGTTCAAACACCGCTCGATGTCGGAGGTGGTGACGATCCTGACCCGCGCCCGTGACCGCTCGCCGATAGGCCGCCACAAGATCGTGCTGACCCGGACCGGCGTCCCGATCCTGCAATGGGACGACGGACAAACCACGCTGGAGGGCCAGGGTGTCCTGCCGCTCGACGAGGATCACGCCAGCCTCGACGATCTGTTCGAGGCCGCCTCGATCGCCGAGGCCAGCGGCGAGCCGGACGAGGCCGCCCGGCTTTACGACCTGTGCGGCCGCGCCGACCGCAAGGACCCGATCGCCCCCTACAACCTGGCCAACATCCGCCTAGGTCAAGGCCGGAACGACGAGGCGGCGCTGGCCTATCAGCAGGCGCTGGCGCGTGACCCTCGCTTTGTCGAAGCCCGCTACAACCTCGCCAAGGCGCTCGAAGCCGCCGGCAAAACCGAGGCTGCTTCGGTCGAACTGGATCGCGTGCTCGCCGCGGATCCAGCGCATTCAGACGCGGTGTTCAACCTGGCCCAACTGCGGATGAAGGCCGGCGAGCTGGGCGCCGCCAAGGCGCTCTACGAGCGCTATCTGTCGCTCGACCCGCCTGACGAGTGGGCGGCGACAGCGCGCAAGGCGATCGCCTACTGCGCCGCGACCGGCGAGCCAGGCAGCGACCGCCTCGAACGGCCCCAGCCGGGTTAGCGTCGCCTGACACCGGCGGCGTCACCGCCAACCGCTAGGCCGCCCGAGCGGTGGGCTTGAACAGGTTCGTGAGCGCGTCGCGCATCGCCGCGCGGTGGTAGGGCTTCAGCAAGTAGGAATAGCTGCGGTAGTCGTCCAGCAGCCGGTTCCTGGGGTATCCGGTCGTCAGGACGAAGGGGACGCCCGTGGCCACAAGCACGTCGGCGACGGGGTAGCTCATTTGTCCACGCAGATTGAGGTCCAGCACGACGGCGTCGACAGACTGCGCCTCGATCATCGCGAGAGCTTCTTCAACGCGGTCGGCACAGCCGACAACCGCGCAGCCGAAGTCGACCAGCATGTCGTTGAGCAGCCACGCCACCATCGGTTCATCCTCAACGATGAGAACCCGGCGCCCCGAGAGCACGGCGTCCACGGCTCAACTCAGCTCAAGTGGAATCGGCATGTCGATCTGACAAACCACGCCGGCCACGCCGAAGCTCAGACGGACCTCGCCACGCAGTTCATGGGCGAGGGCGCCTTCGATCAGGCGCGATCCGAAACCCTTGTGCCCGTTCGGCAGCACCGGCGGGCCGCCGTTCTCCTGCCAGCGAAGACGCATCTGCCGACCCTTCGGGCTGAGTTCGAGCTCCCAGGCGATTTCGATCTTCCCAGTCTCGGCGTTGGAGAGCGCGCCGAACTTCGCGGCGTTAGTCACCAGTTCATGCAGCACCATGGCCAAGGTGAGCGCGGCTTTGGGCGCCAGACGCACGTCCTCGCCTTCGACTGAAAAGCGAGCGACGCGCAGGTCGTCCAGCCCGAAGGGCTGCAACATCTGTCCTATCAGGTCGCGGAGGCTGACCGTCTCCCAGCTGTCGCGGCCCAACAGGCTGTGCCCCCTTGAGAGCGCGAGGATGCGTCCTTCGAACACTTCAACGACAGCATCGTCGGCCGCGCCGCGCAGGGTCTGTACGGCGATCGACTGGACGGTGGCGAGCGTGTTCTGCGTACGGTGGTTGAGTTCGTCGAGGAGCAGCCGCAGCCGCTCTTCTTCCTGTATGTGTTTCGTAAGATCGTGGAATGAGACGAACCGCTGTACCGTCTCACCCTTCTTGTCCAGAACCTGACCTACAAAGGTATCAGCCCAGAAGAGCGCGCCGTCTTTGCGACGGTAGCAGACGTCCATGTAGCTGTCGGCGGTGTCTTCGAAAGCCGCAAGGATTGCCAACGACGCTGTCGGCTCGCGGCGCTGGGCGACCAGAAAGCTGAAGGGTTGTCCCAGAATATCCTCGCGCGCAAAGCCGGCCAAAGCGAGAAAACTCTTGTTGGCGAATACTATGGTGCTGTCGGACGCCTTCGCGTCCGTGAACACCATGGGCATACGGGTTGTCTCGGCGGCGGCGACGAACGGACCCAGGTGCTTCCGAAAGCTCTCGATTTCCGCTTCCGCAGCCCTTTTTTGCCTCGATTTGAATACGTGCAGCTGTATGTCGGTCACTTCTCTGTGAGAACCAGCGCAGTCATCGATCTATGCTTGACTCGGCCGCGAACCTTCACCGGTTTTGTGGCGCGAACATCCAGAATCAAAGTATCTCGCAGTTGAGACCTAGTTCATTGCCCTTGGATACCCGTAAAATTGCAGACAGCTCACCGATTCACGCGTCGCAAGCTTAGCAATACCAAAACCTTTTGTGGTTTTTTCTTACCATAAAGCTTCTAAATCCGTAAGCGGCAACTTGCGGTGAGGCGGAGAAGCTGAGGTCACGCGATCGGAGAGCAAGGGACGCCGATCCGCGAGGCCCACAAGCATTGGCCGGCGAGATGGCCCTGCGTCGCGCGCCACCAAAATTTGTGCGGCGCAATTGTGCGCGACTTCCGCGATTTACGGTGTGTACTCCTGGGGAGAGAAAAGCCAATAGCGTAGCGACTGGTCCAGGTCGGCGATCAGGTCGTCCGCCGCCCCGACCCCCACCGAAAGCCGGATCAGGGAGTCGGCGATTGAGGCGTGGCTCATGAAGAACGACTTCAAGCCTGTTGTGGGTCATAGCTTTGCCGCTCTGGAGCAAATATCGGCGCGCGTAAATTGAAGGATGAGTACGTGCAAAAGTCGGGTGCGAACCAGGGCCAGCCAGCATCGGAGCTCATCTCGCAAAGAATCGCCGACCTCGGGGACTGGCGCGGGGACACCCTCGCCAGAATGCGAAGGTTGATCCAAGAAACAGACCCGGACGTCGTCGAGGAGTGGAAGTGGAGGGGCACGCCGGTCTGGTCGCACGACGGCATCATCTGCACCGGCGAATCCTACAAGAAGGTCGTCAAGCTTACCTTCGCCAAGGGCGCGTCGCTGAAGGATCCGGCCCGTCTCTTCAACTCGAGTCTCGACGGCAACGTACGCCGCGCGATCGACATCCACGAAGGCGAGGAAATTGACGAGTCCGCTTTCAAAGGGCTCGTTCTCGAAGCGATCGCCCTCAACGGCTCCGGCAAGTCGAAAAAATCTGCGAAGAAGGCGGAGTCCTAGGCTCAGCACCCGTGGCTTCGCGCCGCGCCTTGACGCCGCACAACACCGTCCCTTGACCCATCGCAGACCAGCTCGGGGCGCCTATCTTCTGGTCAGAATACAGCCAACCTGGCAGGTTATCATGGACATCGGTTTCATCGGCCTCGGCAACATGGGCGGCGGCATCGCGGCGAAGCTGCTGAAGCCAGGCCGCCGGCTCAAGGTCTGGAACCGCTCGCCGGAACCCGTCGCGCGGCTCGTGGCCGATGGCGCCGAGGCGGCGGGTAGCCCGGCTGACGCGCTCGACGTCGACATCGCCTTTTCCATGCTGGCCAGCGACGATGTGATCGAGGCGGTGATCGTCGAAAGTGGCGCGCTCGACAAGGCGCGCGCTGGCCTGATCCACGTCAACCTCGCCACGGTTTCGGTCGCGTTCGCGCGGCGGATGGATGAGCTGCACCGGGCGCACGGGCTCTTCTACGTCGCCGCACCGGTGCTAGGGCGGCCGGACGTCGCCGCGGCTGGCCAGCTGAACGCCCTATGCGCCGGCGCGCCGGCGGCGGCGGCCCAGGTGCGCCCGCTCCTGGAGGAGTTCACCCGCGGGGTCTGGCCGCTGGGCGACGATCCGGTGCGCGCCAACGTGGTCAAGCTGGCCTGCAATTTTGCGCTCGCCAGCATGATCGAGACGCTGGGTGAAGCCGGCGCCCTGGTCGCCGCCTACGGCGTCGAGCCCGGCGACCTGTACGAGATCATGACCGGCACCCTGTTCGCCGCGCCGGCTTACAAGACCTACGGCGACCTCATCGCAGGCGCCCGTTTCTTGCCGGCCGGCTTCAAGCTGCCGCTCGGCCTCAAGGACGTCCGCCTGGCGCTGCAGGCGGCGGAGGCGCGGGACACGCCCTTGCCGATCGCCTCGCTGCTGCGCGACCACTTCATCGAGGCGATCGCGACCGGCAACGCCGATCAGGACTGGTCGGCGCTGGCCGCCGGCGCGTTCCGCCGCGGGGGCCGTGAACTCGTCGCGCGGAGCGCCGGAGGGTGAACCATGCCCAAGACTGAGGACGCCCAGCGCTATCGCGCGAACCTGCAGGGCGAGATCGACAGCGCCGCCGTCTATGGCGCTCTGGCCGCCGCCGAGCCGGATCCGAACCTGGCCGAAGTCTACCGCAAGCTGGCCTCGGTCGAGAGCGCGCACGCCCAGTTCTGGCGCGGCCACCTCGATCAGAAAGACAGGGGCCTCGGCGTCCGGCCCAGTTCCAGGGCCCGCATGATGGCCTGGCTGGCCCGGCGTTTCGGCCCGTCGTTCGTGCTGCCCACCATCGCCGCCGCCGAGGCCCGCGACGTCGACGCCTACGACAGGCAGCCCGAGGCGGTCGCCGGCGGACTGCCCACCGCAGAGCGCTCGCACGCACGGGTTATCGAAGCGGCAGCCGCCACCGGGCGCGGCCTGGTCGGGCCGTCGATCGCCACTTTGGAGGGACGCCATCGCGGCGGCGGCGGCAATTCGCTGCGCGCCGCGGTGCTGGGCGCCAACGACGGCCTGGTGTCGAACCTGAGCCTGGTGATGGGCGTCGCCGGCGCGGCCACCTCGGCGCACACCATCCTGATCACCGGCATCGCCGGCCTAGTGGCTGGGTCCTGCTCGATGGCGATGGGCGAGTGGCTGTCCGTCAACAGCGCTCGGGAGCTCAATCAGCGGCAGATCGCCACCGAAGCGGCGGAGCTGGAGCAGTCGCCGGAGGAGGAAAAGGAGGAGCTGGTGCTGATCTACCAGGCCAAGGGCCTGCCGCAGGCCCAAGCCAAGGCGCTCGCCGACAAGCTGCTCAGCAACAAGGACACCGCGCTGGACACCCTCGTCCGCGAGGAGCTCGGCATCGACCCGGACTCGCTCGGTGGCTCCGCGTGGGCCGCAGCCGGCGCCTCGTTCTGCCTGTTCGCGTTCGGAGCAATCTTTCCGGTCGCGTCTTATTTCCTGCTGAACGGCTGGCCGGCAGTGGTCGCCAGCCTGGCGCTGAGCGGGGTCGTCCTCGCCGCGATCGGGGCCGGCACGTCGCTGTTCACCGGACGTGGGTTCTTCTTCTCGGCCGCGAGGCAGGTCGTCATCGGCTACGCCGCCGCCGCGATCACCTTCGGCATCGGCCGGCTTGTCGGAGCGTCCCTGAGCTGACCTCTGTCAGGCCAGCGCCTGCTCCAGATCGGCGATCAGGTCGTCCGCCGCTTCGACTCCCACCGAGAGCCGGATCAGCGAGTCGGCGATGCCGATCCGATCCCGCGTCGCCGCCGGGATCGACGCGTGGGTCATGATGGCCGGGTGCTCGATCAGGCTCTCGACGCCCCCGAGGCTCTCGGCCAGCGTGAACAGCCGGGTGCGCTCGAGCATGGTCCGGGTCCCGGCCAGACCGCGGTCTAGGATCGCGGTGACCATGCCGCCGAAGCCGTGCATTTGACGCCTCGCCAGGTCGTGCTGCGGGTGACTGGGAAGGCCGGGGTAAATCACCTGCCGCACGTCCCGCCGCGTCTCCAGCCACTGGGCGACCGCCAGGCCGTTCTCGCAGTGCCGCTGCATTCTGAGCGCCAGGGTCTTGACCCCACGCAAGGTCAGGAAACTGTCGAACGGCGAGGCGACCGCGCCGACCGCGTTCTGAAGAAAGGTCAGCTTTTCGGCTAGGGCCGCGTTCTGGCCCACCACCAGCGCGCCGCCGACCACGTCGGAGTGGCCGCCGATGTACTTGGTGGTCGAGTGCATCACGACGTCGAAGCCCAGCTCGAGCGGGCGCTGGACGTAAGGGCTGGCGAAGGTGTTATCGGCGGCGGCGACCAGGCCGCGGCGCCGGGCCAGCGCCGCGATCGCCTCCAGATCGGCCAGCCGCAGCAGCGGGTTGGTCGGCGTCTCAGCCCAGATCAGCCGCGTCTTGGGCGTGATCGCCGCCTCGATCGCCCCGAGGTCGGCCAGGTCGACGAAGCTGAACTCGAGACCGGCCGAGCGGCGGCGCACGCCGTCGAACAGCCGAAACGAGCCGCCGTAGAGGTCTTCGCTGGCGATCACGTGGTCGCCAGCGTCCAGGGTCTCCAGCAGCGTGCCGATCGCCGCCAGGCCGGAGGCGAAGGCGAAGCCCTTGGTCCCGCTCTCCAGGTCCGCCAGCGCCCGCTCCAAGGCGAACCGGGTTGGGTTCTGGCTGCGGGAGTACTCGAAGCCCTGGTGCACGCCGGGCGATGACTGGGCGTAGGTGGAAGTGGCGTAGATCGGCACCATCACCGCGCCGGTGGACGGGTCGTGCTGCTGGCCGCCGTGGATCGCCCGGGTGGCGAAATCGAGCTGGTTCTTGCGGGGCCAATCTCTTGGGGGGGTCTCGTCGCTCAAGCGGCGCGCCTCAAATAGTTGATCAGGTCGATCCGGGTGATCAGGCCGAGGAACTCGCGGCCCTCCATCACGATCGCCACCTCGTCGCGCTCGAAGATCGGCAACAGGATGTCCAGCGGCTCGCTGGCCTGCAGCGTGCGCAGCTTGGCGGTCATGGCGGTAGAGACCGGCTGGCGGAAGCGGCCGTCGGAGCGGCGGTCCTCGACCGCTTCAAGGAGGTCGCTCTCGTCGATCAGGCCGATCAGCCGGCCTTCGTCCATCACCGGCAACTGGCTGACATCGGCCTGGCGCATGCGGTTGTAGGCGGTCAGCAGGGTGTCTTCCGGCCCGACGGTGACCGCGTCGCCGACAGTGCGGGCGATCAGATCGCGCAGGTCGCCGTGCAGTTCGCGGTGGGCCAGGCCCTGCTCCAGCACCCAGCTGTCGTTGTAGACCTTGGAGAGGTAGCGCGAGCCGGTGTCGCAGACGAGCGTCACCACCCGCTTCGGCGAGGTCTGCTCGCGGCAATAGCGCAGAGCGCCGGCCAGCAACGTGCCGGAGGAAGAACCGCCGAGGATGCCAGCCTTGGTCAGCAGCAGCCGCGCGGTGGCAATGCTCTCGGTGTCGGTGATTTCGTAGGCCTTCTTCACCAGGGCGAGGTCGCAGTTGGCGGGGATGAAGTCCTCGCCGATGCCCTCCACCACCCACGAGCCGGGCGTGACGCGCTCGCCGCGCTCCACCAGCGGGGCCAGGATCGAGCCGACCGGGTCGGCCAGCACCATCGCGGTCTTCGGCGAGGCCTTGGCGAAGAAGCGTCCGAGCCCGGTCAGGGTGCCGCCGGAGCCGACGCCGACCACGACGGCGTCGAGGTCGCCTTCCATCTGCTCCAGGATCTCCGGACCGGTGGTAGTCTCATGCGCCAGCGGATTGGCCGGGTTCTCGAACTGGTTGATGAAGAAGGCGTCCGGGATTTTCGCCGCCAGAGCCAGCGCCATGTCCTGGTAGTATTCGGGGTGGCCCTTGCCGACGTCGGAGCGGGTGATCCGCACATCGACGCCCATCGCCCGCAGGTGCTGGATTTTCTCGCGCGCCATCTTGTCGGGGACCACCAGCAGGAGCCGGTAGCCCTTGAGCAGGCCGACCTGCGCCAAGCCAAGCCCGGTGTTGCCCGCGGTCGCCTCCACCAGCGTCCCGCCGGGCTTCAGCCGCCCGTCCGCCTCGGCCGCCTCGATCATCGAGCGGGCGATGCGGTCCTTGATCGAGCCGCCCGGGTTGGCGCTCTCCAGCTTGACGAACAGGCGGCAAGGCCCGGTGTCGAACTCGGTCAGCTCGACCATCGGCGTCTTGCCGATCAGGTCGAGCGCGGAGCTGACGGCGGGCGGTGTGGGTGGTGTCGTCACAGTCGCCTCCGGGCGCAGAGCCGCGCTCAGAATCGGGAGCGATCTTGCGTGCGGCAAGCCCGCCGGAGGTAGTCATTGCCGCAAGCGCCGCGCAAGGCGTAAATCGTTGCGCTGACGCTCGCCCTTGCCTCGATCAGGGCCTGGTCTGGGCTAGCCTGCGTGGCTCGTAGAGCGAACCCCGCGCGGAGACGATGGCGTGCGCCCAGGCCGGCTCGCCGGCCAGCCAGGCAGTCAGGCTTGTCCTTGCCGAGCCCGCGCCGCGCCGGGCGTCGGCCTCCGCCGCGCCGAGGTCCGCGGCGGCGCGTTCGAGCGCCGCGCGCTGAGTCGCCAGCGCCGGGCCGGCGTAGCGCTCGTCGATGTCGCCGAGCTGGGAGCGGGCCGACGCGACCATCAGCGCGGCCGCCTCACCGTCGCCATGGTCCAGCGCGGCGATCGCGGCCAGCAGCGCCCGGCGCACGTCGGCCAGCGCGCCTGCAGCCGTCATCGGCTCGGTCGCCTCGACGGGGCAGGCGGCCGGAGCCAGCGCCTTCACGTAGGCCGCCAGCCCCTTCAAAACCGCCGCGGGCGGCTCGTCGCCGTCGAATTCCTGGGTGACGATGCCGTCGATGAACGTCTCCAGCGCCGGCGACGCCGGGTCCTGGCTGACCTTCAGCGCTGACTTCGGGCCGGAGAGGTTCGGGATCGGCTTGGGATTGTCGATGCCATCGCCGCGGTGCGACGACAGCACCGACGTGGTCACGTCCGCCGTACCCGGCGCGCCGGAAATGCCCGGAAAGTCAAAATCCGGATTGTTGCGCCCGCCACGGTGGCAGGTCTCGCAGTCGATGCCGGCGCGCGCCGCCTGGCCGCCGAGCAGCAGCGGCGTACGGAACCCGGCGCGGCCCAGCTCCACCAAGTAAGCGTTCTGTGCGTCGACCGGTATCGCCAGGCACTCGGTCGGACGGTGCGTCAGCACGACGGACGCGTCGGCGCCGGCGGCGAGCCAGCGCAGGGCGCGCAGCGGCGGCGCAGGCGGCGGGAGCGCCGCGGCCAGGCCGAACGCGAGGGCGAACGCCGCGAGCGCGATCAGGCGGCCGGATCGCCGCCGTGATCGATCCAACGCCTCAGTTCCTCCGCCTCGGCGCAGCCGAACGAGCAGGCCGTGTCGAGCCGCGCCAGCATCGCCCGGGCGCCGGTCATGTCGCCCTGCAGCACCTTCAGCTCGCCATAGTACTCGGTCGCCCCACGATGGTTCGGGTCGATCGCAAGCGCCGCGTTGTAGAACGACTCCGCCTTGGTCCAGTCGCCCTTGTGGCGCCAGACATAGCCCTCGTAGGTGAGGATGTCCGGGTGCGGCCCGATGGCCGCCTCGGCGCGGCTGAGCGAGGCCAAGGCGTCGTCCCAGCGGTGCTCGTTGATCAGGCTGACCGCCCGCACATAGGCCCCGTCGCCCGCCTGCGGCGTCGCCAGCGACAGGTGCGAGGCGACATCGTTCGCCGCCGAGGGCGTCGCCGAGCCCATCGCCGCAGTCACGTCGGCGATGGCCGACTTGAGGTCAGCGGCGTCGGAGCAGGTGTCGCCGCAGGTCGCCGCTCGGGACTTGAGGGTGACGAGTTCGGCGTTGGCCTTGTCGGTCTGTTTCAGCTTGACCAGCGACAGCGCCAGCTGGCGGTGCGCCTGCACCGACGAGTCGTCGAGCTTGACCGACTTCTCGTAGGCCTTCTCGGCGCCCTTCTCGTCGCCCGCGCCGGACTTCGACATGCCGAGGTAGAGCCAGGCGTTGGCCGCCCTGGGCGTGGTCTCGACCACGTGCTGGAAGTCGGTGGCCGCGGCCTTGTAGCGCCCGGCCTGCAGATCGGCCGTGCCCTTCTGGTATTCGACGGCCGGATCGTATTCCGGCTGGTCGGGCATTCCGCTCAGGCCGCCGCCGCCGCCACCGCCACTGGGCATTCCGCCGCCGCCCATGCCGCCGCCGCCGCTGGCGTGGGTCAGAACTGGGAAGGCGACAAAGGCGATCCCGGCGGCCATGGCCAGCGCCACGTTCGCTCGTTTCATAAACTCGCTCCCTTGGACGTCCCTTGCGTCAACCACTGTGGCAAAGTTCCCACGCCATGTCACCTCAGACTCCCATATTAAGGGGCGTCATATTCGTGACGGAGTTGAAAACCACATAGGGGTCTCCACCTATTCCGTTGGGGGGAATAGCCCGTCCTATAGGCTCATGCGCGCCGAGAAACCGATCCGCGTCGCCGCTCTGGTCGACTTGCCGCGCTCGCCTGAAGCCGGCGGGCACGTGAAGTGCTGGGAGCGGCTGGCCGAAGCGGCGGCGGACGCGCAACTGCCGCTGGATCTGACCGTCTACTTCTCCGGCCGTCACCGCACCGAGGTGCTGGGACCCGGCGCCCGGCTGGCGCACCTCCCGCCGCTGTTCTCCACCTCCCAGCTCAAGTTCCTGCCCTACGTGCCGGACCACACCGACCTGGCGCCCTATCACCCGCGCCTGGCCCGCGAGCTCGGCGCCTACGACGTAATCCACACCACCGACGCCTTCTTCGCCTTCGCCAAGACCGCCGAGGGCGTCAGCCGCCGCCGCGGCATCCCGCTCACCACCTCGTTCCACACCGACACGCCGTCCTACACCCGCATCTTCACCCGCCAGACCATCGAGGCCCGCTTCGGCGCGAGCTGGCCGGCGAAGAAGCTGATCGACGACTGGCAGCTGCCCGAGCGCCAGGGCCGACGAATGGACCAGCGCCTGGTGCAGCACGTCCGACGCTGCGCCTTCGTCGCCGCCACCCGCGCCGAGGATCACGCCCTGGCCGAAAGCATCCTCGGCCGCTCCCGCGTAGGCCATCTGCGGCTGGGCGTCGACAAGCGCCTGTTCGGCCCCCATCGCGCCGACCGCGCGCGGATCGAGGCAGAGCTCTGCCTGCCCAAGGACCGCATCCTGGTGCTGTTCGTCGGCCGCCTCGACGTCGGCAAGAACATCCACACCCTGGTCGACGCCATCGCCGCCCTGCGCGCCGAAGGCGTGCCGCTGCACCTGATCACCGCTGGCGTCGGCCCCGCGGAGGCTGACATCCGCAAGAAGCTGGGCTCCGCCGCGACCATCGCCGGCTTCGTCCTGCCCTGCGAGCTCGCCCGGCTCTACGCCAGCGTCGATCTGGTCGCACTCTCGTCCGAAGTCGAGATCCGCAGCATGGTCGGAGTCGAGGCGATGGCCAGCGGCTGCCCGGTGCTGGTTTCGAAGAAGAGCGGCGTCGCCGAGCTGTTCGACGACACCCCGGCGATGCGCGTAGTCGACAGCGGCGCCGCGGCGTGGGCCGAGGCGTTGCGCCAGACCGCGGCTTGCGCCCCCTCGCGCGCCGCCATGCGCGCCGCCGCGCTTGACTACTCCCGCCGCTGCCTGGCGCCTTGGCGCGAGGTGCTGGACGAGGACCTGTACGCGCTCTGGCGCGAGGCCTCTCAGGCGCCCGGCGCGACGGAGCTGATCGCCTGAACCAGGAAGCCGCCTTCGGCGCTTCCATCCTCGTGCTTTGCCCTCACCCGGACGACGAGGTGGTGGCCTGCTGCGCCGCCATCGGCCGCGCCAAGGCCGCCGGCGCGCGGGTCTCGCTGCTCTTCCTCACCCACGGCTGCGTGGACCAGGCGACGATGTGGCCCTGGGCGCGCCATCGCTACGCCGCCGTCGTCGCCCGTCGCCAGGCCGAAGCCGAGCGGGCCGCCGTCCAACTCGGCGCGGCCATCGCCAGCTGGTCCGAGCGCCCGGCCCGCCACCTGTGGTGCGAGCTCGCCGCGGCGGAGCGGGAAATCCGCGCCGCCATCGCCGCCGTCGCCGCCGACCAGCTCTGGGTCCCGGCGTTCGAGGGCGGCAATCCGGACCATGACGGCGTCAACGCCGTCGCCAGCCGCCTCGCCGCCGACGGGATGAGCGTGCTGGAGTTCGCCGAGTACAATCTCGCCGGCGGCGCCGCCAAGTCCCACGCCTTCCCGGCCCCGAACGGCGCTGAGACGGTGCTGGCGCTCACCCCCGCGGAGCAGGCCGCCAAGCGCGCCGCCCTGGCCCTCTACGCCTCCGAGCGGGCCAATCTCGGCTACGTCGGCGCCGAACGGGAGGCGCTGCGTCCCCTCGCCGCCTACGACTACGGCCGCCCGCCGCACGCCGGTCAGCTATGGTACGCCCGCTTCCAGTGGGTCCCGTTCCGCCACCCCGGGGTTGATTTCACCCGGCCGGCTGACGTCACGCGCGAGATATCGAACTACCTTGGCCGCAATTCCTGAGTCGTTAAGACGTGGTTAACCATAATTGCCGACCCTGTGACTCGTCTTCCTTGAAGACACCCCACCATCACCGACTTCATCAGCCCGGCGGCATCCGCCGGGCTGCTTTTTCTTGGCCGCGAGCCTATGGTGGCCCCCATGAACTCGAGCGATGAAATCCGCTACCTAGACCAGCTGGTGAACGCGCTCAGCTCGGGTCGAATGCGGCTGTTCGAGGGAGATGAGGACGTCACCCAGCGTGAGCTCGGGCGCCTCGCCGGCGAGGTCGCCGCGATCGAGTCGATGCTGCGGCAGGCGCAGTCCGGCCGCGACCGCTAGGACCCAGCGGCGGGATCGACGCGGCCATGCGCCGCTTGCGCGGCCGTACGGCGCAGCGTAGAAGCCCGCCCTTCGGCCGATTGGCCTGATCCTCGGTAGCTCAGTTGGTAGAGCAGCCGGCTGTTAACCGGCGGGTCGCAGGTTCGAGTCCTGCCCGGGGAGCCATCGCTCCCACGACATCTGCGATGCGGTCACGCGCCTCTCGGCATCGACGGCTGGTGGGAATGTTTCTCCAAAACCGCCAAACGCAACACAACCAGTTACCGCCGATAATAACGGCGCCCGAATTGTGGCGGGACCCAATGCGGCGCCCCGCCATGGCTGTTCCTGTGGCTCACGATGTCAAAGAACCGAGCCACCAAGGCGCCGCGCCGAATCCCCGTCAAGACGCCGGTCAGCCGCGCTTCTGGCCCGCGCCACCGTGTCCGCCACCGCCCGGGCTGCCGCCATGCCCGCCGCCGCCGCCGCTATGGCCGCCGCCGCCGTGACTGCCGCCGCCGCCCACGACGCCCGCGCTGTGAACGCCGCTGCTGTGAACGCCGCCAGCGCCGCCGAAGGCGCCCGCGCCGCGTACGCCGCTGCTGTGAACGCCGCCCATCCCAACGCCGCCGCTGCGCACTCCGGCGCCGGAGAAGTGGCTACCGCCGCGCGAGCCACGACCGCCGCCACGCCATCCGTTCCAGCCCTCGCCGCCGCCCCAGCCATAACCCCGGCGCCAGGCATAGCCGCACCAGTAGTAGCCAGGGCCGCGCCAGCCGCCGACGTACCAGCAGTAATCCCGGCCGCCGAAGACGAACTGCGCACGCTGCAGAGTGGGCGCGTCGCCGACCGTGTAGACGCCGGAAATCAGTTTAGCTTGTGGGTCGGCCTGAGCGCCGCCGCCGGCCAGGGAAGCGCCAAGCAGCGAGGTCGTCGCCACCAAGCCGAGAACCAGGGTTCGCATGTTTGTCTTTCGGAAGGTCTGGGCGCCCGCCGCGCGAAGCAAATCGCTCCGCATCTGGAACCCGCATCCGTCCAACGCCCGACATACCAGAGGGTTCAGCCTACGCCGGCTTTTGGCGTCGGTCCGCCTTAGAAAGACACGGCGCAGCCCATCGTCACGCGCCAGTCGGAGGTCGGCCCACGGCCGCCAGGTATCCCAGCCTGATGGTTCGTGACCTTCGGCCTGCAGCCGTTCTTCGGATCGGTCGCGAGGAAGGGCTCTTGCCACCACAGCGCTCGCTTTGCGCTCGCATCGAAGTACGCACGCTGCGCCGGTCGTACCGCCGCAAACGTCCGCTGGGACGGATCGCCTTCGCCCGCTACGAACCGCTCCTGGCAATGCCGGCCCTCCTCCGCCGTGAGCGCTACGGCGCCGGAGAGATCGCATCCGAGGCCGGCCCTGAGCGCACTTCCGATCGTCGGCGGTGAGCTTTGTGGCGGCTGGGCGCCCAAGTTCGGTGCGACTGGAAGCACACTGGCCGGTGGTTGAGCCGTTGTCGCGGCGGCCTCGGGCTTCCGGGATGAAAGCGACCGCACACGCGTCGGGGCGCGGGCCACTCTTAGGAGCGGCGGAAGTCGAACCAGTTGGACGTCCACCGGCAGACCCGGCGCGGGCTCTGGCTGGCTCGCTTGCCACAGAAGGGCCGTGAGAAAGATCGCGTGGGCGCCCAGCGCGACGCCAACCGCGAGCGTCCGCCGCCGACCGGCTTTGAACCGGGGCCAACCCTGCTCCTTGATCACCTCGGGCCTCCGCAACGTTGCGGAGGACCCTAACTGTTCCGCGAACCGTGTCGACTTTGGGCCGATGAGAGGGCCGTCAGCGTCGTAGAGATAAGTATCCTGTCCCCAGAACTTCGGGCATCAACGAGCGCCTCAGCTCACCGCCCCACGAACACCGGCTCCCGCTTCTCCACAAACGCCTTGGTCGCCTCGCGGTGGTCTTGGGTCTGGCCGCAGTGGACGTGGTGGGTGGCTTCGAGGTCGAGGCAGTCGTCGACGTCGCCGGCCATCGCGCGGTTGAGGTTTTCCTTCATGTAGCGGTAGGCGACCGTCGGGCCGTGGGCCAGACGCAGGGCGATCTCGCGGGTCTTGCCGGCCAGCGCCTCCGGCTCGCAGACCCAGTTGGCGAGGCCGAGCTGCAGGGCCTCGTCGGCGCTGACGCGGTCGGAGAGGTAGTAGAGCTCGCGCGCCTTGGCCGAGCCGACCAGCTGGGTCAGGAAGTAGGTGCCGCCGTAGTCGCCGGAGAAGCCGACGCGGGCGAAGGCGGTGGTCAGGATCGCGTTGCTGGCCATGATGCGCAGATCGCAGGCCAGCGCCAGCGAGAGCCCGGCGCCGGCCGCAGCGCCCGGCAGGGCGGCGATGGTCGGCTTGGGCATCTTGAACAGCTTGCCGGCGGTGGCGCGCTGGTTGACCCGCTGGCGGTGGATGGCGCCGTCGATTGTGTTGTCGCCGACCGTGCCGTCGCCGCTGGCCGCCATGCCCTTGACGTCGCCGCCAGCGCAGAAGCCCTTCCCGGCCCCGGTCAGCACGATGCATTTGACGTCGCGGCTCAGCTCCGCGACGGCGAGCTGGGCTGCCAGCGCGGCGGTCATCGCGCCGGACATGGCGTTGCGCGCCTCGGGCCGGTTCAGCGTCAGCGTAAGCACGCCCTCGTCGAGCGTGGCGAGCAGGTCGTTGGTGCCGGTGTCGATGTCCTGGGACGCCATGTCGTTGTTCTCCCTGTTATTCTGGATCAGTTCGGCGCGGCCTGCTGCCCCCGGACCAGGCGGCCCGGCAGCGCGCCGGTCGGCTCGCCGTGGCGGCTGACGACCTGGCCGGAAACGACCAGCGCCTCATAACCGCGTGCGCCCTGCGTGATCCGCCGGCCGCCGGCCGGCAGGTCGTAGAGCACGTGCGGGGTCGCCAGCCGCAGCTGGTCGTAGTCGATCACGTTCAGGTCCGCCTTGCGCCCGACCGACAGCACCCCGCGATCGAGCAGGCCGACCGTGGCGGCGGGATCGGCGGTGAGCGACTTCACCGCCTGCTCGATCGACAGCCGCTGGCCGTCGCGCTCGCGGGTCCAGTGCTGCATCACGAAGGTGGGGTAGCTGGAATCGCAGATCATGCCGTAGTGGGCGCCGCCGTCGCCGAGGCCGATCACGCTGTTGGGGTCCGTGATCAGCGAATAGATCGGGTCGAGCGAGCCCGAGCCATAGTTGGCCAGCGCCACCAGCAGCAGGCCCTTGCCGTCGTTCTCCAGCAGCAGGTCGTAGGCCAGCTCGCGCGGATCGACGCCCTGACGCGCGGCCACGGCGGCGATCGAGTCCTCCGGCTTCGGCTCGTAGTCGGGCGGATCGGCCAGCGGCCACATGAAGTCGAAGCGGCGGCCCAGCCGCGCCAGCGGGATGATCGCGTCGAGCGGATCCTCCATCAGCAGCCGGGCGCGCAGCATCGGGTCGCGCAGGGCGGCGATCCGCTCGGCGAACGGCAGTTTGGCCAGCGGCTGGTAGCTGGCGCACAGGCTGAACGGATTGATCGACAGGTCGAAGCCGAGCACCACGCCGATCGGCCGCGGATAGACCTGGGCGCGGATCCGCGGCCCCTTGGCGTTGGCCTCGGCCAGGTGCTGCATCACGTGGCGCCAGGCTTCGGGGTTGTCGTTGGACTGGGCCATCGAGAAGCTGGCCGGCCGGCCGCTGATCCGAGTCAGGCGCGACAGCATGTCGATCTCGTCCTCGAACGTGCGACCGGATTCGCCGAACACCGCCTGCAGCACGCCGCGGCCGGTGTCCTTCAGCGCCAGCGCCATCGCCTCCAGCTCGTGCTCGGCCGCCTGGAAGGTGGGGATCGCATCGCCCTGGCCGGTCTTGTGGATCACCAGCCGCGAGGTGGCGAAGCCCAGCGCGCCGACGCCGATCGCCTCACGCACGATCGCCTGCATCCGCTGCAGGTCGTCCTCGGTCGCCGGCTCTCGGTCGGCGCCGCGCTGGCCCATGACGAACACCCGCACCGCCGAGTGCGGGATCTGGGAGGCGAAGTCGATATCGTGCGGGCGCTGTTCGATCGCATCGAGGTATTCAGGATAGGTCTGCCAGTCCCAGCTCAGCCCCTCGGTCATCACCACCTCGGGGATATCCTCGACGCCCTCCATCACGCTGACCAGCAGCGCGCGGTGCTCCGGCCGGCAGGGCGCGAAGCCGACGCCGCAGTTGCCGCCGACCACAGTGCTGACACCGTGCGACGACGACGGCGACAGCCGCTCCGACCAGACCGCCTGGCCGTCGTAGTGGGTGTGGATGTCGACGTAGCCCGGGGTGACCAGCTTGCCCGACGCGTCGATCTCCTCAGCGCCGGCGCCGCTGAACGCGCCGATGGCGGCGATGCGGCCGTCCCGGAGGGCGATATCGGCCTCGAAGCGCTCAGCGCCCGTGCCGTCGATCACCAGGCCGTTTCGGATGACCAGGTCATATGCCGGATCCATCGCCGCTTCCTCCGCTGGTTTTCCCGATACTGTTGGCGCTTTCGGGCGCAAAATCCACCACCGAGGGCGACAAAAATGCCGGCGAAGGTCCAATCCTGCCGATGCGGCGCCGCGCCCGATTGAGCGGTTCTTGATCCGAGGACCCGGCCGGCGCCCAAGCTCACGGCGCCTTCGCGCAATCGTCGCCGATCCGTACACGGCGCAACACGTTCCCGCACGGCCGCTATATCTACTGCCCGAAATACGCGAGTCGGGGGACGCGACGATGGTGGTGATAGGTGACGCAAAGGCGCGGCTCTGCGGCGCTGCGAGCGGCTTGGCTCTGATGTCGGCGTTCTGGCCCGCGCTCGCGGCGGCGGCCGACACGGATGCGGACGCCGCGGCCCAGGCGCCGGTCGCGACGCAGTCGATCTCGCCCACGGCCAAGTCCACCGCGGTGTCCGAGATCGTGGTCAACGGCATTCCCTACAAGGAGACGGTGCTGCCGACGCGAATGTCGTCGAGCTCGGTCTACGGCCTCGATCTCAGCGTGATGGACACGCCGCGCAACACCACCCTGCTCTCGACCACCCAGCTAGACACCCTGAACATCCAGGATCCGCGCGCCTTCACCTACCTGACGTCGAGCAGCTACACCGATAGCGCGTTCGGCACGCCGAACATCCCGCGCATCCGCGGCCAGTACGCCGACGTGTTCTACAACGGCATGCGCGCCAGCTTCACCGACAACGGCTACGGCGCGCCGCTGAACTTCGACTCGTTCGACAACATCGCCATCACCAAGGGCCCGGCCAGCGTGATCGACGGCCCGGGCGCCGGCGTCGGCGGCGAGGTGGACCTGCTGACCAAGCGGCCGAGCCTGGCGGCCATCACCACCCAGGCCGAGGCCAGCTTCGACACGCTCGGCAACAACCGCTTCAGCATCGACGTCAGCGGGCCGATCGTCCCGGACAAGTTGGGCCTGCGCATCGCCTATTCCGGCGAGGACAGCTGGAACACCTATTTCTACAACCACTACATGCGCAGGAACGCGGTTTACGCCGCCGTGCGCTACACGCCGAACGACACCTACCAGCTCGACTTCAACACCGAGGTCAACGCCGAGAAGTACACCGAGAACGTGGGCCTGAACCGGGTCAACCAGAACCTGATCGACAATACCCAATACCTGCAGGGCGCGCCGGACGGGGAGCTGTTCTCGGCCCTGATCGGCTCGCCGCCGATCGCGGTAGGCTCGCCCGGCAATCCCTATTCGCCGGTCCCGCCGCTGCTCACCACCGTGAACCTCACCGGGTCCGTGGCGATCAATCCCAGGATCACCATCGACCAGACGCCGGGGGTGGAGTCGCGCGCGCTGCTCTACAACGCCCAGCTGATCCAGACTTGGCGCATCAGCGACGACGTCACAGTCGAGAACAACACCTTCTTCGATTTCCAGAACAGCGAGAACCACGAGCCCTACTATTACGCTGACGCGTCGAACGGCTCCTGGACCATCGAGAACCGCACCGATGTGAACCTCAAGTTCGCCCTGCCGTTCGCGCCGTCGGTGGAAAACCAGGTGGTGATCGGCGGGACCTACCGCTTCGCCCACGTCAACTACATCAGCAACTTCAGTTCCGAGACCATCTCGGTCTACGACCTGACCGCCAACCCCAACCTGTGGGCCTACAGCAACGCCTACCAGATCGCGTTCGCCGACGCCTTCCCCTACAAAACGCCGTTCGGCTCGATCCAGCTCGGCACGCCGGGTCGCGATTCGACCAACGCCGGCAACACCGGCATCTCCGACCTGAGCGACGGCGGCCTGTTCATCCAGGACCGCACCCAGCTGACCGACCAGCTCAGCCTGCTGCTCGGTGGCCGCGTCGACTTCGTGCAGGACCGCACGCAGGATCCGCTGGGCGGCCCGGTGTGCGCCAACTGCTTCACCAACCTCGACTTCAGCCACTCCACCGGCGTCTACGGCCTCGCCAACGCCAACGTCAGCGCGGTCTACAAGCCGGTGTCGTGGGCCAGCGGATACCTGACCTTCGACTTCACCCAGAGCGTCGACCCGAACGGCGGCGAAGGCGGGGTCAACGCCTACGGCCAGGTTCCCGACAGCACCCTGCTGCAGTCGAACAGCTACCTCTACGAGGCGGGCCTGAAGGTGAACCTGCTGAACAACAAGCTGTTCGCCGGCGGCGCGATCTTCGACCAACAGCGGGCCATCCGCACCGGCCTCGGCGGCGCGACGCTCGACAACGCCGACATCCGCGGCATCGAGGTCGAGGCCAACTACCAGCCGACCCGCAGCTTCTTCGCCACCGCCAGCTACTCGTTCATCAAGACCACGCTGAACACGGCGCCGGCGTTCTACAACTACCCGGCCCAACTGGGTGAGAACGTCGACGGGGCCGCGCTGTTCGCCACCTTTGTCCCCGGCCAGAAGTTCAACGATCCGGGCGTGCCCCAGCACGTGTTCAACTTCCTCGGCAACTACAAGTTCGCCAGCGGCATCGGCCTGCGCTTCGGCGCCCAGGTGACCGGCCCGATACAGACCACCCCGTCTGGCTTCCTCGACGTGAACGCCTCCGACCTCGGCGGCTTCCTGCCGCTGGTGCCGAGCAACATCGCCGGCGCCGCCAACGCCAACGGCATCGCCTACTACCGCTCACCCGAGATCCCCTGGCAGTTCACCCTCAACGCGGCGGTGTTCTACGAGTGGAGCCGCTATGTGGTGACGCTGTCGGTCTACAACTTCACCAACCAGCGCAACTGGCAGCCCTCGCCCAGCCTCTACGGCAACGACTTCCTGGTGATGAACGACCCGATCACCGCCGAACTGCGGCTTCAGGCCAAGTTCTGAGCGGCGTAGGCGTCCAGCCGCGCCAGATGGGCCGCGATCTGGTCCGGCGGCAGGAACGAGCCGAGGAAGCTGTTGCGCGCCAGCGTGACCAGTTCGTCCCGGGTCAGCAACGGCGCCACGGCGCGGAAATTGTCGCCCAAATAGCCGCCGAAATAGGCCGGGTCGTCGGAGTTGATCGTGGCGCGCAAGCCCAGTCGCAGCATCCGCGCGATCGGATGAGCTTCGAGGCGCGAGACCACGCAGAGCCGCAGGTTCGACAGCGGGCAGACGGTCAGGGTCATGCGTTCGCGGACCAGCCGCGCGGTCAGCGCCGCATCCTCGAGCGAGCGGTTGCCGTGGTCGAGCCGGTCGACGTGCAGCAGGTCCAGCGCCTCGATGACGTATTCCGGCGGCCCTTCCTCCCCGGCGTGGGCGACGCGCTTCAGCCCCATCGCCCCGGCCCGCTCGAATACGCGCTGGAACTTCGCCGGCGGATGGCCCAGCTCCGACGAATCCAGCCCCACCGCCACGATCCGATCCAGCCAGGGCTCGGCCGCCCGCAGCGTCGCGAAAGCGTCGTCCTCGGACAGATGCCGCAGGAAACAGAGGATCAGCTTCGAGCTAACGCCATGCCTGGCCTCGGCTTGCGCCATCCCGGCCAGCAGCCCCTCGGCCACGACCCCGAACGGGATCCCGCGCGCCGTGTGGGTCTGCGGGTCGAAGAATATCTCGGCGTGGACCACCGCGTCGGCCGCGGCGCGGTCGAAATAGGCCAACGCGAGGTCGCGAAAGTCCGCCTCGGTCCGCAACACCGCCGCGCCCTGATAGTAGAGGTCGAGGAAGTCCTGCAGCCGCACGAAGCTGTAGGCCGCGCGCACCGCCTCGACGCTGGCGAACGCGATCGACACCCGGTTCCGCCGCGCCAGCTCGAACATCATCTGCGGCTCGAGGCTGCCCTCGACGTGCATATGCAGCTCGGCCTTGGGCAGGCTGGCGATGAAGGCCTCGTCCATCGTATGCAGATGTCCCAAGGGGCGGCGCTGTGGCAAGCGCGGCCGACGCGGGGTGGGCATGCTGAATAGGTTGTTCGCGCTCGAGGCCCACGGCACCACCGTGCGGATCGAGCTGCTGGCCGGCGTCACCACCTTCCTGACCATGATCTACATCGTCGTGGTCAACCCGCTGATCATGGGCGACGCCGGCATGCCGGTCGGCGCGATCGCCATCGGCACCTGCCTCGCCGCCGGGGCGGGCTGCCTGTTGATGGGTCTGCTTTCCAACACCCCGCTGGCGATGGCGCCGGGCATGGGTCTGAACGCCTACTTTACCTACACCGTGGTCAAGGGCATGGGCGTGCCGTGGCCGACGGCGCTCGGCTGCGTCTTCATTTCCGGCGCCGCCTTCCTGCTGCTGACCGCGATCGGCGCGCGCCAGCTGATCGTGAACGCCATCCCGCGCTCGCTGTTCTCGGCCGTCGCCGGCGGCATCGGCCTCTTCATCGCCTTCATCGGCCTGAAGGACGCCGGGGTGATCGTCGCCAATCCGGCCACCACCGTCGGCCTTGGCGACCTCACCACGCCCGGCGCGCTGGTGGCGATGCTTGGCCTGCTGGTGATCGGCGTCTTGATGGCGCGCAAGGTCCGCGCGGCGATGCTGGTTGGCATCCTGGTCGCCGCCATCGCCGGCTGGTTCGCCGGGCTCAGCCACGCGCCCGGCCCCTCGCTCGGCCTGGGCGAGATCTCGGCGACGGCGTTCAAGCTCGACATCCCCGCCGCCCTCGGCCTCGGCGGCAACCTCGGCGCCACTGTGCTCGAGATCATCTTCGTCTTCCTGTTCGTCGACCTGTTCGACAACGTCGGCACCCTGGTCGCGGTGACCAAGCGCGCCGGGCTGGTCGATGCTGACGGGACGATCCCTCGCTTGAACCGAATCTTGTTCGCCGACTCGCTGGCGGCCATGTTCGGCGCCCTGGTCGGGGTCAGCACCGTCACCAGCTACATCGAGAGCGCCTCGGGCGTCGCCGCCGGCGGCCGCACCGGCCTGACCAGCGTCGTCGTCGGCCTGCTGTTCCTGGCGACCCTGTTCGTCGCCCCGCTGGTGGCGCTGATCCCGACCGCCGCGACCGCGCCGGCGCTGATCCTGGTCGGCTCGCTGATGGTCGGCGCGGCGGCGGAGGTGGACTGGGCCGATCCGGTAGTGGCGATCCCGGCGTTCCTGACCATGATCTCGATCCCGCTGACCTATTCGATCGCCGACGGCCTGGCTTTCGGCATCATCAGCTATGCGCTGCTGACCCTGTTCACCGGCCGGGCGCGGGGCAAGGACTGGCTGGTCTATGTGCTGGCCGCCCTGTTCATCGCCCGCTTCGTCTACATCGCGAAAGGCTGAGCCGATGCGGTTCCGCGTCCTCCTGGCCGCCCTGCTGGTGCTCGCCGCGCCAGGCCTGGCGGCGGCCAAGCCGATCGAAATCCGGGTGGTGATCGTCACCACCTGGGAGGTCGAGTTGGGCGGCCAGGACAAGTTCGGCGAGCTGCACGCCTGGCGCAGCCAATGGCCGCTGAAGGCCGAGCTGCCGTTCCCGCTCGGCATCCATCCGCTGCTCTACGACCCCGAGCGCCACGTGCTGGCGATCCTGACCGGCATGGCCACCGCCCGCGCCGCCGCCTCGATTGTCGCCCTGGGCGCCGACCCGCGCTTCGACCTCAGCCACGCCTACTGGATCGTCGCCGGCACCGCGGGGGTCGACCCCAAAGTCGGCTCGGCCGGCTCGACCGCTTGGGCGCGCTGGGTGGTGGACGGCGACCTGGCGCAGGAGCTCGATCCGCGCGACGCGCCGCCCGACTGGCCGACCGGCATCGTGCCCTACGGCCGCACCACGCCCTACCAGGAGCCGGCGCCGCCGATGCTGGGCGAGGACGCCAATGTCGCCTTCGCGCTCAATCGCGGCCTGGTCGACTGGGCTTACGCTAAGACCCGCGACACCAGGCTGCCGGACGACGCCCTGCAGGCGAAGCTGCGCGCGCCCTATTCGGGACTTGGCGCCGCGCCGCCGTTCGTGCTGGAGGGCGAGGGACTGATATCGGCGCGAAACTGGTACGGCGAGAAGCTGAACGACTGGGCGCGTCGGTGGGTCAGCTACTGGACCGGCGGCAAGGGCGTCTTCGCCATGTCGGACGAGGAGGACACCGGCGTGATGCAGGGGCTCGCCTTCTGCGCCCACGCCGGCCGCGCCAGCCTGGACCGGGTGCTAATCCTGCGCGCCGGCAGCGACTACACCGTCGGCCCGCCGGGCATGAGCGCCGCCGACTTCCTCGCCAAGGAAACCCACGAAGGCTTTCCCGCCACCCCAGAGGCCCTGGCCAACCTCTACCTGGTCGCCTCGCCCGTCGCCGCCTACCTGGCGGACCATTGGGCGAGAACCAGGGACGTCATCCCCTAACGGCGCCTACCAGGCGCCGACATTGGGCATCGACGCCCAGGGCTCGCTCCTCGGCAGTGAGCCGCCCTTCTGCAGCAGCTCGACCGAGATTCCTTCCGGCGAGCGGACGAACGCCATGTGGCCGTCGCGCGGCGGGCGGTTGATGGTGACGCCGGCGTCCGCCAGGCGCTGGCAGGTGGCGTAGATGTCGTCGACCTCATAGGCCAAATGGCCGAAGTTGCGGCCGCCCTGATAGTCCTCGCGGTCGTAGTTGTAGGTCAGCTCGACCATTGGCGCGGCGCCGGCCCCGGCCTGTTCCTCGTCGCCCGGCGCGCAGAGGAACACCAGGGTGAAGCGCCCGCCCGGATTGTCGATCCGCCGCGCCTCGGTCAGCCCCAGCGCGCCGCAGTAGAAGCCGAGCGCCTTATCCAGATCCGCGACCCGCACCATGGTGTGTAGAAACCGCATTATCCTGATTACTCCAATGGTTTCAATAGCTTATGGGGACCAGAAAAAGTTACACGAAGAGTTGCACGAGGCTGTGAGGGCTTACCTCGACGACCCCGCATTGAACATAGGCGTCGACAGCATCGCCTATGACGTCCGCGAACACCCGACGGTGCGATTTTCCACGAAGGGGGCAGCGCGACCGTGCCAGCGCGGCAAGGCCACTGCAAGCCAACTTAACTTGCTTTGCAAGCGCCACTATCCCGGGGCGATACGGCGCGCCGTCTCAGCAGGAGGAGGGTTGGATGGCAGGGTTGAACAGCGGCGTCGCCGAGCCGGAGCGGGCGGCTCCGAACCACATGGAAACGACACCCGAGAACCAGGCGGCGACCTTCCGCAACCAAGACCAGACTTGGCCGGTGCGCGCCATCCGGCGCGGCGGCGCGGTGCGGCCGCTGCCGCCGCACGCCCGCTCGCTTGGGGACCTGGCCTATGAGTTGGGCGGTGTTCGCCTCGGCATCGACGACTTTATGGCCCGCCGCCGCACGGCCGGGCTGCTGATCCTGAAGCACGGAGAGATCGCGCTGGAGCGCTACGGCATGGGCAGTCGCCCTGAGAGCCGCTGGACCAGCTTCTCGACCGCCAAGTCGATGACCGCGACGCTCGCGGGCGCCGCGCTGCACGGCGGCGCGATCGGCAGCCTGGACGATCCCTGCGAGGCCTACGTGCCGCGTCTGCTCGGCTCGGCCTACGAGGGCGTCACGATCCGCAACGTCCTCAGAATGTGCTCGGGCGTGGCTTGGCGCGAGGGGGACGACGCCGACGGACGCTCCGAGGTTCATCGTCTTGGGCGGGCCATGGTGAGCCGGCGGCCCGGCGCCATCCTGGACCTGATGTGCAAACTGCCGCGCGCGCATCCGCAGGGGGCAGTGTTCAACTACTCGACCGGCGAGAGCTGCGTGCTTGCCGCGGTGGTCGCGGCCGCCGTGGGCCGGCCGCTGGCCGACTACTTCGCCGAGCGGGTCTGGGAGCCTGCCGGCATGGAGGCCGACGGGCACTGGCAACTGGAGTCCGAGGGCGGGCTCGAAATGGGCGGGCTCGGCGTCAGCGCCCGGTTGCGCGACGTCGGCCGCTTCGGCCTGCTCATGCTGGAGGACGGCGAAGCATTTAATGGCCGACGGGTGCTGCCGCCCGGCTGGCGCGATCTCGCCGGCCAGCCGGACTGCGCGGCAACGGGCTTCGGTCGGCTCGGGCCCGATATCCCGTCGGGATACGGCTACCAGTGGTGGGTGCTGCCGCACGGGCCGACCGGCATCCACGCCGGCGCCTTCTCGGCGATCGGCGCCTTCGGCCAGTACATCTACGTCAATCCGGCCGCACGGGTGGTCGTCGCCATCCACAGCGCTTGGCGACAAAACAACGACCCCGACGCCGACCTCGAGACCTTCACGCTGATCGGCGCCATCGTGCGCGCGCTCCGACCGGACCCGGCGTCGTAGACTCCGGCCGCCGGCCGCCTCTCCCGGCAGACGGCTCAGAGTGGCGCCTTGCCTTTTGGCCGCCGCAGCGATCGAAGGGAGCTACGCTTCCCGCGTCTGCCGTCGCCAGAGCGCCGCGTACTCACCCCCCTTGGCCAGCAGCGCCGCGTGGTCGCCGCGCTCGACGATGCGGCCGCGCCGCAGCACCAGGATCTGGTCGGCGTCGACGATGGTCGAGAGCCGGTGGGCGATCACCAGCGTGGTGCGCCCTGCCCTCACCTTGCGCAGCGTCGCCTGGATCGCCGCCTCGGTCGGGCCATCGAGGGCGCTGGTGGCCTCGTCGAGCACCAGCAGGCGGGGACCCGCCAGCAGCGCCCGCGCCAGGCCGACCCGCTGGCGCTCGCCGCCGGAAAGCTTGAGGCCCCGCTCGCCGACGTGGGTCTCCAGCTTGAACGGGAGCGAGGCGACGAACTCGCCCAGCTCCGCGGCCTCCACCGCGCCCCAGACATCCGCCTCGCTGGCGGTCGGGTCGCCGAAGGCGATATTGGCCAGCAGGGTGTCGTTGAACAAAGCGACCTCCTGCGGCACCAGCGCCACCGCGCGGCGGATCGAGGTTTGCCGAACCTCACGCAGGTCCGCGCCGTCGAGCCGCACCGCGCCCTCCTGCGGATCGATCAGACGTAGCGCCAGCCGCACCGACGTGGTCTTGCCGGCGCCTGAGGGGCCGACCAGCGCCGTCGTCGTGCCCGGCGGCGTGCGGAAGCTGACGTCGGCGAGCCCGACCGAGCGCGCATCGTGGCGGTAGGTCACATGGTCGAACACCAGGTCAGCGCCCTCGGCCGAGGCTGGCGGCAGGTCGCGCGCGGTCGGGCTGTCGGTGATTTCCGGCAGGATCGCCCGCAGCGCCAGCATCTGCTCCATGTCGATGAAGGCCTGGCGGATCATCCGGTAGTTGACGCCGAGGTTGCCGAGCGGGGCGTAGACGGTCTGGATGATCAGGATGCAGGCGGTGATCGCGCCAGCGGTCATGACCTGGCGACCGGCGGTCACGGCGTGATGAGTCATCTGCCAGCCAGCCAGGAACACCACGATCAGCAGTCCGAGGCTCAGCACCAGCGACTGAATCGCGTTCAGCATTTGCAGCGAGGTGTTCGACTTCACCGCGGCGCGGGCGTAGTCGCCCATCGCCTCGGAGAACCGGCCGACGATCCGGTCCTCGGAGCCGAAGGCCTTGATGGTCTCGAAGTTCATCAGCGCATCGACCGCCAGGCCCGCCGCCTCGCTGTCGGCGTCGTTCATCGCCCGGCGATGGCCGATGCGCCAGTTGGAGATGCTGATGGTGATGATGATGTAGAGCACGATGGTGGCGATCGTCACCAGCGCGAGCGGGCCGTAGTAGCGGCTGGTCATCACGTACGCGGCCATGATCAGCTCGAACAGCGTCGGGCCGAGATTGAACACCACGCTCTGCAGCAGGGTGTCGGTCGAATGCGCGCCACGGTCGATCATCCGCGCCAGGGCGCCGGTCTGCTTGCCCTGGTGGAAGTTCAGCGAGAGCGTTAGGGTGTGGCCGAAGGTCTCCTCGGCCGAGCGCGCCAGCGCCTGCTGCGAGACCGGGGTGAAGATGGCGTCGCGCATCAGCGGCGTGGCGTTGGCGATGAAGCGCAGCAGCACCCAGCCGGCGGCCAGTCCCATGAACACCGCGAACAGGGTCTCGGGCGTCCCGCGCCCCTTGCCGGCGGCGTCGATCGCCTGGCCGATTAGCACCGGCGCATAGACGCCGGTCCACTTGCCGATCAGCACCAGGCCAAGCGCCAACGCGAGCCGGGTGCGCAGGCCCTGGGCCCGCGAGCGCAGCACCAGGCGCACCAGTTCGCCCATCGAGCTCCAGAAGTTGAACTTCACCGGCCCCGGCAGGGCGAGCGACGGCCCTGCGGCGTCCATGCCGGCGTGGGCGTAGCTCATGCGCCGGGCTCCGAGGGGCCGAGGATCAGGGTGGTCTGCTCGCCCCCGCCTGGCGTGCGCCAGTCGATCCGCCAGCCCTGGCCCTGCGGCGCCGCGGTGTAAGGCGCCTGGGCCAGCGGCGCCAGTGCGTCGACGGAGGCGGTGAAGTGAACCTGCTGCGTGGCGCCCATCAGGTCGAACTCATGCGCGCCGGCCGTCAACGGTTGCAGCGGCAGCACGAAGCGACCGGTGGCATCGGCGCTGGCCTGGCTGCGCTCCACCCCGTCGACCCGCACGATCACCGTCTCACGCGGCGCGGCGACGCCCGATAGGGTCGCCGCGCGCTGATTGTCGTAGTCGAGCGCCAAGGCGGCCAGCGCGCCGTTGCCCGGGGACGCCGCCTGCGTCCCGCCGCCGGTTCGCAGCCGCGCCACCGCGCCGTCGGGGGCGATGAACAGATAGCCGACCGCGGGCGCGACCTGGCCGCGGTCCGACATCGAAAGACCGAGCAGCCGGGGCTCGCTGGACGGCGCCAGGGTGACGCGCCAGACCCCCTTGGCGTCCGCGGTGGCGAACTGTTGCGCGCCGCTGGGGCTCGCCAGCCGCACCGCCGCGCCCGGGATCGCCGAGCCGTAAAGCTGCAGCCCCCCGCCCGCGGCGCGCGCGCCGCCGAGCAGCTCCGGCGCGGGCCGATAGTCCTCCGTCGGCTCAGGCGCGGCGCCGGCCGCATTGACCGCTGACGGATCCTTCTCGCCGCACCCGCTCAGCAGTCCCACGGCGGCGAGGGCCATCAGCGTCGTCTTGCCGGCTTGCAACCTCACTGGCTCCATATCTATGCTCATCCAAATCGTTGCACGCACGGGCGCGCCATGGCGCGCTCTTTTTTTCCCTGGAGCCATCCGAAATGCCGAGCGCTTCCAGGCGGCTGGACTCGGTCTGCGTCTACTGCGCTTCGTCCAACGCCGCCGACCCCGAGTTCCTGGCCGCCGCGTCCGAGCTCGGCGCCACCCTCGCTCGCGAGGGCCTGCGCCTGGTTTACGGCGGCGGCGGGGTTGGCTTGATGGGCGCCTGCGCCAAGGCCGCCCACGCCGGCGGCGGCCGGGTGCTGGGCGTCATCCCCCACTTCCTCACCTCGCAGGAGCGGCAGCTGACCACGGTCGAGACGGTCGTCGTCGACTCGATGCACCAGCGCAAGATGATGATGTTCGAGGCGGCCGACGCCTTCGCCATCCTGCCCGGCGCCATCGGCACGTTGGAAGAGGTGGTCGAGCTGCTATCGTGGCGGCGCCTCGGCCTGCATGCCAAGCCGATCGTGTTCCTCGACATCAAAGGCTTCTGGCAGCCGCTGTTCGCCCTGTTCGACCACATCCTCGAGCAGAGGCTGATGCCGGTCGAGTTCCGCGAGACCTGGCGCACCGTCGAACGGGTGGAGGACATCCTGCCGATGCTGCGCGGCATGCCGACGCTGGCCTTCGCCACCACGCCCGGCATCGAGGAGATGACCTGAACGGCGCCGAAAAACGAGCCGCTGTCGATCCGCGCCGCGCTGGATCGTCGTCTTGATTGGCGAGAGAGTCTCGCGGGCGACGGCGTCCGCGGCGCGCCGCCGAGAAAGGGTCTGAAAATGCGCTTCATGTTCATCGTCACCTCCCCGCAACAGCAGCCGCCGACGCCGGAACTGCTGGTCGAGATGCACAAGCTCGCCGACCGCGAGATCAAGGCCGGCCGCATGCTCGACAACGCCGGCCTGATGCCGCTCGCCACCGGCGCCCAGGTGCGCGTGAGCGACGGCAAACTCAGCGTCGTCGACGGGCCATTCGTCGAGACCAAGGAGGTCATCGGCGGCTACGCGATTTTCGAGCTGCCGGGCAAGGAAGAGGCGCTGGCCTCGGCGCGGGAGTTCATGCAGCTGCACCTGGATCACATGCCGGGCTGGGGGGGCGTTTGCGAGCTGCGCGCCATCGCCTCTGGCCCGTCTTGAGGCCGTCCAGACAGCGCTGGCGTCGGCGGCGGTGAGCGTCGCCGACGCCCACCGCGCCATCCTGGCCACCTGGCGGATCGAGCAGCCGCGGCTGATCACCAGCCTGGCCAGGATGCTTCGCGACATACCGCTGGCCGAAGAGCTGACGCAGGAGTCGCTGGTGGCCGCGCTCGAGCGGTGGCCTACCGACGGCGTGCCCGAGCGGCCGGGCGCCTGGCTGATGGCCACCGCCAAGCGCCGGGCGTTCGATCACCTGCGCCGCGGCCGGATGCTGGCGCGCAAGCACGAGATGGTCGCCCGGGAGATGGAGGCCGAACAGCAGGCCACGCCCGATCTGGACTCCGCCCTCGACGACGAAATCGGCGATGAGCTGCTGCGGCTGATCTTCACCGCCTGCCACCCAAGGTTGTCGCGGGCGGCCCGCACGGCCCTGGCCCTGCGCATGGTCTGCGGCCTGACCACCGAGGAGATCGCCCGGGCGTTCCTGGTCCCGGAGGCGACGGTCGCCCAGCGCATCGTGCGCGCCAAGCGGACTTTGTCGGACTCCGGCCTCGCCTATGAGACTCCCCGCGGCGAAGAGCTCTCGGCGCGGCTGGGTGCGGTGCTCGAAGTCGTCTACTTGATCTTCAACGAGGGCTACACCGCCGCGCGTGGCGGTGACTGGCTGCGCCCTCAGCTCTGCAACGAGGCGCTCCGATTGGGCCGGGTGCTGGCCGCCGTCGCGCCGCACGAGCCGGAAGTCCACGGACTGGTCGCGCTGATGGAGCTGAACGCATCGCGCACGGCGTCGCGCACCGACGTTGACGGCGAGCCGATCCTGTTGCTGGAGCAGAACCGCGCACTGTGGGATCAGCTGCAGATCCGGCGCGGGATGACCGCGCTGGGGCAAGCGCAAGAGCTGGGCGGCGCGCGCGGCGTCTACGCCATGCAGGCCGCCATCGTCGCCTGCCACGCCCGGGCCGGCCTCGCCGCCGAGACCGACTGGCCGCGTATCGCGGCGCTCTATGTGGAATTGGCCGAGGTCGCCCCCTCACCGGTGGTCGAACTGAATCGCGCGATCGCCGTCGCGATGGCCGAGGGACCGGCGGCGGGCCTCGCCATCGTCGACCGGCTCGTCTCCGAAACGGCGCTGAAAGGCTATCACCTGTTGCCGACCGTCCGCGGCGATCTGCTCGAGAAGCTCGGCCGGCGCGAGGAGGCGCGCGCGGCCTTCGAAGCCGCCGCCGCGCTGGCCGGCAACCGACGCGAGCGCGACCTGATCAGATGCCGTGCCGAGGCCCTGCAGGCGCGAACCTAGGACGCGTTCGATCGCGCAGGTGCGCCGCCCCGCCGCACCGGCTCAGTCGTCGCGGTGGACGCGCTCGCGGCGTTCGTGGCGTTCCTGGGCTTCCAGGCTGAGGGTGGCGATCGGGCGGGCTTCGAGGCGGGCGAGACCGATCGGCTCACCGGTTTCCTCGCAATAACCGTAGGCGCCCTCCTCGATCCGGCGCAGGGCGTCGTCGATCTTGGAGATCAGCTTGCGCTGGCGATCCCGCGTGCGCAGTTCAAGCGCCCGATCGGTTTCGGAAGAAGCACGGTCGGCCAGGTCCGGATGATTCTCCGTCTCGGCCTGTAGATGCGTCACCGTTTCGCGAGATTCGCGAAGGATATCTTCCTTCCAATCCAACAGCTTTTGTTGGAAATACTCAAGCTGTCGCTCGTTCATGAACGGCTCATCCTCTGTGGGATGGTAGCCGCCTTCGTCCAGCACCGGCGCAACTGCTTGCATCAACGCCTCACCGCCCCACAATGAGTCCCGTTTCGTCCCTCAGGCGGGCGCTTATAGCAAACGCTGGCCTCGCGGCAACGCGGCTCGCGCGAGAGGGGCGATTAGGTCGCAACCGCCGACCCCTCCAGCTTGGCTAGCTCCACCACGGCGCGCGTCTCGACCTGGTCGAGCAGGCCTTCGAGGTCGGGATCGTCGGTCATCGAGCGCTGCTCGCGCACGGCGCGGGTCAGGCTCTCGAGCACGGCGGGATCGAGCGGGCCGTCCAGCAGCTCGAGCTTCAAGCTGTCCAGGGCGTCGAGGATCTTGTCGGCGCGCCGGACCGCGCGGCGGCGGCGCTCCAACGGGCCGCCGACCTCCTGCAGCGCCATCAGCGCGTCCAGCGTGCTCACGGCGTTGACGCTGGCGGCGGCGGTCACCCCCGCCGGCGCCCCAGCCGACGGCGTGGCGATAGCAAACCCCGATGCGGCCGTCTGCGCCGGCGTGGACCTGACGCCTGTCGCGCCGGCTGGGCCGGATGTTCCGGTGACCTTCATACTTTGGGCGCCTCCTGCCCCGGGGGACTGTCCGCCGGCTTGCTTGCGGCATGGTTAATGCCGGGCAGATTCTGCCGAGGGGCGCTGGCGGTTCCGTGGCTGCAAGACCATAGGCTTGTTTTGATTGAGCTTTCGTTCACCGGCAGGCTGGCACGGTTCTGGCGTGAGGCGAGCGCGTAGCAGAAGGCCTTTCCATGCGTCATTTCCTGCGGTTGGCCGCCCGATTGCTTGGGCTTGGGGCCCTCGCCGCTTCAGTGCTCCTGGCCGGGCCCGCGAGCGCCGGGTCGCGGATCAAGGACATCGTCGAGTTCGAAGGCGTGCGCGAGAACATGCTGGTGGGCTACGGCTTGGTGGTCGGGCTCAACAACACCGGCGATTCTCTGCAGAACGCGCCGTTCACCAAGCAGGCTATCCAGTCGATGATGGAGCGGCTGGGGGTCAACACCCACGACCCGGCCGCGACCGGCCTGCTCAACACCAAGAACATCGCCGCGGTGATGGTCACCGCGCGCCTGCCCGCCTTCGCCGCGTCCGGCTCGCAGATCGACGCCACCGTCTCGGCGATGGGCGACGCCAAGAGCCTGTTGGGCGGCACTCTCTTAATGACCTCGCTGATGGGCGCCGACGGCGAGACCTACGCGGCGGCGCAGGGCACGGTGGAGACCGGCGCGGTCTCCGCCTCCGGCGCCTCCGGCTCCTCGATCACCCGCGGCGTGCCGACCGCAGGGCGCATCGCCGCCGGGGCGATCGTCGAAAAAGAGACCGGGTTCCAGCTCGATTCGATGACCACGCTGCGGCTTACGCTGCGCAATCCCGACTTCACCACCGCTCGGCGCATCGCCCAGGCGATCGACAGCGCGTTCCCCGGCACAGCGGTGGCCGAGAACCCGACGATCGTGATGTTGCGCGCGCCATCCGGGCGCAGCATGGTCAGCTTCGTCACCGACGTCGAGGATCTCGATGTCAGCCCGGAGTCCCCGGCCAAGGTGGTGATCGACGAGGTCTCCGGCGTGGTGGTGATGGGCGCCGACGTGCGCATCTCCGAGGTCGCCATCGCCCAGGGCAATCTGACCATCAGCGTCCAGGAGTCGCCGCAAGTCAGCCAGCCGGCGCCGTTCAGCCAGGGCCAGACCACCGTCACGCCCAACTCGAAGGTCAAGGTCGACGAGGACAAGGGCAAGAAGCTGTTGCTGGTCGGGGGCGGCGCCTCGCTTTCCACCCTGGTCCACGGCCTCAACGCGCTCGGCGTCTCGCCGCGCGACATGATTTCAATCCTGCAGGCGATCAAGGCGTCCGGCGCCCTGCAAGCAGACATTTCGGTGATGTGATGAGCGCGATAGCCCTTTCCTCCGCGGCGTTGCCCGCACCCACGTTCGACGCCTCGCTGGCCAGCCAGGGCCAGGCGGCCAGCAGCGCCGCCGAGCTGGCTAAGCGCGGCCAGATCCACCAGACGGCGGTCAGCTTCGAGGCCTCGTTCCTGTCGAGCATGTTCCAGACCATGTTCAAGAGCGTCACCACCTCGGCGCCGTTCGGCGGCGGCGAAGGCGAGGATATGTGGAAGTCGTTCCTCGCAGAGCAGATGGCCAAGCAGACCTCCAAGCGCGGCGGTATCGGCATCGCCAAGTCGGTCGAGCGCGAGATGCTGAAGCTGCAGGGCCTCACCGAGGCGCCGCAATGAGCGCCGCCGAGGACAATGCCGCGCTCGAGGCGATCGTCGCGCTGACCGACAAGCTGACCGGGCTGCTCGCGCGGCAGGCCCGCGCCTTCGAGCAGCACCGCCCGCAGGACGCCGCCCGCGAGCTCGCCGAGATCAGCCGGCTGACTAACATCTATCGCGCCGCCTCGGCCCATGTGCGCAGCACGCCACAGATGGTCGAGGCCGCGCCGGAAGTTCTGCGCACCCGGCTGCTGCGCGCCACCGAAGCGTTCGACGCGGTGCTGCAGCGCCAGGGACGCGCGCTCGGCGCCTCCAAGACGGTGACCGAAGGCCTGGTCAAGGCGATCGCCGAGGAGATCGCCACCAAGCGCGGCGGCGGCCAGGCCTACGGTCCGGGCGGCGCCCGCCGCATCCCGGCGACCGCCATCACCCTGAACCGGCAGGCCTAGAGCGGCTTCACCGCCTGGAAGCACCACTGGCGGTCGCTCGTCCGAAGCGGCCGGCCGACCTTGTAGTCGCCGCAGACCGAGATGTCGGCGAAGCCGGCCTCCTTCAGCGTCAGCTCGAACTCCTTCAGGCCCCAGCAGCGAACCGCCAGAACCTCCAGTTCCTGCTCGACCAGCCGTCCGCCCCGCCAACGTTCGTAGCGATCCTGGCTGACCCGACGCTGCGTCAGCAGATCAAGCTCGACCACATTCGAGGTGATCCGCAGCAGATCACCGCCCGGCGTCGTCCAGCTGCGCACCCCTTCGAGCGGCCTCGCGGTCAGATAGCCCAGCGGCATGATGTCGACGAACAGCCGACCGCCTGGTCGCAACTGCTGGTGGAAGCGCCGCAGAGCCGCCAGGGCTGCGTCGAAGTCGTCGACCAGGGTGAAGGACCCGACCGGCGAGACGATGGCCCCGAACAGCTGGTCGAAGGCAAAGTCCTGATAGTTGCTGCGCTGGACCTTTAGCGTCAGACCCCGTTGGTCCGCCGCCCTCCGGCATTGCGCCAGCATGTGTTCGGAGTGATCGAAGCCGTGATAGTCGAACCCGGCCTCTAGCATCGGGATCATCAGCCGGCCGGAGCCGCAGGCCGCCTCCAGGAACGGCCCCTCGAGGCCGCCCAGCGCCTCGCGGAAGTAGTCGATGTCGCCGAGCGCGCCCGGCGGTTTGTCGAGCACATAGACCTCCGCGCACATCTCGCCGTAGCGGTTGAGCGGAGAAGCGTTCGCCATATTGGCGGTGGTGTCAGGCATGGTGTCTCGCAGACGAACGGGCGGCCGCTGGCCGTCGGCCGAGGCGGCGCAACCCGAGTTGAGTGAGCCGGCGAAGCTCGCCGGCGTCGAAAGTGCGAGACGACGGGCGCGAGGGGTTAGGCGGAAACGCCCAGGGCCAGCGTCGCGACGGTCATCCGCTGGCGAGACATGGCTTTCATCGGACGACCTCCATCAGGGTTGGGCGCCGCGACGCCGGATGTCGAAGCTTGGTCCCGTGGGCTGGCGGCGTCAATCTCGCGCTGTTCAAGGAGGACGCCCGTGCCGCGCCGAAGGATTGCCCTGACCACCCTGGTGGTCCGCGACTACAACGAGGCCATCGCCTTCTATTGCGACAAAGCCGGCTTTGAGCTGATCGAGGACACCCCGATTAGCGGCGCCAAGCGATGGGTGGTGGTGGCGCCGGCCGCCGGCGGCGCGGCCCTGCTGCTCGCCCGGGCCGACGGCGAGGCGCAGGCCGCGCGGATCGGCGACCAGACCGGCGGCCGCGTCGGCTTCTTCCTCTACACCGATGACTTCGCGCGCGACCACGCCGCCATGATCGGCAGAGGCGTAAGGTTCATCCGTCCGCCCGTCCGGGAGCCATATGGCGTCGTCGCGGTCTGGGAAGATCTCTACGGCAACCGCTGGGATCTGCTGCAATCGGCCCCGCCTGCTTGACAGCGCCACGCCCAGATCGCACCGTCATCGCCAAGCCCCGCCCGCATGCCGGCGGGGCTTCTCACATCAGGAACAACACCGATGACGTCCTTGAGCGAAGCCGCGCGGCCGCGCGCGCCGATCGACGCCGGCTTCTTCGTCTCGGTGCGCGGCGAGGACCAGTGGATCACCGTGCGCAGCGTCGACGCCGCCAACCCGCCGCTACTGATCCTCACCGGCCCTGGCGTGGCGTTCAGCCGGATGACGCCGTTCTTCGCGCCCTGGGAGGCAGCCTTCACCCTGGTGCAATGGGACCAGCCGGGCGGCGGCGCGACCTTCGCCAGGAACGGCGAGGCGTCGCTGACGCTGGACCGGCTGGCGGCCGACGCCGCAGCGGTGACCGAGATCGCGCTGGCGCGGCTCGGCGCCCCGAGACTGATCGTGCTTGGCGTCTCAGGCGGCTCGATCCTGGGCCTGAAGCTGGCCAAGGCGCGCCCGGATCTGGTCGCGGCCTGCGTTGGCGCCGGCCAGATCGTACACTGGGCCCGCCAGCAGACGCTCGGGCACCGGCTGGCGCTTGAGGCGGCGCTCGAACGGGGCGATGCGGCCTGCGTCGCCGAATTGGAGGGCCTCGGCGCGCCGCCCTACGCAGAGATCGCCGACGAGCTGGTCTTCGGCAAGCATGCCAACGGGTTCACGCCGGCCGAGCAGGCCGCGTTCGCCTCGCTAGGCCCCGACGGCGCGGCCGCGCTCGCCGCGCCGCCGCCTGGCGCGCGCTATGTCCCGCCAGACCTTGCCCTGCCCGATCCGCGGGAGCGTGGCCTGCGCGCCTATCTGGCGGTCCGGGACGAGATCGCCGCGTTCGACGCCTGGACGCTGGGCCTTACGTTCGAGGTCCCGATGCTCTTCCTGCAGGGCGATCGGGACCACTACACGCCGACCGCCGAGGTCGCCGCCTACGCTGCGGCGATCACTGCGCCGGCGGCTGAAATGGTGAGCGTGCCCGGCGGCGGACATTCGGCGGTGTTCATGCGGGACGTGTTCCTGGCGCTGTTGCAGGCCCATGCCTTGCCGCTTGCACGCGGTCGATCATCTGTTTAAAACACTTGTTTGACTCCGCCTCGCCTGCTAGGCTTTAGCCGTCGTCGGGCCTTTCCGGCGGCGCGCGTTCTCAGGGCGGGGTGAAAGTCCCCACCGGCGGTGATGGCGAGGCTCGCAAGGGCCGGGCACAAGCCCGCGGGCGCCTCGGCGGCAACGCCGGGGGACAGCAGATCCGGTGCGATTCCGGGGCCGACGGTTAGAGTCCGGTTATGAGAACGGTCGTCACGAGGCTGCGTGGGAAACCCGCGTCGGCGTCGTCGGCCAAACCCCTGAGTCGTGGTTCACCCCCGCTCAGGGAGCCTGCCATGACTGCTGTCTGTCCCCTCTCCTCCGACGGCGCCCCGCCCACAGAGCCGGACGTCGCCCCGCCGGCGGGCTTCGCCCGGCACTATCGCCAGAGTCCGGCCACCAACCCCTGGGAGCCGCTCTACAGCCGCAAGCACGGCGGCGTGGTCTCGATCGGCTTCCGCGCCGCCGAGGCCCACGCCAACAGCCGCGGCATCGTCCACGGCGGCCTGATCGCGGCGCTGACGGACAACGCCATGGGTCTTTCCTGCGGCGAGACCCTGGGCGACGCGACTGGCCTGGTCACGGTGAGCCTGGCCGTGGACTTCCTCGGCTCGGTCAACCTCGGCCAGTGGGTGGAGATCACGCCGAAGGTCAACCGCGCGGGCGGCCGCCTTTGCTTCGCCGAAGCGCTGGTGACTGCGGACGGCGAGCCCTGCGCCAAGGCCCACGCGACGTTCAGCGTCGGGCGCCGATCCAGCTAGACGCCGGCCACATCCGCACGAGGTTGTGTTAGGCGGCAGACTCCGTCGACTTTCGGAATCGACCAGGACTCTAGCAAGTATAAGTAGCTAGTGTGCATTTTTTGGAATTGAAGTTTGCTCGGCGCCCAATCCAACGAGTGGGCGAGGTTTCAAATCCAGCACACTAGTCGAGCAGAACCTCGCGTTCGACCCCGATCGCGGCCAGGAAGTCGCGGTCGTGGCTGACGACCAGCAGCGCCCCGTCGTAGGCGGCCAGCGCAGCCTCGACCGCGGCGATGCTGTCGAGGTCGAGGTGGTTGGTCGGTTCGTCAAGGATGATCAGCTGCGGCGGCGCGGCGGCCATCAGCGCGCAGGCCAGATCGGCGCGCAGGCGCTCGCCGCCGCTGAGCGCCCCCGCTGGCTTCAGCGCCGTGACATTGCGGAACACGAAGCGCGCCAGCGCCGCGTGGGCGGCGTTGTCGTCGGCGGCGGGGTTCAGCCGGCGGAAATTCTGTAGCAGCGTCTCGTCGTCGCGCAGCAACGAGGCGCGCTGGTCGAGCAGGGCCGCGGAGACGCCGCGGCGAACGCGGCCGGCGCCGGGCGCCAGATCGCCGGTCGCCAGCCGGATAAGCGTGGTCTTGCCCGATCCGTTCGGGCCGGTCACCGCGACGCGCTCGGGGCCGACGAGGCGCAAGCTGAAATCCGCGAGCACGGGCGTCCCGTCGGGCCAGGCGAAGGCGACGTCCTCGAACGCCAGCGCCAGCTTGCCGACCGGCAGGCCGCAGCGCGGCAGGTCAAACGCCAGCCGGCGCACGCGCTCGATCCGCGCCGCGGCGTCGGCCAGATCCTGCTCGGCTTCGGCGCGCAGGCGATCGGCGAGGCGGCTCTGGCGCTCGCCAGTGTTCTCGGCCCGCTCGGCGCGCGCGTTCAGCAGAAGCTTTGGCATGTCGTTCCGGGCCCGCGAGCGGCGCCCGGCCGCATCGGCGCGGTCCTTGCGCTCCCTGATCGCCTGGATGCCGCGCTCGGTCCGCGCCAGCGCCTGCTGGGCGTGGTCGAGGTCGCGCTGCGCCGCCGCCTCCGCCTCGGCCTTGCGCGCGGCGTAGAGGTCGTAGTTCCCGCCATAGAACACCGCGCCCAGCCCGGTCAGCTCGACGATCCGGTCGACGCGGCGCAGCAGCGCGCGGTCGTGGCTGATCACGAGCGCGCCGCCGCGCCAGCGCTCGAGCAAGGCGGCCACCACGGCGCGGCCATCGGCGTCGAGGTTGTTGGTCGGCTCGTCCATGAGGATGAAGTCCGGCTCGGCGACCATCAGCGCGGCCAGCGCCGCGCGGGTCGCCTGGCCGCCGCTGAGAGTCTCGGCCGCGCGGTGCAGCGCAACGCCCGCAGGGCCCATCTCTGCGAGCGCTGCCTCGATCCGTTGCGGCAGGCCCCAGTCGGCGGCCTCGAGGTCGGCGTCGGTCGCCTCCCCCGCCTCGATCCGCGCCAACCGCGCCAATGCTTCGGCGGCGCCGAGCAGATCGGCCAGCCGCGCGCCCGGCGGCGGCCGCAACTGCTGGCGCAGCACGGCGATGCGGCCACTGACGCTGATCACGCCCGCAGCCGGGACCGCGTCGCCGAGGATCATGCGCAGCAGCGTCGTCTTGCCGACGCCGTTGCGGCCGACCAGGCCGATCCGTTCCCGCCCGAAGGCGAGGCTCAGATTTTCGAAGAGAACCCGGCCGTCAGGGCTTAGCTGGGTGAGGCCGTCGAGGGTGATGAGAGCGGACATGCGGCGCCTGGGCTGAAGCGGACGAACGAAGCGGCGAGGCGGTTCGTCGGCAGGCGCATGGCGGAAGGTCCCCTCGTGTCGAAGGCGCGGAAGATAGATCGCGGCCGGCAAGGCGGCAATGGCGGCTATCGGACCTGCAATCGGCGCGAGGTCCGAAAGCCGCCAGCTTTGACCGCCTGCGCCGCCTAACTGGGCAGCCTCAGCCAATCACGGAGTCACCCATGTCCTTCATCGTTTCCGGCCTCCCGGCCCAAACCTTCGAGCCGCTGTTCGGCCTCGACGAAGCCGCGCTCGCTGAGCACTGCGCCGTCCGCGTCGTCGCTGGCGACACCGGCCGCTATCCGTGCCGCATCTCGCTCGAGGACGCCTCTGCCGGCGAGAGCCTGCTGCTGGTCAACTACCAGCACCAGGACGCCGCGACGCCCTACCGCTCCAACTACGCCATCTACGTCCGTGAAGGGGCGCATGAGGGCCGCCCGCTCGAGGGCGAGTTGCCGCCGGTGCTGCGTGGTCGGCCGATCGCGCTGCGGGCGTTTGACGCCGCGGGCATGCTGGTCGGCGCGGAGCTGGCGCTGAACGACGACGTGGAGGACGCAATCGGACGGCAGTTCGCCAACCCGAGCGCCGCCTATCTGCACGCCCACAACGCGGCGCACGGCTGCTTCGCCGCCCGGATCGACCGGGCCTGAGGCCTCAGCCCGGAACGACGGCGTAGCCGACGCGGGGGAAGTGGACCTGCAGGCGGCCGAGCGCCGGGTCCTCGCGGGCGATCACCACCCGCCGGGCGTTGGCCGCGACCAGGGTCCCCTCGATCGGGTCGCGGCCATAGTCGTCGGCCATCACCTTGACCGCCACTCCGGGCGCGAGGCCGAGTGGGTCCTTGGCGTCGTGGTCCGTATAGGCAGCGGGCTCGGCGGCCTTGGCGATCTCCAGCGCCTGCGCCGGCGTCATCTCGTGGCGATCGCCATGGCCGATGGCGCGGACCCGCGTCCGCCAGGCGCCGAGGCGATCGAAGCCGGCCATCAGCTGCGCGGTCGTCTGCCGCACCGCGCCACCGAGGAACCAGACGTTCATGTAGGCGGCGATGTCGGCCAGGCCCGGCGCGTCGCCGGCCAGGTAGTCTGACTGCGCCAGCGCCTGGTCGAGCCAGGCGGCCTGGGCGCGCCACTGTTGCTGCATGTAACCGGCCGCCGCCTTCATCTGCGCGGTGTCGAACGGCCGGCCGGAGAGTTTCTCGCGGTCCTCGATGAAGGCCTTCGGGACCTCGATCTCGCCGAAGATGATCGGCACCGCCGAGGCGAAGAACAGCCGGTCGGCCCACAGGTTCACCGCCCAGCCGGCGCCGCCCAGCGGCATGCCGCCGGCGTGATCGGCGACCTCGGCCATAATCACCTGGCTGTCGCAGTAGACGTCGGCGCCGATCTGCAGCACCGGGATCCGGCGATAGCCGCCGGTCAGCGGCGTCAGCTCGGGCTTCGGCATGATGGTCGGCTGGATCACCGAGCCCCACGACAGCCCCTTCAGTCCGAACAGCAGGCGCACCTTCTCCGAGAACGGCGAGGTGTCGTAGTGGTGCAGGATCAGGTCTGGTTGGGGCATGGCCGGACGCTAGAACATCGCCTGCGGCCTGGAAACGCCGCCGCGACGCAAGCCTCGCGCCCTTTCTGGTTTTGGATCAGGATGCGATCCAGCCAAGTACTACAAGAATCAGAACACCACCGGGAGAAACGCCCATGCGCAGCGCCTTCAATATCGTCATGCGGGTCTTCAGCACCTTACTGGGCTTGCTGGTGATCCTGATGGGATCGATCTGGACGATGCAGGGCCTGCGCGTCGGGCCCGCCGCGATCATGCGCGGCTTCATGGTCAGCGACTGGCACTGGACCCTCTACGGCGCGATCTTCGCCCTGTTCGGCATCGGCCAGGTGATCTGGAGCAACACCCGGCAGGTGAAAATCTGAGAGATTCAAAAGGGATAACCGCGGAGATCGCGGAGATACGTGGAGCGACCGAGCGGCGTCTGGGACGGCGGGTATCCGACGGGCCATCGTGATTGATGCGCCAAGCATCGATATTGATCGCTGCGCCGCTAGGCGTCGCCACCGCCGCGTCTCGGTGGCTCCGCGTATCTCCGCGATCTCCGCGGTTCAACTTTCTTCGGGCGCCCCGCGGCGAGCTGAGACGCCTTACGCGCTCGCCCTATTTCTGAGACAACGCTCGAAAATGCGGAGGAGACCGCCATGACCGAGCAGTTGATCGAGACCTTCGAGGACGGCGTCGCCACCCTCACCATGAACCGGCCCGAGGCGCGCAATGCGCTCACCGGCGAGATGGGCTCGGCGCTCTCCGCCGCGGTGCGCCGCTGCGCGCTCGACCCGCAGGTGCGCGCAATCGTGCTGACCGGCGCGGGCGGCGC
>Ga0302325_10002093_pt1 | contig 49217 bp, 52 predicted proteins | sample Palsa_T0_2_FD_201948 | JGI IMG/M metagenome (GOLD analysis project Ga0302325, IMG submission 201948) | Peat permafrost microbial communities from Stordalen Mire near Abisko, Sweden - Palsa_T0_2 | ecosystem: Environmental > Terrestrial > Soil > Palsa > Peat permafrost | place: Sweden: Abisko...
GATTTGGAAATCCTCGACGGTGTCGAAGACCGTTTCGCACTGGTTTCTTCATCTGGGCGGACCCGGCCTTATTCCGCTGGGCGTGCTCGACGGCTCGGTGATCCCCATTCCAGGCAGCGTGGACATCATGACCGTCATTCTGGCGGCGCATGAGAAGAATTTGTGGCCGTATTACGCGCTGATGGCGACTTTGGGATCGGTGTTCGGCAGTTTCCTGACATACCGGCTCGCGCAGCGGCACGGCGGCCACCGCCTGGCGCAGCATTTGCCGTTCGCAACGATGGAAAAATACAACGCGCTCTTCAAGCGATGGGGATTCGGCGCGATCGCGGTTCCCGCCATGCTGCCTCCGCCGATGCCGATGGTCCCGTTCGTGCTGGCGGCGGGCGCGCTTAAATATTCGTGGAAGCGATTTTTGACGGCGTACACGCTCGGGCGCGCGGTGCGATATTCCGCGCTGGGATGCCTCGGGGCGCGCTACGGAAAGCATATCGTGAGGATTCTCACGCAGTATGGATTCCGCATTCTTTACGTGGCGGCAGTGCTGGGCTGCATTGCCGGAATCGTTATGCTTATTCGCAGAAGCGCTGTGAAATCACAAACGCAGAGTGGTGCCGGTTTTGGATCCCGGACGCGAGTGCCGACAATCTCGCGGGATTTCAGCCGATCAAGCGGAAGCGGCTTGTTGTTCCGTAACTGAATCTGGGTCAGCGCGGGTTACAGACGTTACTTCCTCCGCAATTCCATTCGCATATCGAAATTTTTCGAGCGTCGCGGATTCGACGCCCTGCTGAACGAGAGCGGCGAGATCGAGGTTCGCTTCGGCACGAGCGACTGACTTGGGAGTCGCGTAAAGCTCGGGCGTGCGCGGCATGAAAATGGGGCAGCAATCATGGAACGGCTCGGAGGAAATATCGTAGGTTCCAATTTTTCGCGCGATCGCAAGGATTTCGAGTTTGTCTGTTCCGGCGAGCGGACGGAAGACGGGCATAAGCGTGGCGTCACCGACCGCGACCATATTTTGAAGCGTCTGCGAAGCCACTTGGCCGAGGCTGTCGCCCGTGACCAATGCGAGCGCGTGATCGCGGCGGGCGAGAACTGCGGCGATACGCATCATCATGCGGCGATAAAGGAGAATGCGGTAGCTCTCCGGCGCGTAGCGAACGATTTCGCGTTGGATAGGTTCGAATGGAATCCGCCAAAGCTTCACTCCAAGTTGATAGAGCGTGAGGCGTCGCGCCAGCTCGCGAGCTACGTGGATGGAAGATTCTCCGGGCCGCGCGCCTGTTCCGTAGAAATGAGCGAAGCTCAAGTGCGCGCCGCGCTTCATCATTAGATATGCGGCGACAGCGGAATCGTAGCCACCGGATAGCAGGCACAACATGCGGCCGCCCGTGTTCGTTGGGAGACCGCCCGCGCCGGGAATTTTTCGCGCGTACACGAGCGCCGGACCGGGCGTGATCTCGACGCGGCAGGTAATGTCCGGCTCGGAAAGATCCACGCTGGCAACGCGGCCCGCAGCGTGGAGCTTGTCGAGTAGAAAGCGGCCAACCGCCGCTTCGATTTTCATGGCGTTGTGCGGAAATGATTTGTCGCTGCGCTTGGCGCGAACGGCGAACGTGGAGAATTTCAGAGGCTCGATTTCGTTCCAAGCCGCGGCGCAGAGAGCATCGAGATCGCGTTCGACGGTTTGCGCGACGGCAAAATAGACAATTCCGAAAACGCGTCCGATTCGTTCAACAGCTGCGGCAACTGACGCTTCGGGCCGCAGCCGAACGAGGAAGCGATCGCCCGGCTGCTCGATTCGCTCGACACGAATTCCGTCGAGGGCCTGCCGCAGCGCCTGCGCCAGCTTGCGCAAAAAGAATTTTCGATTGCGGCCCTTGAGCCACAATTCGTGGTAGTGAGCGACGATGACGGGGCTATTCATGCAAGACAAATTCTGCGCCGGCTTAATTTCCTGATTCGAGTATATCAGCCACATGTGAAGCGGAGTAGCGCAGGCGCGTCGGGAGCAATGTTATTCCCAGCGCCAGTCCGCGTATTGCTCGCGGAGGCGCATTTTGAGGAATTTTCCGACCGACGTGCGCGGAATCTCTTTCGCGAATGCGAATCCGTCAGGCAATTGCCATTTTGCAAAGCGCGTAGCCAGGAAATCGCGCAATTCTTCGGGCGTGGCCGCCTCTCCATCGTTCAGGACGACAACGGCGAGCGGGCGTTCCTGCCATTTGGGATGTGGAATTGCGATGACGGCGGCCTCGCGCACTTTGGGATGCCCCATCAGCGCGTTTTCGAGATCCACTGAGCTAATCCACTCGCCGCCCGATTTGATGAGATCTTTGCTGCGATCCACGAGTTTGAGGTAGCCCTCAGGATCAAGGGTGGCGATGTCTCCGGTCTTGAACCAGCCGTCGGTCGTCCAACGATCTTGATTTTCGGGTGAGTTGTAATACGCGGAAGCGACCCAGGGGCCGCGTACCTCGAGTTCGCCGGGCGTAAGACCATCCCACGGCGCGATGCCTTCGTCGTTGCGCACGCGCATCTCGATAAACGGAGCCGGGAGACCCTGTTTTGCGCGAACTTCGTATTTCTTTTCGTCGCTCCAATCCGCCATCGTGGATTTCAATTGGCCCGTCGAGGCGATCGGCGTCGTTTCCGTCATTCCCCACAGGTGCGTGATGTGAATTCCGTGTTTGTCGAGCGAGCGGATCAGGCCTTCGGGCGGAGCGGTGCCGCCGCAAGGGGCGCTCAGACCGCAGGGAAATTTCCAGCGGCCGGGATATTTTTCGAGCGCCGCAAGAATGCCGATCCAGACCGTCGGAACTCCGAGCGCGATCGAAACTTTTTCGCGTTCGATAAGTTCCAGCAGGCTTTCGGCATCGAGATGCGGGCCCGGCAGAACGAGCTTCGCGCCGACCATTGTGGCGGTGAATGGAATCCCCCATGCATTGGCATGAAACATCGGGCAGGCGGGAAGAACTACGGCGTGATGGTTGATGCCGAATGCCTCGTCGAGTGTGGATACGAACGAATGGAGAATGAGCGCGCGGTGAGAATAGAGGACGCCTTTCGAATTCCCGGTCGTGCCGGAAGTGAAGCACATCGCCGCCGCCTCGTTTTCATCGAGAGCGGGATAAGTGAAATCTCCTGTCGCGGTCTTTAGAAAGTCCTCATAGTTTTCGTAGCCGCCGGGTGGAGGATTGCCCGTGAACGGTACCACGATCACGCGCTCGAAATTCGTTTTAGATTTGAGCCGCTCGTAAATCGGCAGCAGGACGTCGTCCACAATCAAGAAACGATCCGCCGCGTGATTGGCGATGTAGGCGATCTCCGCCGGATGCAGCCGAAGATTCAGCGTGTGAAGCACGCCGCCGCTCGCCGGTATTCCGAAATACGCTTCGAGGTGCGACGAGTGATTCCACATCAGCGTTGCGACGCGATCGCCTCGTTGCAGGCCGGCGCGCTGTAATGCTTCCGCGAGAGCCCGCGCCCGGCGGTAAAACTTCGAATACGTTGTGCGATGAATCGAGCGATCGGGGCATCGCGAAACGATTTCGATTGCCCCAAACAGATGACCGGCGCGTTCGAGAATTTTGTCGAGTGTGAGCGGAAAATCCATCATGAGTCCCTGCATGACGAGCCCTCCGGAAGGCCAGTGGCGCGCATCCTACCACCAACTTATCTCCACCGGCAGAATTGCATTTTTCCACGGGCATCCCGAATAAGCTGAATTGAGTCTCATGGGGATGCGCGCTCCCGTTGTTTTGCCGCTTTCACGCGAGTGTAACGATGCAGCAGTACCATCGCCGGATTGAGGGCAAGCGCTGCTTATGACGCATTAACCAACTCGCGTCATTGCCCTCTGTAGAGCGACTCTTTTTTTGGCCGAGGGTTAGAATCGTCAGACCCTTAGCCCCGGAGTGGGACGCGTTCGGGCGCCGTGGAACCTTGGCGGCGGTAAGCGCATCCAATCTGTCGAGGATGAAAGGCAGGAAGGGCCCATGTGGAGTCGTAAAGATTGGGCTGATTTTTTTGTCATCGTGCAAGGACCGCGCCGCTCGCAGCGGCCGCCGCGCCCATTGGACACATCTGCGCGGAATCGCCTTGTGCCCGCCGAAGGCTACAGCCTGGCGGAATTGGACGACGCGGGAATCAGCGTTGAGCTGGCGGAACTCCTTGGGCTGCCGGTAGATGCGGGTCGCGTCGGGTCGTATAGCCCCAATGTGTCGACGTTGCGCGAATATCTAAGGGCAACTCGTTCACGCTTCTAGGCTGACGCCCGGCCAGACTGCACTTGAAGCGCCAGTCTGCCCTGCCGCTCGCAAGCTCCCCAAAATTCAGGATCTCGAGATTGGGTCATTTTTACGGCCCAGTTTCTATTAGGCATCACTCGGGCTTGACGGCGGCAAAAAAACCCGTAAACTGCGATTTCTTGTTATGGCGACTCAACTCAACATGCTTCCGGAAGCCCCGGTGGAAACCGGGCGCGATTTTGAATTCCCGCAGCGCGAGGCGGCGTTTTTTTACGGCCTCTTTCTCCGCGGGCATTCCGCCGACGAGCTTCGCCGGGACATTCAGATTCCGGCGCCGGTCCTCGCCAAGTGGGACCGTGAAACGGCGCGCGAGCCGGGACTACGCGCGATGCTGGAGCGGATCGTCGAATACCGGCGACACGTTCTGGCCATCTTTGACTCGTTGATTGACCACGATACTTCGGGCCAGCGGCTTCAGTAAGATTTCCTGCCTATAATCATCCTTCCGCCAGTCGCGCACGTTAGCCATCTGACGACGAAAAAGATGTGGCGCTCAGACTCGTCGATCCGAGGAATCTTTGCTTCGCGAATTTCTCACGAGTAAGGCGCAGGCAATCCGCAGCTCAGCCGGTAGGCGCGCATTTCGGTTTGCATGTGAGTTCGAATTCGCAAATTTGAGCGAGGCCGGGCGGTACAGAGCAGGATGAAACCGGCCTCACGGTCTTGAGGGTAATAGGCGACTGCGTCTCTCTGGTCGAATTCGCCCGGCGCGCTTAGTTTCCCGGCGCATGTCAGGCAGCGTCCTTGATGGCAAATCGCGGGGAGATCGATTCCCGCTCCCAGGGCGGCATCCCAGATGTGATCCTTAGCATTCACCGTGATCACACGCTGCCCGTCTGGCATTTCGAGCGTGACCTCGAACGAATCCTGAATGGAAATCTCCCTCAGATGAAATTTTAAGGTGAATGTGGGGCTGTGCCTGCCAGAGTTCGCGTTCCGGCTTACACAGCCCCAGACGATAAAGCTATTTCACGGATTGTAGAAGCCGCGGTTCTTGCTGTACGGCGCTTCGCCAGGAGTTCCGCGACGGAAATGGCCGGATGGGATGGATTTGCCGTCGCGCTCGTGAGCGAGAAGCTCGATGAACCAAGCCTCGTGTTCGATCTCCTCATTCAAGATGCGGGCGGCCATGTCGTAAGTCCTGGGATCTTTGCCGAACGTCAGATCGCAAATCTGAATCCAGCTCCGGATGGCGCACCGCTCGGATTCGAGCAGCAGCGTCAGAATGTTGACTGCGGTCGGTGGATCGGGCAGTTTGGCCGCGACGCATCCCGCTTGATCGTGGAACACCTTCAAGTCATTCGGCAGTTCACCGCCCAACTCATAGATGCGCGGCACAATCAGCTCCCAGTGGGCGCGGTCCTCGAGCCGCGCGTCCTCGCAAATCTCCTTGTAATCTTCGTGCCCCGCGAGGTGCATGCGGAGGATCGTATAGTAATAATAAGTGCTCGCGAACTCTGCCGCCGCATTGGCCACGAGCATTTTGATTAATTTTTCGACGTCCACTCCGCGCGCTCGAATCACTTCCACGCCCACGCGCTGCGTGACGTCTCCGTGTTTCACTACTGCGTTGTCAGCCATCGTTTTTGGCCCTCCGAGCCAGAGAGTAGAGATTCTCGATGCAAAGGTCTAATATTTGTATCCTATGGAATCCATAGTTCTAAAGTATGGCAGCGCTTGGGCGCACGCATAATCCATGGAACTGCACCAATTGCGCTATTTCTGCGCCGTCGCTAGAACCGGAAACTTCACGCGCGCGGCGGACGATCAGCACGTCGCTCAGCCATCGCTTTCGCAGCAGATCCATAAGCTCGAAGACGAGCTGGGCGCCAGGCTTTTCGATCGATTCCCACGGTTCGCGCGGCTCACCGAATCCGGCAAGGCCTTTCTGCCCAAAGCCGAGAATATTCTTCGCCAGGTGGGCGAGGCGCGCACTGAAATCCAGGAAAAATCTCGCGCCGAAGTGGGCGCTGTTTTCATCGGTTCCATTCCCACGATTGCTCCCTATTTCCTGCCGTCGGTTTTGGCCCGCTTCGCCACTCGCTATCCGGGCGTATCGGTCCGCGTCATCGAGGACATCACTTCCGGTCTGCTCGATCATCTTCATCACGGCCGGGTAGACTTGGTACTCCTGGCTCTGCCTGTTCGGGGCGAAGAACTCCAATTCGAGGAACTTTTTCGCGAGTCTCTGTTCGCTTGTCTGCCCGAATCTCATCGCCTCGCGTCGCGCAAAGCGATCGGCCTCGCCGCGATCCGCGACGAGCCTTTTCTTTTATTGAAGGAAGGCCATTGTTTCCGGGAAAACGCCATGGCGGCCTGCCGGCGCTCCCGCGTTGATCCCAACATCATTTTCGAGAGCGGCCACTTTTCGACGATTCTCTCGATGGTGGCGACAGGGATGGGAGTGTCGGTGGTTCCCGCGATGGCGGTGAGCAAACATTCCGGATGCCGCTTCGTGCGTTTAAGCGACGACCGCATGGAACGCCGCGTGGGCCTGGTCCAACTGAAGCACCGATTCCCGACGCGCGCGCAGCTCGCTCTTATTGAGGAGTTGCGCCATCAAGCGCGCTCGAATCGTAGTAAGCAGGGCCGTTGAGCCCGAATCCGTGCGCTCACAAAGCCGCGGACGCAATCATTCTTGTCGTGTGGTTCGAAGCGATCCTCTCGTGCCGAACTACAGTCAAGTATTTCGGGTCTAGGCGTCGGGCGTAGTCGAGATGTCGCCGCAACCTGCGCGCTGCCTGCTCACTCAATGAGCCGTGCGCCGGCCATGTTGGTTTCGCTCGACGCTTTCTTCCGCCTCCGATTGCCTTCCGCAGAATCTGGATCATGATGTTTTTCATCGAGTTCATGGCTTTCTCCTCTCTGGCTTTTGGTTTCTTAGCCCTTCACCATGTAGAACGTCCGCGGTCGCAGAATTCCATACGGTGCGAGCGATGAGAGGCCGTGAATGCAACGAGACAAAGCTCGTAAATCCGAGGTTGGCGGCCTCGGCGGAGCGGATGGTCGCGGCGGGAACAAGCAGGATCAGTGCTTGGCCCCAAACACGAAGACGCCGATGAGATCCGCCATGTGCACAGGGTCCTGGCCGCCAACCGCGGAACTGGTCTCAGAAGCGGTGTAGTTGCCGGGCGGGAGGTATGCGTGCCCGATCACCATTGGCAGCACGCCGTTGCTGCTGGTCGCGTCGATCTGGAGTCCAGGAACGCCTTGTAGAGCCGCTCGTTTTTCACTCGCGGCGCTGGCGATCACAACGACGAGCGAATCCTGGCTTACAACGAACGGGGCGGCTACGATCGACGCTCCGGCTCGTGAATTGGAGCCGTAATAGGCCTTCATGTCGTCCCACGATCCTGATACGGAGACACCACTGATGACATGGAAATCGGTCTGGGTGGTATAGGTGTTCTCGCTGTTGGTGCCGTATGCGAGAGCGGCACAGAGCTGCCCAGCAGCGTTCGTGGCTTGCGCATAGTCGCCGGAGGCAAACGCTGACGTCGGAAACGCGCCTCCCGTGACGAGCCCGTAGATGTACATCTGTCCGGGGGAGAGCTGGAGCGATGTGCCGCCTTGCTGGATCACAGCCTGCACAATTACTGGACGAGCGGGCGCTGCATCTGACGTACCGCGAACAGGCGGAGGAGTTGAAACGCGCGGTTCGAGAGGTGTTCCCGGCGGGGGAATCGGTTCTTGTTGAGTCGTAGCCGTCGGTATCTGCACCTTCTGGTTCGACTGATCGCCATCACCCGGAGAAGTTTGCCCTGTGTTTTGTTCTTGGGTTGATGGCGGATTGGTGCCCGCGGGACCACCGTTCGCGACAGAAGTCAATTGGCTCTGTGTCACGAGGTGCGCTACAACTTGTTTGACTCCTGGCTCGGCGCCTGCGATGCGAATGGCGTTCGAGTCGTCGGCGTCTGATCCAACGTAACCAACCAGAATTACCACGCCGTTCTGGGATGTGACTCCAATCGTTGCGTTGTGAAGACTTGCGTCTGCATCGAACTTCGATTTCAAGTTCGCGACGATGGTTGCGTCTGAAGGGTGAAGATGCGTGTAGAGAAAGTAGCCCCCACCTGCCGCAGCGGCAATTGAGACCAACAGCACAAGAATCATGATCATGGGACTGCGCGCCGTGCGAACAGCCGGAGTGCCGTAGACCGCTGATCGATGTGCAACACGCGAAGTGGGCGGCGGAAGCGGTGGTATCGTGGCGCTTCGTGGCGTCTCGGCCGGAAGGACCGGAGCAGAAGCCTTCGAATAAGAAAAGGATCTTGCCGGTTCCGGCTGACGTTCAGGCGCACGGGGCGGAACGGCTGCCGCAGGCGGAGCGATCTTGAACTCTGGCGGAGGAGGCGAACTCAGTTCGCGCGTGGGTCCTTCCGGAATCGGGATTACTGCGGTGCTTGCAGCGACCGGCGGCTTTGTTGCTGGCGAGGCGGCCTGAGCCGGGGCGGCTGGGCGAGATTCGGGCGCGCGTTGTGCTGGTTGTCGTACAGGCGGGATTACACTCGGCCGCTGTTGCGCGGCGCCAACCGGATTGCCACATTGCTTGCAGAATTTCGCTCCAAGCTTTAATTGGGCGCCGCATTTACGGCAAAACATGGCTGTCCTCGTTATCGCGTTATGACAAATTTCGCTCTAAAACTTTCGCCTTTCAGATTCAGCGCACCGTGTCCGGTGCACCACTCGCCCTCACTAGGAGTCCCACGTTTCGGGCAATATCGGCGATCACGATCACCGCTTCTGCAAGGAAGTAAAAAAAGATCAAGACCGCAAATGACATCAGCGCAGTCACAATCAAGAAAATTAATCCAACGACAAAATTGCTCTCCATCGGTATCGAGGGTGGCAATGGAACGGGCACATACGCACCCAACAACACGGCGGGATTCATTCCTGAAAACCAGGTGAATACACAGCCTGCGACTCCGAGAGTGGCGACGAATGCGGCATATGTTTCTCCCCACGCTCGAAACAATAAAGAAAAAATGGGCATGACGGTGAATGCAGAGTCTCCGAGCCGGCTGATGCTGTCTGCCCGATAGAACAAAATCTGAAACACCGCAAATGTTGCCGCGCCGAGCAATGCGGCAGCCAGAATCCCGCCTATCGTCGCGGTCGTTGGGAGATTGAATGCAAGCTTGAGCGTCTCAATCACCAAATAGACGCCAGTGAGCAGCGCAAACCCGCCAATGATTCGCAATGCCAGCGCAACCGCCGCGCGAATGATCTTTCCCTTCTCGAGAGCGCCCAGGGTAGAGCGAAACGCCGGCATGACCAGAAACGGACCGCGATCTGCTGGTTGCGAAAAACTTGCGTAGCTGACTGAAACTCGCGGCGCGGGAATTGCCGCTTCGCCGCTCGCAGCCGTGAAAAGCTGGCCGCAAAAGCCGCACGCCGGCGAACTATCTGGAATTGATTTGCCACAGTTGTCGCAGAACATATTTCCTCCCTATCACAGACTCCCGCTGATCGTCTTGGACACTGATTCAAATATCTTCCGCGCGATAGTCGCCTTAGTATTGGCGGGTTCGGGGTTGCTGGATGTCGCGGGTGGCGGTGCGGCGGCCTCAATGATGGCCTGCAAAACGTGTGAGCTAGCTCCAGCCTGCTTTAGGTTAATTAGCGCGTCGGGCGATGCGTCGAACGCGCAGCTCGACGACTTGATCTTGGCGATGATCACCGAGTCAGACAAATGCGCTTGGACCATCTTGACGATGTCATCATTGGTGAGAGGCGCCGGCTGGGGTGGTTGATCTGCGGGCGATGGTGACGACTGCGAAGGTTGATCTGCTGCCAGTGCTGCCGGCTGAGATTGTTGTGCGCTCCCATTTTCAATCGTCAGAGCTTGAGCGATTACGTCCTCGATTTGGCCGACGTCGGCGCTTATCAGATAGCCCTTCGGAAACTCGAACGCCAAGTAGGCTCGATACGCGTAAGCGTTTCCGTTGCATTCGGGGCACTCCTCAAGGTGCAAGACCACTTTGTCCTTCTTCACGCTGACGCTGATTTCCGACACGTGAAGTTTGTCGCCGCGAGGAAACTTGCGAAGGTCCGTTCCCAGGACCAATACCTGTCCCCGGCCAGGGGAATGGAGGGCGCCGTCCTTGAAAGTCGATTCTGCTACGAGGACGCGGGCGGGAGGCACACCCACAATTCCTTCTTGCTGCACAACGAGCACCGTGTTCGACAGTTTGTATTGCTGCCGAAGTTGATCGGCCAGCCCTTTGTCCGTGTTGCCCTGCGCGGAGGCTGGGCTGCAAATCAAGAGCATCGCGATCGTCGTCTTGACTGCGACTGCTGCGAGGGTAATTTTTCCTGTCATGCCCGTGTCCTCCTCTCGAGTCTGTGCAATTCCTGAGTGACTGGACCCGTAACTGGCCGGCATCAGGTTTGGTGCGGGAGCGCCGTGCTGGGCCGAGGCGCTCCCTTTCCCAATGTCGCGCGACGAACGGAGTCGCCCACATCGCGCGGCATTCGCATCAACTAATTGCCCTGCCCTGTCGCTGCCTGCTGGACATCCTTCTCGGCCGCGTCCGCGTCCTTCTGTTGCTGCTGCAGGTCAGCCGCGGCAGTGATGTCGGGCTGCGCCTGTCCGTCCGGATTGGGTCGTTGTCCCGGCGCGGGGCTCGACGGAATACCCTTTGTTCCCTGTGTACTCGCGAGCTGCTTCAGCCCCGCGTCCATCTTTTCAACGAACGCGTTGTGCATGTCTTGGAGGTCCTGAATGGAAATGGCAACCATCGTGCCAGAAGGACAATCGCTCTTCTGGCTGCTCGTCACCATGGACGTGACGTTCTGGTTCGTGTCCGGAGTGTTGTCAATGCGCGTGAGAATGTCTCCGGCACTTAACGAGCACTGCGAGCCGTCGGTTGTCTTTTCCGAAATGGCCGTGGAAACGACAAACGTTCGCTGCTTGGGATCGAGCGCTGCAGGAACATCGCTGGTCGGCGATGCGCCCGACTGGGTGGGTGGTGCAGTAGAAACCGCCTGCTCCGACGCGAGATCGGCTTTCACTTCATCGGTGATGGCCGTCTTGATTTCCGGCGTTACTGAGGCACTCTGATTTCCGTCATTGCCGGTCATCGGCGCTTGGTCGGACGGCGCGCGGCCGAGCCACAAGCCATAGAAGTTGACGAAGCCGCCTCCCGAGCGAATCGTTAGAACATAATCTCCCGGATCAAACGACTTGCTCCAAAGTTGGCGCTGTATTGGGGCTATGTCGCCCCACTTATAGTTAGGATCTTTGTCAACGGTGGCGACTGTGACGCCATTCACTGAAACCTCGAATGGCACACTGTCTAGATATCCCCCGGTGGGAATGCGATACGCAACCGTTTCTACCTGCCCAGCGGGGACGCTGAAGGTGAAAGTTGCAGTCCCGCCAGCGCCGAGCACAAGGCGGTCACTGGCGACCGAGGAGCTCCCCCCGGCAGAAAAGCCTGGGGCAAGACCGCTGGCGCCAGCGGACAAAACCGGTGCATACGCGAGCCCAGCTCCTTCTTGCTGGTTATTCGATGTGGTCACCTCCGCTCCGTGCGACTCATATGCAGCCTGGAGATTTTCGGCAACGACGTAGTCCGTGAGCCAGAACGCCGGACCTGCGTACGCGGGATAAGGAGCAAAATAATATCCGTAGGCGCCATACCACGGCCCCCATCCCCATGCGAATGCAACCGGCGCGCCCCACGGCGCATAAGCCCACGCGTAGAATCTGGGCGCGTAGTAGTAGCCCGGCACGTGGCCGTAATAGACGCGTCCGTTGTAGTAATAATCGCGATAAACGGCGACGGAGGTGTGACCATCTACGACTGTCGTGCGCCGCGTGAACTCGACGCCGTGCCGCGTGGATATCGTGTCGACGTAGCCTTTGTGCGGCCCCAGGTTCACGGTCTTGACGCGTTCGCCGCGCTGATTGAAGTGCTCGCTGGTGACGATCTGCTTCCCGTGTTCGTCGTGGCTGATTGTAGTGTCGTAGCCTTTTGACGATTTGAAGTTGACGCCGCTCACACGGCCCTTCGAATCGAACTTTCCCGTCGCGCCACCCGCCGTCGTCACGGAAGTACGCTTTCCGTTGCTGTCGTAATCCACGCGCGCTCCGTCACCACGAGTTACGGTTGACGTTCCGTTCGGATGAACTTCTCTCTTTTCTGTCGCAATCGGCGAGGTGCGACCATCGTCACGCCGGTTCGCGTCCTTGTTGGTGTCGTCTTTCTTGGAGTCTTCCTTTTTGGAATCATCTTTCTTCTTGGGGTCTTCCTTCTTTTGCTCTATTTTTTTCTGATCGGGTGTCCCTGTGGGTTGCCTGTTCTGTGTCGGCTGTTGGCTCCCAGTGGGACGATTATTCTCAGAGCCATGCTGCCCGCCGATTCCACCGAGGGGGCTGCCGTGCGGCGTCGGTGGGTGTTGCTGGGTCGTCGCCGGAGGCTGGCCGGGTGCGGGCGCGGGTGCAGGCTTTGCCGGCGCCGCCTTGGGCGTGGGGGCCGGTGCGGGAGTGGTCTTCTTTTGAGTCGTCTGAGCGACTGCAAATTCTGGAGCGATTAGCAGTGCGAGGAAAAGTGCGGCCCATTTCCCGCGGGTGAACTTCTTTGCTGAACTGGAATTCATTGCTGCCTCCTGGTGGCGCGCGGCTTCACCCGCGGCTTCGTATCTAAGAACGTAACTGGTTGGGAAAATTCACATGCCGCAAGGAACAATTTGGAAGATTGTTGAATTTTGCACTTCGATCGCTTACTCATGGCCGTGAACGCCCTCGCGGTCAGAGGCTGTCGCGCCGTCCAGAACGAGCTTCCACGACGCCAAGCCAGGCTTCGCTCTCACGCCGTTGCGCGCGGAGCCGCCAGTTTCAAAATTCGATCGGGCCCGATGATGTTTCGAAACGAAGACGCCCACACCGCAGCGTCTTACGCAAAGCGTTGCTTGGGGACGGGATCACTCTTCAATGCATCTGGAATCGCCGGAATCATTACCGCCGTGAACTCATTCTCGGATTTCGAGCCGAGCTTAGGGGCAAATTGCCGCGGCATCGCCGAGGAACTACTGTCCGCTTGCGCTTCGTAGGCAGCTTGGAGGCTCTCGGCGATCACGTAGTCCGTAAGCCAGAAAGCAGGGCCCGGATAGACGACGTATGGAGAGAAGTAGTATTCGTAGTAGCCATACCACGGTGCAGCTCCCCAACCCCACGCGAACGCCACTGGGACGCCCCAAGGAGAGTAGGCCCAGCCATAAAACGCGGGAGCGTAGTAGTAGCCCGGCACGTAGCCGTAGTACACGCGTCCGCCATAGTAGAAGCCGTGATAGACCGTGGCGTAGCTGTGGCCGCCCGCAACGTAAGTGCGCCGCAGGTACGGTCGGCCGTTCCGCGCGTATGTGTGGTCAACGTAGCCGCGGTTCGGACCGGTATTCACCGTCGCTATGCGCTCGCCGCGATCGTTGACGTGCTCGCTGACGATAGTGCGGGCCCCGCGTGCGCCGTGGCTCACCGTGACACCGTAGCCTTTGGTCGATCTGAAATCGATAGAGTTCACGCGGCCCTTAGAATCAAAGGTTGCCATGACTCCAGCGCGCGTCGTCACCGACGTTACTCGCCCGCTTCGATCGCGGTCCACGCTGCTGCCGTCGGCTCGTGTTTCACGGCCTCCACCGGCCGGAAGTCCCCCCGTGGCGTGCCCGAGCGCAGTTGCTTTCGGTGGGTTAGCCTTCGACGCTGGTGGACGTGCGCCAAGCGCGGGCGCATGGTCCGGGGATTTCTGCTGGGTAGGGCTCGCCGGACGCTGCGTGGCTGGCGGCATCGCCTTTGCCGGCGCAGGTAGACGGGAAGGTTGAGTCGGCGCAGGTTTCGCAGGCGGCGGCGCAGGCGGAAGAGCTTTCGGCGCGGTTGGCTTTGCTGGGGCAGTCTTTTGCGGATTCGCATTCGACTGTTGTGGATCCGAATGCCATGCGATCAAGTTCAACTCGCCCGTTACCGCTTCGGTGTCCCGAGAGATCCTTGTTGAGCTGTCGCCGGAGCGTGAGAAGAATTGGGAATTTGCGGGGCGTCTCCCAGACCGATAGAATGAGGAAGGTGTGATTCCGGCGGCGGCCTGGCTCACGTCTTTTTCGGCGTTATCCGCGTCCTGCTGTTGCTGCTGCAAGTCGGCAGACGCTGTGATGTCGGGCTGAGCTTGGCCGTCCGGGTTGGTTCGGCGGCCAGCCATCGGGCCCGCCGGCATGCCATTCTTGCCCTCGTTATCCGCGAGCTTTTGCAGGCCCGCGTCAATCTTTTGCGCGAAATCGTTGTGCATGTTCTGCAATTCCCAGACAGAGATCGCGAGCATCGAGCCGCTCGCGCAGTCGTTTCTTTGGCTGCTGATCACGAGTGCCGTGACCTTCACGTTCGTGTCGGGCGTGTCCATGATCCGCGTCAGGATGTCTCCCGGACTCAGCGAACATTGCGTGCCATCGGTTGTTTGCTCGGTGACCACTGACGAAACGATGAAAGCGCGCTGTCTGGGATCGAGCGCACCGGGCATTTGATTATCATTGGCGGTGTTTTCCGGCGGACGCGGATTCGCAGCGCCAGTCTGGAAGGCGACGAGTTGCATTCTCACTTCGTCAGCAACAACACTCTTGATCTCAGGAGTAAGTACGGCGGCGTTCTGATAGCCGCCAGCAGCGGGGGCGGCCAGCGGAGCGCCCTGCGGCGGGGGTGCGATTTGAGCGCCGTGATTTCCGGGCCGCTCGTTTGAAGGCGGAGCCGGCGGATTCTGCGCTGTATACACTTCAATTGAAGCTGGCGGCGCGACGGGCGCGTTCTGATTCGGCACGGCAGGCTGAGTCGGCGCGGGAGCGAGTGGGCTATTACGCTTTGGCTCGGAATTGCTCTTCGGATTTGAAGCGCTCGGAGGCGCAGTCTGAACCTCGCGAGTCGCGGTACCTGCATGGGTCGGAGCCGATGCCGAAGTTTGCTGCTGGTTTTGAGCATCTATCGGCGCGGTCTGCGTTGGCCGATGCATCGCCGTCTGCAAGTAGTCACCCGCGGGACCAAACAAGATGAAGTATGTGGCACCCGATATGACGAAAGCGGCGATCGCGCCGAGGGCCCACTGAAGCTTCCACGCCGAGAACAAACTTCTGCGAGACGTGCTGTAAACCGCAACGGGTTCAACCGCGACTTTCGCACGTCGCGTCTCGGCGAGCAGAAAACCGTCCATCCAATTCTCGAGCCGTTTTTCCGCGCGAGTCCACTCTGCTTCCGCGAGCGGAACCCGCGGCATCGCGAAATCCTGTAGCCTGTGAAAAAGTTCGGCGCACGATTCGCATTCTTTGAGGTGCGCGGCGATGCCATCGCGAACGACTCCGCCAGCGCGATCTTCCGCGTACGCACACAAGGATTCTTCGTCGGGACAAGAATCGTGCACGCCGCCGTGTCTAACCTGCCGCCGAGGCATCAGCCTCTCCAGAAAATTGTCTACGCTCCAATCGTTCATCTGAGCTGGGAAAGCATCCCTTCCATCTTCGTCCACAACATTCGCCGGCCGTTCTGAAGATGAGATTTCACCGCGCTGACGGGCAGGCCCGTGCGCAGAGCAGTTTCTTCGTACGAATAGCCGTCGATAAATAGCGCCAGGCACTCCCGCTGTTTTGGCGGAAGCATCGCCATTTCCGCTCGCAATTTTTCTACGGCGACGTGACGCTGAAACATCTGATCGAGCGCCTCTTCTTTCGTCATGCCGGCGTATTCCGCTTCGCTAAGATCCGTTTCAGGCCGCCGCTTCCGCCAAGCGTCGATACACACATTCTTGGCAATCCGCATGAGCCAGCCCACAAAATTTCCACCCTGAAAACTGTGGATATTTTGGAAGGCGCGGACAAAAGTATCCTGCACGGCATCCTCAGCTGCGGAGCCATCAGAGAAGAAACCCCGGCACGAACAGTAGACTCGCCTGCGGTGTCGCGCGAACAGCTCAGCGAACCATTGGGGATCGCCGGACGACTGGAACAGACGAACGAGTTCCTCATCCGGGATGGCATTTGGCGTTCTGGCTCCTAACGACATAACGTGTGAGGTTGCGAAATTCCACAAAAATTGACCAAGCTGGACAAATTCCCTCTAAACCATTCCTCGTGCGGCCTTTGCGCTTTCTGTTGTTCGTTACGCCACGTCGCTTTCGACCTGGCCGGCGATGACGCGCTGGGAAGTTCTGATCGCTTGCTTCTCATGACCGAAAAATATAGACTTCGTCAACTGTCAGGACGTGACAACAACTGACATGCATTCCCGTCCGGCAGTTACCGTTCCCGCCGCCGTACCGAGCGCACTATTACTTGGCATGTATGACGGCAAACCACAGCGACAGGCTTGAGACCTGGAAAGAGATTGCGGTGTACCTCGGCCGCGACCTCCGCACAGTTATGCGCTGGGAAAAAGAACGGTCGTTGCCGATCCGCCGCTTCCCAGGTGGCGGCCGCGCAGCGGTTTACGCGTACCGGAGTGAAATTGACAATTGGCTGAATAATTCGCGGGGAGCCTTGGCTGGCGAAACGAACGGCGGAACATCTGAGTCACAACCTCCCCGCGCGACGAATTCCGTCTCAGACTTGCGCCGTGCCAGTGGTGATCCAGACACGCTTCCAAGGACCATCCGCACTGAGCGACGGCGAAATGATGAGGTAGGGGCATCGGAGAAGAAAACACGCGGCTGGAGATATATGTCAGTCGCGGCCATCGCCGTGGCGGCTGTCTTGCTTCTTGCGCTAGTAGCGATGAAGGGACGAAGCTCGGCCGATGACCAACCGACCACTCCTGCTGGCATCAATCACAAGGTAAAAATCAGTTTAATCAATGACGAAGCGGAGCCCGTGCCCGGCCTGTTTCAACAGATGCTAACCGTCGACAGTTCTCGCTACGCTTCTGTTGAAGCCCCAAATCTTCAAAACGTGGAATTCTTCGACAGCCACGGGAGAATTTTGAAAAGTTGGCTGGAGTCGGGCAATTCAAACGTGGCTTCGCGCACGATTTACTGGATTCAACTCCCTGAGGGAATCCCGGCAAGCACCGTCCTTAACATCTATATGGGCTTTGCGGATCAAAAACGGAATCTACTAAACACGACGACTACTGGTGAGGCGCCCGGACTCAGTCCAACGTATGGACTATATGATGACGGCAATTCGGTGTTCCTGCATTACGCGAATTTTGCGGGCAACGAACTCCCGACAGGTTGGTACAAAGGTTCGACTCCAGGAGGACACGGAGAGTTGCGAATCGAGAACGGAGTCTTTCTGGCTCACTCAGGAAGAGGGGGCGGATCGGTATTTATCGGTTCCGATTGGTCGCTGGGCAACAACGTAGCTGAAATGGATCTCTTGTATCAGCAGACCACCCGCGGACAGGAAATGCTTTTCGTTTGCAGCGCGAACCCCAGCAGTTTCCATTGGACCGCGAACTCCGTGGGCTACCAGGACATGAGCGGATTAGAGGTTGAAGCCAACAACAACGGAACACCCTTCGTCGTTGCTACCGCAAATCCAAATCCGCCGCCAGCCAACATCGTTGGATTTCAGGACGGCACGGTACTCGCCAACTATCAACCCGTCATTCATCTTGGCGCGCGAATCTGTGGAGGCGACTATCTTGCATCAACCGTGAGCACCGGATTCAATGCATCGTTCTCTTTCGACTGGGTTAGGATGCGCGCTCCGTCACCCCACGGAGCCATGCCAGCCACCATTTTCGGGCAGTTACGCTAAACACACGGTCGTTCAACCCCGGCGCTCTTTCGTGGATCGCAGTGAGGTGTCCCGCACCGTCAGTGGTGGGTGGCCGATCCCTACTCGAACTCCATGGATGACCGTTTCACTCGCAAACTCGGCTAGCATGGCAAAGCCGAAATGGCAAAATTGAAACCGGCGTCGGACTCAGTTTGGACTCAAATTCAAGACAAGGAGAGTGGCGCGAGTCCGCAAGCTGTTGTAAATTGAGAGTCTACTCGCACGGTTCCCCGGTAGCTCAACGGTAGAGCATTCGGCTGTTAACCGAAGGGTTGCTAGTTCGAATCTAGCCCGGGGAGCCAAACTTTCTAGTTTGTTTTTCTATAACTTAGGGAAAGTCAGCCCGCGGGGAAATTGCACTGAAATGGTGCAACTGTCCGAGTTCTGTCCGAGTTCACATTCGGGAGGTCATTTTGCAGCTGCACTATTCCGGGCCGGGAACGCTGTGACGTTCTGCTTTGGTGCGGTCCGCAAGTAGGCGTTGGTTTTTTTCACCGCTGTTCGCAGATCATCTTCGGAGACGATGTTGTACCTGTCAAAAATCGAGCGTGTCCGATGACCGCTGATTGCCATTGCCACTCGCTCGGGAACACCGGCGCGAATCATATTCCGAATTGCCGTGCGTCTGAAGTCGTGAAAAATCTTCGCTCCTATCTTGGCTTGTTTGCATGCGGCGTCCCAAGACTTGCGAATGTCTCCTATGGGCGTCCCTTTGCTGTGAAACACATAGCCAGACACGCCGATGGTTTTATCTGAATTTTCGTACTCACGCGCAGCATATTGGCGGGCAATTACTGTCCTCAATTCACCTTCCAGCACTAGCACACGCCCCTCGCTAGTCTTGGAGTTCTCGGGCCGCAAGCGGATCACCTTTGCAGCCAAATCCACGTCGACCCACTGAAGGGAGCGAACTTCGCCACGGCGCCAGCCGGAGTAATAGCCGAATTTAACGAAGCCTTCCAGATAGTCGGGCAGATGTTTCACCATCTTGTCAAAATCCGCTTTCTCGAAAAATCCCTGCCGCGCGTTGCCCTTTTCGGACAGCTTGCGGATTCTCGGCGCTTTGCTGATGCGTTGGCGCTCGACCCCCCGCTTGAACGCTTGGGCGAGTAAACCGGTTTCCCGATTGATCGTCGCATTTGCTGCGCCGTCAGACAGCCGAGTTTCGACGTAGCGGTCCACAGCCTCGGGGCTGACATCAACCGCGCGACGGTCACCGAAGGAAGCTCGAACTCTCTTTAGATGTGACTTTAATGCGGGCAAACTGCGTGCTTGCCGCAAGGTCAAATCCGTTTCCAGCGAGTCCAATAGTTCGCACACGAGCACACGTTCCTGTTGCGGTCCGATGAATGCCTGCGCCCCGAGCGAATCAGCGCCGACCTCGCCACGACGAAGCTTGAGCAGCCTTTCCGCGTGTTTGTCGGTGATCTCCTTGGACTTGTCTCCGCGGTCACGGAAATACTTGTCCACGCTCTCGCGAATCTCTTTGCCGCGATGACAGTACGCAATCCACCATGAGGGGCCTCGTTTGAAAATGCGGCCGTCGCCTCTCATTACCGGCCTCCTCTCTTGAGATATTGCTGCAACGCTTCGACTACCAGGTCCGTGGCATCCACGTCCATTTCGATAGCTCGGATCCTAGTAGCCTTCCAAAGATTCTCTGGCATGTAAAGCGTGGTCTTGAATCTCTTTTGTTTTGGGATAAGCTTCTTTTCCTTGCGTGGCGGTTTTCTCATGCGCGGAGTCTATCCGTCTGACCATACAACTGTCAATCAATTCAAACTCCTATCGTCCTGTTCTCTGTCGAATGTACTGTTCTATTCCAGTTTCACTGAACCGGAGATGCTTTTTCCCCACGCGCACTGTAAAAGGCAATGTGCTCGCGTGCCGATACAGCCAATCTTCCGTGGCGCCGAGTTTTCGCGCAGCCTCGGCCGCAGTGAGTAGCCGATCGCCGTCTATGCCTGGCTGAGGCTGCTCTCCGGTGAGCAAACTACTGAGCAATAGCGTATCGAGTTTGGCGATTTGGCCACGCAATTCCGCGATCGCGTCCATCGTCAACGCCGAGATTTTCGCTGGGTCGCCCAGTAGGTCCGTGAGCGTCGGCATTGCCGCGAGTTTTTGCGCACTCGCCATTTATTTGCTCACAGGGGACATCGTAAAATTGTCCCGAGCGCAGCTGGCACTAGTCTTCACCTCTCAAGGTCCGTCGGTTGAGTCCTACTGGCATTGCTTCGCTCGACCTCGACCAGCACCCCGCACTCCTCCAGTCGCTCAATCAGCTCACGAACGCTGCGGTTCCCAGCTAACCATCGCTCGCCTATCATGGCGGCTTGTAGTTCCAGCAATGTCATGGTGACGAACCTGGGCACGTCCGTCACGATCTCCACCCTGGTCAGGGCGATCGGAGCGGATTTGGGTTCCCAGCGAACCAGATGTACACCTTCGGGCATCTGCGGAATCGCGCTCCGGGCCTTCAGGTAGGCTGCGACCTCGGCGCGCTGATGGCGAAGCAAGCCGATCCGTCCGGCTAGCTCCTCGCGGCGTTCATCGTCGGGATAGCAGACACGGACCTTCTCTCCTTCCAGCCGGAATGCGACGCCCGCAGCTTCAATTTCGGTCACCACATCGGCGACAGTCACAACTCCTCCTCCATCCCTTGCGTTCTTGCGTCGGTAGGGGATCCCGAAGGTGTTACAGCGTTACAAAGGCCATTCTTGGCAGGTTTTTCGATTTTTTGAACTGTTACAGCCTCGCTGGTTGTAACGCTTTGAAAATCGCTCGAAGCGGCGCCAGGAGCGCCTTGTAACGTTGTAACGTTTGCAGGGCCCGGTTGATTACCGGCGGGGCTGTTCTCTCCCTTGTCGGTCTGGTCAACGTAGCGTCCCCAAGCATCGCCAAAGTCGGTCTTCTCGTAGCCTCTGAAAACCCGGTCATCGTTCCGGACAGGGTGGGGAGTAATGTCAAACGGTTTCAGCAGGCGGGCCACGCCGATGGGTGTTATCGGTTTGCCGTGATTCCACTCGCCCCACGGAGACGTTTCGATTGCCTCCAACGCACTGGCGAGTTCGGCAGACGGCAACCGGTCCGTGTCTTGCGTTATGAAAATGTGCCGAATGTCGGAGAGCAGCAGCGTGCCAATGGAACCGTCTTCGGCCTGCGCCCCGCAACAGAGCAACACCAGCGCGTGCCTCGCAGTTTCCGGCCATTCGCCGCCCGCCAGATCCGCAATGGCAAGCAACGGCTCTGCCCCGTCTTGCTGACGGTCGGATAGCTCCTCGGGAAGACCCGGGGTGGCCTCGCGCAGCCGCTCAATGTTTTGGGCGCACCAGGCCTCCAGTCGCTCATGCAACCGCTCAGCCTGGGTCCGCACGTTCCGTAGGCGGAACCGATCAACTTTTTCGGCGCGTGCTTTTCGTTTCAGGCGAATCGGGATTGACCTGTCCGCCACGGTGTCGGGCAGCCTCCCGATTCCGGCAATTGCTTTCGGAGAAAATGTCGAGAAGTCTTGGTACGAGATGCTCGCGCCCTGCCCTACACAGCAAGTCGCTTTGCCTCCACGCCGGTGGCCTGTATTCAGGATGCCTCGCAACGCCTCGCCGTACTCTTCACCGCTCTTGAATGCTGCGTCGCTTTCGTCCAACAGAAGTGTCGGCCCCTCCGCATCAACCTTGCGATACAACACTGGTGCTGTGACTCTCCCCGTATACCAAGGATTCGCAACAATAGTTTCGAGCACTTCTTGCAGACGAGATTTACCGCTTTGCTTCTCGGCTGAGGTGATGGACAGATATGGTGTGCAATCCGCTGCGGCAAAGGCGTGGGTGTGCACGATCCAGAGGGCCAGAACTTGCGCCTGAGCTCCGAGCAGGGACACGAACCGCTGGATGAACGCGCAGATTTCATCCAGCAAATCGGCCCCTTGTATGTCCATCGCCATTAGGCGGCCTCGCCTGGCGGATTCAGATGCCTTTTTGCTATCCGCTTCCGCTTCGTCACGGCGATCGCACACTTGCTGCTCGATAAATTTCCGGGTCACGCCTGGTAGCCGCAACGCCACAAGTCGGCCAATCACCAAGGCGCGGCGCTTAGGGTCCTCAATCGCAGCGATGGCTTCAATTGCCGGTAGGGAATCGGACTTTTTGTTGGCTTCCAGCACCGCAATGGCGTTCTCGGCTTCGGCAACCGCGCATTCGGCGAACCGCCGAGCGCTATCCAGCATGCGTAACGTGGCCTCGTCTCCGGAAATTGCAACTAAGTCATCTGGGCCATTGACTCCAGGCTCGGCGGACACTTCGGCGATGGCCACGATTGCCCCGCGTGCGGACAGCTCTTTCGCCAGCTTGCGGCGCGCCTTCCGCACGTCGAGGCTCGTCGAAGCGTTACTGTCGAATGCGAGAACCACCCATCGTCCCTGCCATGTGATCAAATCCAAGTCGGGGGATGGACCAGTTTCGTCGGTAGAGTCTCCGTCCCGCCGGAGTCGTTTCCCGATCTTGCGCTTCCATCCCGAACAGCCACCAATCGCAATGGCAAGCATTTTCCGGCCCACGCGTTCTGCAAGCGCTGTGATGGCAAGAGAGGATTTTTCGGCCTCGACGATTATCACTGGCACCACTACATCGGAAAGGAAAGCTGCCACGTTCGGCGGAAAATAGAGATGACGACAGCCCGGCTCCATTATGTACTTGCCGCCGTCGTCGGACAGCGGCTTGTTCAGCCGAATGCGCCCGCCCGTTCGTTTGCCGGTGAGCGGCGAAAGATAAATAAACAGGACACCGCTCAGATCGTCGCCGCGATGCCCGTTTATTCCAAGCGTCTCGCGAGCGTCGGCGTCCGTCACTGATCGAACGCCTGCGGCTTCGAGGATGTCCGGCGGGATGCAGAACCGCGCGAGATGTTCGGCGTGTTCGGGACTGAGCGGGCGTGACATGCTCGTGATCATGCCCCCTACGGTCGCGAACATTCTGCATGGGTAGGTGGCACCAGAACCTGAAATAGCCACTCGGCCGGATAACCCAATTCGTGAGCTATCTGCTGGCGTTCCTCGTCTGAAAATTGAAACCGCCCAGCCAATCGTCGAGACAGCCACGATTCACTTTCTCCCAACGTAGCCGCGAACTGGTACCGCGGCCCTTGCTGCGCAATTGCCCAAATCAAATTTGGAAATCTCAATTCAGTACGGCTTCGTGACGCAGCAATCATTTGTCCCTCGCCTAATAGGGCGAAAATTCGACGCACGAAGAGAGTTTTCGGCAAAAGGTGCTCTAATCAACAGAAAAAACGGGACAAAGAAATTGAGGAACTTTTCAGGAATCTTGTCGAAAATTCGGCGAGGCGCTTTATGTATGGAATGACGGCGAACACTCGATCTTAAACAGCGCCCGATACCCAGTGCCTTTTACATATGGTAAAGGATCTTCGGTAATGCCAAATTGTTCTCGAAGCGCCTTCCGAATCTCCTGAACGCGCTTTTCAATGGCAGCCCACTTCTGGTGCTCTTTAAAAGGTTCCTTGAGAATTCCCCGATTTTCTGCGAGCGCCCGCAGTGTGATCCACGCTCCGTTAGGCTTTTTGTTCCTTCCGTCCTCGAAACCGAACTCCGCATAGTTGAAGGTTTTGGTCAGGCCTGGCGCTTTGAGTTGGATCCGCTCATCGCTAAGAAAGCTGATTTCGATGTCTTCCCACTTGGGAGGATGGCCGTCGCTCGATTTCTCGACGATTGAAGCGTTCCGACGAGTACGGAGACCGGTCCCCCTGTTCTGGGCCGCTCGTTGAGCTCCATACAGCGTTACCATCCCTGTCAGCCCCTGGCGGAGGTGTATCGTCGAGTCGATCCACAGACGGTTCCATTCCTCACCGTACACCCCACTAATCGCGGAGAGTCCCTTAAGAAGCATCCTGGCCTGCTTTTTTGGGGGCTCGCGGCGGGGGCGGACGCTTCCAGAAGTCAGCGAGATCGTGGCTTGGTCGAGTACGCGTGTCGCAATTTTGAATAGACCCATCTCGACGCGGGCTGTGATCGAGCTAAGGATTTCTGTAGTGTGCGACAGAGACAATCGGCCGGCAGGAGGCTCCGGCTCCGCGGCGGCCATCGCGTTGAGTCCGGGAAGCGCGCGGGACGGCAATTGGCCCAACATCCAAGTCGGGGCATACCAGTGTGCGAGGTCGGCATCGGGGCTGTTCGGATCGGAAGGAGGATCACAGCCGACCGCAGGCCAGTTCCGAAAACCCGGGCGACGCGCGGCCCAGAATTCCTCGAGCTTGCTGCGCACCCAATCGAGCGGATCGCCAGCGATGGCCTTTCGATTCGCCAGTGCTATGCTCACGAGGTCACTCGAGAGGGTTTTCTGCAAGCCAGCAAGCTGCCGACGCCAGGTCCGAAATATCTCATTGAAGATCTCTGGTTTCTCCTCGTCGCCTGGGATTACTGGAATTGCTTTCGAGGCAGGACCAAATCTAGCTTCGTTTCCGAGCTCAACCACTTTCCCCTCCTTGGTCCCGATGTGCCGGGCCAAGTATTTAGCCAGCGAACGGCGTGCGTGCGCGTGTGGCCGTATTACTGTCGCAGGTGGGGGGAGCGGGAGACGCGCCCGATCTTCGCCGGTTGATCGAAGCCGACCTGATCCGGTACCGCGAGGTGCAGGAGGCCCGACGGCAAGGTGATCATTCAGGTGACCAGGTCGGCTACGTCATGCTTTACATCGCTGCGGTAACAAACGCCGATCCGGAGCATGCGGACGAGGTCTTGCTGGAACTTCTCCGGGAGCCGGAGTACGAGCGCTTCGTGTCTGAAGCACTTGTTCGCAGAGCTAGGAAGAGCGAAGGACCGGCGACTCTGAAGGTCCCGGCCATGTCGGCTTCCGGAAAATTGATCGCAAGTGCAAATCTTTCACCCGAAGCCGGGAAGCTTATGCATACTCCTCGCGCTGGCAACTCGCACCATACTTGGTGGGCGCCCGCCGGTTACGATCACGCTGCGGCATTCCAGGTGGTGGACTAGTGGAAATGTTCATTGAAGGAACAAGCCTTGGATCGTTGAAAGTGCTCGAAGTCTACGAGTACTACGACGGACCTCGCCTCTTTACATCCGTAAATGAAAGTGGCTCGGTTTTCCTTGTGCTATGGATTACATCCACCGACTCGACCGATGAATACTATTTGCGACGGATGTCGTTTGATCGATTCCGTGAAATGCGTGGCGGTGAGATAAGTCTGCGCGACGCCTTTATTCGTACTGAGGGGGCCGGACTAGTCATTCTTCAGATTGACCGACGATCTGGAGAAGTACGGATCAATCCCCTAGACCGTAGCCAAATTGATGAGTCGTTGCTTCCTTTGCAAGGGGAGGCACTCAAATTGGAGTCTCCACTTCCATTCGCTGAATTGAAAATGAAAGTTCCCTCGATTTCGATCTCCTACGCCCGGAATGGCAGTTCGACGCGGTCCAACGCGCTGGGTATGAGACCGATGCAGGAGCGCGCCTACGAAAAGCGCGGCGAACAATATTTGCTCATCAAGTCGCCGCCCGCATCGGGCAAAAGCCGCGCGCTCATGTTTATTGCGCTCGACAAACTTCAAAATCAGGGCCTCAAGCAGGTGATCATCGTCGTGCCTGAGAAGGCTATCGGGGCGAGCTTCCATGATGAACCCCTGTCGAAGTTCGGCTTTTGGGCTGATTGGCACGTGGAACCGAGATGGAACCTCTGTAACGCGCCCGGCGGCGACAACAACGGGAAAGTTAAAGCTGTCGGCGTCTTTCTTGAGAACAGCGACAAGGTGCTGGTCTGCACCCACGCGACATTTCGCTTTGCTGTTGATGAATATGGTGTCGAAAAGTTCGATGATCGGCTTATTGCCGTCGACGAGTTTCATCACGTTTCAGCCAATCCCGACAACAAGCTTGGCGTCCATCTTGGGCAGTTCATCGCCCGCAACCGCGTGCATATCGTCGCCATGACCGGCTCTTACTTCCGGGGCGACGCAGAGGCAGTGCTCGCGCCGCAGGACGAGGCGAAATTCGACAGCGTCACCTATACCTACTATGAACAACTCAACGGTTACGAATACCTGAAGCAACTCGACATCGGCTACTTCTTCTATAGCGGCTCTTATGTCGAGGACATCCTCACGGTACTCGATCCTGCCGAAAAAACCATCATGCATATTCCGAACGTCAATTCGCGCGAGAGCACGAAGGACAAGATCAGAGAAGTTGAACATATCATCGGAGCATTGGGCGAGTGGCAAGGAATTGACGACGCGACGGGATTTCAGCTCGTCAAAACCGTAGGAGGCCGCGTTCTGCGCATCGCTGATCTTGTCGATGACGATCCCGCCAGACGCGACCACGTTTCCGCTGCATTGAAAAATCCGTCGCACAAGGATAACCGTGATTATGTGGACATTATCATCGCGCTTGGCATGGCGAAGGAAGGCTTCGACTGGATATGGTGCGAGCACGCGCTAACGGTCGGCTATCGGTCTAGTTTAACCGAAATTGTGCAGATTATAGGGCGTGCGACCCGCGACGCACCGGGCAAGACCCGCGCGCGGTTCACAAACCTGATCGCCGAGCCGGACGCTTCCGAAGAAGCAGTCACCGAGGCGGTGAACGACACTCTAAAGGCCATCGCGGCGAGCTTGCTTATGGAACAGGTGCTTGCGCCACGCTTTGAGTTCAAACCAAAGCACCCGGAGAGCGGACCTATCGCAGGGTTCGATTACGGCAAGGGCGGCTATGACCCCAATAAATGCAATGTCGGGTTCAACGAGAAGACGGGACAGTTCCAGATAGAAATCAAAGGGCTTGCCGAACCCCAAAGCAAGGAAGCCACGCGCATCTGTCGGGAGGATTTGAACGAGGTTATTGCCGCCTTCGTTCAGGACAAAACCGCGCTTGAGCGTGGCATGTTCGACGAGGAGCTGGTGCCCGAGGAGCTCACGCAAGTGCGCTTGGGCAAGATCATCAAGGATAAATACCCGGAGCTTAACGATGAAGACCATGAGGCCGTCCGCCAGCATGCCATTGCCGCGCTCAATCTGACCCAACAAGCCAAGCAACTTGCCAACAGGAGCGGGAACGATGCCGAGCAGACTGCCACCAACACCGCGCTGGTCGACGGCGTTCGTAGGTTTGCTATGGATGTGCGAGAACTCGACATCGACCTAATCGACCGTATCAACCCGTTTGGCGAGGCTTATGCGATCCTCGCAAAAACCATGACCGAGGACAGTCTGAAACAGGTCGCGGCGGCGATTGCTGCCAAGCGCACGAGCTTGACGTTAGAGGAGGCGAAAGAGCTTGCCGTGCGTGCCTATAAGTTCAAGAAGGAACGGGGACGGCTCCCATCGCTCACCTCGCAGGATGCCTGGGAAAGGCGGATGGCCGAAGGTGCCGCCGCTTTTGTCCGCTACAAGGATGAAGGTCGTTATGAGTGACATCGATCTCGACAAACTGCGCGAGGAACTGGACGACTTCGCGGAGCCGCAGACGGACGGCGGACGATCCCCACGCGAAGAGCGCATAATTGCCGGATTTGAGGACATTCAGCGGTTTGTCGACGAACACGGTCGCGCCCCACAGCATGGCGAGGATCGCGACATTTTTGAACGATTGTATGCCGTGCGGCTTGACCGCTTGCGCACGCTAGAGGAATGCCGATCGTTACTTACCCTGATGGATCGTCAAGGGTTGCTTTCCAGTAAGGAGACCGTCGCTGTCGCGTCGCCGGAGACGATCGACGACGACGAGCTGTTGGCAGAGCTAACGGGTGCGGCGGGCGCGGGAGACATCATGGAGCTACGGCACGTCCGCAAGAGCGACGACAAACGCGCCGCCGAGGAAATAGCGAATCGCGCCGTCTGCGAGGACTTCGATAAGTTCGAGCCAATTTTTGAACGGGTGAAGCGAGAGCTGGAGTCCGGTGCACGCCATACGCTCCCGGTTCAGGCAATGGACGAAATCAAGATGGCCGAGATTCAGAAGGGCGAGTACTTTGTTGTCCAAGGTCAGATCGCCTACGTCGCCGATGTCGGCGAGCATTTCAGGACGCAATACGACCGTCGCGACAGTCGGTTGCGCGTTATCTATGATAATGGCACCGAGAGTAATTTGTTGATGCGCTCTTTCCAGCGCGCGCTTCACCGCGACACGGCGGCACGGCTCATCACCAATCCCGATGCTGGGCCACTATTCGCCGACGAGCCCGCTGACGATGATCTGGCAAGCGCACGATCTATGTTCTGCGTAGCAAGTCGGACCATCCGGTTGTCGCGGTGAACCGCAATGTTCTGCACAAGATCGGCGTTACAGGGAGTACGGTCGAGACACGCATCGCCAACGCGAACCTAGACCCGACCTTCCTAATGGCCGACGTGGAAGTCGTAGCCACTTATGAGTTCTACAACATCAACCGAATCAGGCTCGAAAACCTGATCCATCGTGTGTTTGATCCCGCACAATTGGACATTGAAATCAGGGATCGCTTTGGCAACCCGATCAAACCGCGCGAGTGGTTCCTAGCTCCTCTTTTTGTTGTGGACGAAGTGGTTGAGCGCATAAAGGACGGAAGTATCACCCAATACGTCTATGACCCGACGGGGGCGCGCCTAGTAAAGGTGGCTTCCTGAAGAATTGAAACTGAGGCCATACGAAACGCGACCAAAATCCTCGAGACAATTGCTAACGTGCGCTTTCGCCCTTCACCCATTTGGGGAGTCTAACACCTTTCTTTTCGCCATTCGGACTGATGAACCTGCCAAACAACCAAAGAGCCACCGCGCAGTCGTCAAAATGCTACTACCTCTTTGGTATAGTGCGATCATCTGGTAGCCTCAGGAACACGCAGTCCGGTCTTATCCTCCCCTTACGGGGAAAGCGTGGAACTACACGGTCAGGAAAGGGTTCTCGGCTTAAGGGCTGAGCCATCGGCGATCAATTGGGCTATTCTTAGCGGCACTTTAGAAGCACCAATTCTTGAAGCTTGTGACAAAGAGATTGCTCCGGCGGCTTACGGAGAGGCAGATGCACTTGTATGGCTTCGAGAACGTACGGTACACATCATAGAAACCTATGGTCCTGGCAGAGTGGCGGTTCGCTTTCCAGAACCGACGGCACTCGGAGCGAACAAGAATTCCGCAAAGTCGCGATGTCGAGTTGAGGGTGTTATTGTGGAAGCCAGCCGGGCTTTAGCGCTGAAGGTGGTCACAGGCGCGCTGAACACCTTTGGTAAACGCTTCGGGAGTGGGTCTGCCAAGCAAGACCTTGAAAAGGAAAACCTCAGGGGACTCGATTGGTCAAAGTACGACCGCAACAGGCGGGAGGCTATCCTTGTTGCTATTTCGCTTCTGCCAACAAGATAGGTAGCGAAATTGGACGTCCGCGCAAACATAACATATCGGCGCCTTCGCCAAATCGGACAGGGCGAAGGAATGAATTCGACCGTCTTTCTTGCCTACGATCCCGTGTTGAAGCGAGATGTTGCCGTTAAGGAGATTACTAAAAGCAGATTCGGAAACGATTTTGATTCCTACTGTGAAGAAGCTCGAACGATGTTCGACGCTGCAGACCCGAACATCGTTGGAATCGAGTTTGTGTGCGAGACAGCGGATTGCATAGCTCTTGCTTTGCCCTATTTTCAAAACGGATCGCTTCATAAAAAAATAGAACTCAACCCTCTGGGTTTGCTTGAATTCATGAAACTCACCCAGGCAGTAGCCTCAGGTCTAGCGAGGATACACATTTGCAAGTTCTTGCATCTCGATCTAAAGCCGACCAACGTCTTATTGGACGATTTTTGGCAACCTCTAATCACTGACTTCGGACAATGCAGACGTATGTCACCGGCGGGCATCGTAACTTATCCTCAAGTCTACAAATTCAGTATGCCCCCAGAAATGCTGAACTCTCATACGGCGACCGTTGAATCCGACATTTACCAATTCGGTTTATTGTTGTATCGAGCGGCAAATGGAAATCTGATTTATGAGCTGCAAAAAGCAATGGTCAACTCTGATGGCAAACTACTTCAAAGAATCGAGAAGGGACGGTTTCCGGACCGGAACTTTTTCTTGCCACACATTCCGGGGCGCGTTCGGACAATCGTCCGGAAGGCCTTAAATATCGACCCGAAGAAGCGCTACAGATCAGCGTTCGAAATCGCAAAAGTCATGGGGCGGGTGCAGCTCTCTCTCGACTGGCAAACGATCTCGACCAATAATGGCGGTTATGTGTGGCGGGCTAAACGATCCGGACGGGACGATTTGGAAGTCAAATTGATTTTGGATTCTCCGAAAAGATGGAAGACGGAAGTTTGGATAGCTAGTCCCCAACGATACAGACGGAAAAATGTGTCCGGCGATTGGAAACGAAGTTTAAATTACAAGGAGGCCATGAAGCACCTTACTGAGGTGTTTGTCCGGCTAGGTCAGTAAGAATCAAATAATTTCCGATACCCTTCCAACCGAGACGTCGCGTTGAAGTGGCCGCTTTGTTTTGCCTCTCAGTGACGCAATCCCTGCAAAACGGGTTTTCCGCGTAAGTCAGAGCGGGTAAAGCTAGCTCCTTACCACAGAGTTTGCAGACCTGTAATCTTACGAGCACTGACGGGAGTTTGTCTTTCGTCATTCGATTTGTTTTTTTCATTGTAAAACTTAAGTTTGATTGTAACTTATGTTTCATAGCCAAACTAGATTTAAATGAAACGAACGACGGAAGATCGAGAATTCGCGAGCAAGTTCGCGGCCGCTCTGCGACCCCATGTTTCTGCGGCGCGAGGGAAGGGAAAGTCTTGGTCTGAGATCGGGGCCGCGCTTGGGATAACAGCTGCTGGACTTCGTAAACAACTCGCGGGCGGCACCCCTAGCGTGCGGACGATCGCACTGGCCTATCATCTTTACAAGATTTCGGTTCGGTACAGGACGGTGGCCGTAGGTGAAATCGTATGCAGCAAGAAGAAAGAGAACATCAAACGAACCCGCGAAAATCAGCTATCCCTTCCATTCGAGATAACGGCGCCGCCCGACGCAGGCGTCGTCACGTTGGAACTAGAACCGAGGAGTGTTCATAGGTATTTCCTTCGAGTGGTCGTCCAGAGGTCTGCCTAGCAAATCAGCAATGCAGAATATCGAAGCTGCTGGCTGCGATGGAAGCCGGCTTCATTTTGCTCCTAGCAAGCTATCGACTAAGAGCGAAGCATCGTTCGGTTCAAGTCTCGTCTTACACAGCCCGGAATCAGTTCTTTCTGAGGCGCTCGCTGTATACCTTTGGGCAAGCGAATTTTCAACGGTTCCGCGCTCTCAGAAAATAGGGATTCTGGGCGGGGAGGGTTTTGGGCAGCCTACGTAAGTGCGTATCAAAACACATGGTTTGATATGGACCGATAATCGAGAATCCAATCCCTAGTTTTCTATCACTTGCGGCCACGGGATCGAGACCCCTTTGGTACACCGCCGCCACCAACACTCTGAGGCTGTGAATCGATACGCTCCGTAGCATCGCTCGTGGGCGTTCCAAAGCGCCAGGCAATGCCTTTGGAACCGTCGGCGCGAAGCGCGTGACAAAAGGCGTAAGCGGGATTTTGCGCGCCAGCGTATCCGGTTAGTGCGTTAATCAGGCACAATCCTTATGCTGGCAGTGTCAATTAGCTAGTGACCTGTCGAGAACTCGTTCCGGTTGGTACTCTTGGCCAGCGAATTCGCAAGGCGTTCGTTGCCGGGGCCCTTCTAACATGCGCCTACACCACGTGGCAGTTGGTGCGCGACCCTGCGTGGGACGGTTGGTGGGACGCCTTCAACTGGCCGCAATTGTTCCTGTACGCGCCAATCTTGTTTCTGGCCGGCGCCGCAGTGTGGCAGTTGGTCTGCATTGTCGCCGAGTGGTTCTACCGGAACGCGAAGCGGAAACCCCAAAGCCTCGAACCGGAATCGTTGAAGGACACCCAGAGGACTCTGAGATTTTGGCTGCAGGATTCTTTGCGCGTATGTGTGCTCTACATCACAGCCTGCGCGATTGGAGACATTCCAATGGCTGTGAATTATCTCGCCGCGCTCCGGGAGCGGCCGCTGCATTTGTGGTGGTCGAGCGCGGTTAGCTCCTGTCTGCTCCTCACGACCGCAGTGTGGTGGATTCTCGAACGAGTGCACAGACGAACACCGAAAAGGCCGCCGTGACTCGCTTAACAGTATATCGAGTACCTGCCCCATGACTGCTGATAAGTCGGGTAACCGGAGATTTGAAGTGGCACTTCACTTCTCCGGTAAATGCGTTAATCAGGCATTTGAACTCAGTGACATGGATATTTCGGAGTAAACTCGGCATTGAGATAGACATCGATGCGAAGTGTTTTCCTAATTCTGAGCTTCGCCCTCATATTCGCCTCCTTTGACATGTCTAAACGGGAATGGATACTGGTCGATGGTCATCCGCGTCCAACGTTTCAATGACGCGGGTTCGGAGTTCATCCGAGTCGACTTCAGTCTTCCATGCGACAAGTCGCCAGAATGGGTATCCGCTAAGCCGTCGATTCAGAGATTTCGGTTATTCCGGCAGAAAGACTGCGATGCAGTGCTAGTAGGGTCCATGGCTGGGGAGCGTCAGCACGAGCCAGCCCTGCAGACTTGGAAGCATCCGCCTGGCACACAACACGACGCGCTTCCGTTCGGCCAAGTTGTGCCCTGTTATCGGTCCATCGACTTGCCTCTGGTACCCGTTGTCTAGATGGTTTTCGGCAATTTCCCGGCACAAGCGTAACAGCACTTATGCCGATTCACCGCCAACTCCCGGTAAGTCGGGTTATCGGACATTGAGTGCTAGTTTCCGATTAATGCGTCATACGTCCAAGTAGCGCTGTCCCTCGCTTTCTTAATTTCCCGGATCCCCGTTTCTGGCCATTTTGCCGGTTTGCCGACAATGCAGCCGGAATGTGCCGGGGCTCCCAGGTACATCGAGTTTCTTGTGCCCTTCTCACCGCCGAAACACACAGACTCGTTATACAAGGGGTGATAAACTGCATGAAGTTGGCATTCTAGCTAGCGGAGGACTAATGGAGATTTCTGCTCCGGCTCAGTCCGCGTCAGGCCGTTATCCCCGAGTCGCTAGCCCAATCCACACGATTTTAGTGCTTGCCGCGATTGGCGGCTGGACGATCGGTCATAAGATTTTTACTGATCAATCGATCGCGACGGCTAATCCGAATCGCGTACACTTTTACGTAGTCACGCTTTTCTATGAATGGCTTTTGTTCGTTTTGGTACTGGAGGGTGTACGGAGTAGTGGCGCGTCTGCGCTCGTGGTTCTCGGTGAACAATGGCATTCCGTCCGCCAGGTGCTGCGCGATATTGGAATTGCCGCTGGGTTCTGGATCGTCTCGGCGATTCTCCTTTGGATATTTGGCTGGCTCTTGCGCACCGCCGTTCTGAGTCGCAATGTGTCCATGCTCCCGCATCGAGGTATCGAACTGACGTTATGGATAGCGCTCTCAGTCACCGCCGGTATTTGCGAGGAAACGATCTTTCGAGGTTACCTACAACGGCAGTTCATTGCCCTGACCAAGAGCGCTCCCACCGGCATTGTCCTTTCTGCCGCAACATTCGGCGCGGCTCACGCTTACCAGGGCTTCCGGATGATGGTTCTGATCGCTTTGTACGGAGCAATGTTTGGGATTCTGGCGTATTGGCGCGGAAGTGTTCGCCCTGGAATGATCGCTCATGCATGGAACGATTCATTGAACGGGGTGCTTGCCAGCTTAGTGAGGCATTAGAGTCTGTTCGCTGAAAGTAATGTGAACTCAGTCGGTGGGCATGTGGTCTGCGTTGTCGGCCTGGGGATTGCGTCCGGGTCACGGGCTCACCGGAAGCTATTCCGGGCCACTAGGAAGTCGCCGCGGGCGAAACTGAATTCACTTGGACGTATAGTCGCGTGACCGGACAAAGTGAAGCCTACCCAAAAACCCTCGCTGCCCAGAATCCCTATTTGCGGAGCTCGCGGAATCGTTGTGAATTCGCTTGCCCAATAGTCTACGAGGCGCGCCTCAAAAAGAACTGATTCTGGGCACTTCAGACCTTGGGTTAAGCGGAGTGATTTCTCACTCGTTGAAGGATCTGCAGATCGTCATCGAGAATCGGCAGTTGATGTCCAACGCGCTCCGCCCGCACACGTCGCTCGGCTACTTACAACGTGTTGGAACGAGGATTGGCCGATGTGACCGAACACTCGGACTCATCATGTTGCGGCGAGGTATCACTTCCGATGCCTTCCGAAAGATAGAAGTTCGCTCCCACCGATTCCGTCGTATAAGTAAGCGGTACCCCCTTCCTTTGGACAGGTCGCCGTAAGCCAGCGATTGCCGGGCCACTCATAAATCAAAAAATGGAGGGATTGAAGTGCCTCCCATGATTCATCTCATCTACGCAAGCATGGCATCACAGGACTTCAAAACCGAGCAGCTAACTGACCTCCTGCAACAAGCTCGCGAGGCGAATGAACGTGCGGGCCTGACTGGCATCCTTCTATTTTCTGACGGCAGCTTTTTTCAGGTACTGGAAGGCGAAGCATCGGTTATTGATCACCTATACCAGAAACTTCTTCTGGATAAGCGCCACATGCAGTTAACCGTGATTATCAGAGAACCGATCGCCAAGCGTTCGTTCGGAAGTTGGAGTATGGGTTTTTCCAGCGTTTCGCCGGAAGAACTCACAAAAATTGATGGGCTGAACGACTTCTTCGATGGCGGCTCATGTTTTCTTCAGCTCGACAAAGGACGCACAAAGAAGCTGCTGGCCGCGTTTGCAGACGGCCGCTGGCGTGTGAAACTCAGCGGTTCAAAGCAGCCGGTGGCCTGAGCATGGAGCAGGACACAGCCGATCCGAACTTCACGTTCGCGTTTCAGCCCATTGTCGATGTTAACGCACGCGAGGTCATCTCTTACGAAGCACTGATCCGAGGGCCGGGCAATGAACCCGCCTATCGAATACTCAAACAGGTCCCGGCTGAGAGGCTGATTATTTTTGATCAGAGGGCACGAGTCGCGGCAATTATCCTTGCCGCGCGACTGGGAATCGACTGCAACCTTAACCTCAATTTCATCCCGCAGAGCCTGCACTCCTCGACGACATCAATTTTATCTACCCTGGAAGCCGCAGATCGAAGCCATATTGCTATCGAGCGCATCGTCCTCGAAGTGACCGAGGGAGAAATTATCGCCGATCAGAGCCGCTTCGCCGAGCAGATCAATGAGTACCGTGGCCTCGGTCTGAAGGTAGCCATCGATGACTTTGGCGCCGGATATTCGGGACTGAACTTGCTCGCCAATTTCCAGCCCGATCAGATCAAACTCGACCTAACGCTAGTCTGCGGCATAGAAAGCCACGGTCCCCGTCAGGCCATCATTCGCGCGGTCGGCCAGATCTGCAACGATCTTGGGATTGACGTGATCGCGGAAGGCGTCGAAACCGAGGGCGAATACACGTGGTTGGCGACCGAAGGGGTGCGGCTATTTCAGGGATATTTGTTCGCAAAGCCCGCTCTTGAGTCCTTCCCGCCAGTACATTACCCTTAGAATCGTCGAACTTGTCGTTGCAGAAACCATAGCACCGCCCCAACCGAGATCCATACTTGCGATAACTCATAAGAACTTGTCCCAAACTACACGGTTCTTCTTCCGTTGTCGAAATAACCTCAATGGGCAGGAAAGCCCTGTACAACAGCCACAAGTGGAAACTTCTCGCAGACCGGAGGCGGCCGAAACGCCTGATCTTCCTAAGTCTTGAATGAAAGTGTGACTCTTGGTAAATGATTCTAAATTAATTCTGCTGACGGGGCCGACAGGGTATCTCGGCGGACGCTTGCTTCGCGCACTCGAAGTCGCCGGCCACCGCGTACGCTGCCTGTCACGACATCCCGAAACTCTAAGTCAGCGGGTGGCGCACACAACAGAAGTGGTGAAGGGCGATGTTCTCGATGCGATGTCTCTTCCACCGAACATGATTGGCGTGCACACCGCCTATTACCTCGTACATGCAATGGCTTCGGCGGGTTCCTTTGAGGAGGAAGACCGACGATCGGCGCATGCGTTCGCAGCCGCGGCGCGCGATGCGGGGGTCGAGCGCGTCATCTTCCTCGGCGGACTTGGCAGCGGGAGCAAACTGTCAACACATCTGAGAAGCCGCCAGGAAGTCGGCCGTATCCTGCGAGAGTCCGGGGTAGCGACCATCGAATTTAGAGCCTCAATCGTGATTGGGTCGGGTAGCGCTTCCTTCGAAATGATACGAGCCTTGGTTGAGAAACTGCCAGCGATGATCACTCCTCGCTGGGTAACAACACGCACGCAGCCCATTGCGGTCGAAGACGTTATTGCGTATCTGATGCAGGCGCTCGACCTCAAGATCAATGGCAGCAGCATTATTGAGATCGGGGGAGCCGACCAGGTCAGCTATTTGGACCTCATGAAGGAATACGCCCGTCAGCGTGGCCTGAAGCGATGGATGATTCCTGTACCGGTGCTGTCTCCACGGCTGTCGAGTCTTTGGTTGGGCCTTGTCACACCCGTCTATGCGCGTGTCGGTCGCGAGTTAGTGGACAGTTTGCGGAACGAAACCGTTGTAAGGGACCGATCAGCAGCTGACTTATTCTCCATTCACCCACTTGGCTTTCGTGAAGCACTGACGAGAGCGCTCGCCAATGAAGATCGGGAGTTTGCCGAAACGCGCTGGTCCGATGCGTTTTCTTCCGTTGCAGCTTCCCCGCAGTGGGGCGGAACTACATTCGGCCGCCGTATTGTGGACTCGCGGTCGGCGCGTGTGCCGTTTTCTGTGGCCGTAGCCTTTCGACCAATCGAACGGTTGGGCGGGAAGACAGGTTGGTACTTCGGAAATTGGCTCTGGCGAATTCGCGGGTTGTTGGATCTGCTGTTTGGCGGGGCGGGCATGCGGCGTGGGCGACGCGTGCCAGATCATCTCTTCCCAGGCGACACCGTTGATTTCTGGCGGGTCGAAGAAGTCCAACGCGACCATCTGGTCCGACTGTCGGCAGAAATGCGTTTACCTGGTCGAGCGTGGTTGCAGTTCGAGGTGGAACCCTCCGGTTCAGGATCGCTCATTCGCCAGACGGCTATCTTTGACCCGGTGGGGTTGTTCGGACAGCTCTACTGGTACTTGTTATATCCGATCCACCATTTGATCTTCGCAGGAATGCTGCGAGGGATCGTGCGTGCGATGGGGGAATGCCGTTGACCAATTTCCCGAAACCCACAATTGCCATCAGCAAATGCATCTGCTTTGATCCGTGCCGATACAACGGAGGGATCGTATAGGATAAATTTGTTGCACGACTTAAGCCACACATAGAGGTCATCTCCGTTTGCCCCGAGGTCGAGATTGGCTTGGGGATTCCACGTATGCCCGTGCGCATCATTTGCTCCGGGGACGAAATGAAACTCATTCAGCCCTCGTCCGGCCTGGATCTTTCGGAAAGCATGCGGCGATTTACGTCCGGGTTCCTCGACACTTTGGAAAAGGTAGACGGGTTCATTCTGAAAAATCGATCGCCATCCTGCGGATTTACAGATGTGAAGTTTTATTCCGGGCCCGAGAGAGGTCCAGCAATTGGCAGAACGGCCGGTTTGTTCGGGGGCGCTGTTCTGCAAAAGTTCGGCGACTTGGCAGTAGAAGACGAAGGCCGACTTAAGAATCTGAGTATCCGCGAACACTTTCTGACGCGCATCTTCGCGCTTGCTCGATTACGCAAACTTCAACAATCCGGATCGAAGCGAGAATCGCAACTCGTAACGCCATACCGCAAGCCCACCGGGACGCCGAACTCATCCAACGGGCTCACTACCGAAGATTTGGTATGTTCGTAGAACGCACGCCATGAAATTTGCAAGGTGTATTCCTGCGATTCAGAATCATGTGTTTGTGGGCAATCTGAATCAAATATTCCACGCGCTTGGAATCAAAGACTTGTGTGACCCAAGCCGAACAGGTTTTTGGGCAAGGCGCAGTCAGTGGATTCAGCGATTCGCCCCGTGAGAAAACCTGAGAACTTTCGTGAACGCAGACCGGCGTAAAGCATCCTAAAAACCACGAAACCTCAAACATTCACATGCAATCAGACCGGTGTATGGAAGAAAAGGTCAAGCGCGGGCTAGGGCGGCTCGGGCCTGTCGGAAGCGTCGAGATAGACAGCGGAATGCTTCCTGTTGAATTTGAGATCAGGTACCGACATCAACCGGCTGAGGATCTCGGGCTGACGCCCCAAGCATCGTCATCCGAATGCCTCACTGTCTGGATTTCAGCATTGAACGACGAGGAGATTCCTCCAGGCGAATATTACCTGCACGCAGAGTATGGTGAACCGGTACTGGTTTCGAATCAGAACGGCGAGTGGCGATTGTTGCCCTGGAAAAATTAGGACAGGCCAAATCATGAATCCCATCGCCGGGAAAGGGGGATGGGACTATGCCCGACTGGATTGACAAACTGAAGGAAAGGAGAAAAGCGCTATCCGAGAGTGGTCAAACTCAAGAAGAGTTTACACTCCACGCGGCGAAAGTCATAAAGGCTAAGGCCCCCGAATTTTGGGATTCCTTCATTGAGCGGCTCCAAGCCGATTCTTCCAAACTGAAAGAGGTATTTCCGAATAACATAAGCTGTCAATGCACCGTAGTTAAGACTGCAATTGGTTGTGAGCTTCGGGGATGCAAACTGCCCTGGCGAGAACTCAGCATGCGACTAAACGTTGACGAACAGTCCGTGGACATTGACGAACGCAAAAGGGAAGCCCCAGACAGAATCATTCCGGCCGGACACGAGGAAATCAGAATCACCGTTAACGATTATGAAGAACTGGAGTTCACATACAAAGGCCGCGCGCATGTCACTCCCGGATCTCTTGCGCAGCATTTAATTGAATACGTCTGCGGAAGTTTGTCATTTGTGCAGGCAGTCTCCGACAAAGAAAAATACTGAGCACGCACCAGAACCGCAGACCTTATCAATCTGACCGCACATCGCGACTAGCACCAACATCCCATTTGAAGAAGCGGTGGTCGCAGTCTTCACACCGGTAGGGAAGAAATCCAAGAACTGACGAGAGGTGATCGAAAAGGCCACGCCGTTTAGAGCGGCGCGTTTCCGAGCCTCCACAGCTTGGGCACTGCACTGATTCTTGATCGTTTGACGCCACTGGGCTTAGTTCCCAGCCATGCCGTTCCAGTTATTCCCACCATTCCGGCACAGATCATGGCTTCAAAATCACTCCAATTAGATATGTGAAGGGTCGACACTGGAATCCAGTGACTGCCGTATGACGCCGACGCGACGTAACGTGGAATGGAATAGGCCATATTAGCTGTCAAATTTGATCGAAATTTCGTACCATATTCGCGAATTCATTTGAATTAAGGCGGCGTTCGAAAGCGGTCCCCACCTCGAACGTGGCTCATTCTGCTGACAACTAGGACAAATATGGCTTCAATGGGTTTGTGGTGGGCGAAAATGCAGACGCGAGCACATGTGTGTCCGATGTGCCGTGGTCAAAGGATGCGCCGCTCGGGACGCAAAGGCATCCTCGAAAACACAATCTTCCGACTACTTGCGCTAAGCCCTTATCGGTGCTCAGACTGTGACAACAGATTTATGGATAGAATCACAGGCTCGCCTAGGCGGTCGTTCTAGTCTCTGTTTTTGGTTCTGATTCACTTTAGAGTGACCGAAAGAAACTCAGCAAGTCTTGCCAGTGTGCTTGCGTGAGCCCCTTAATACTGGGAAATTACATAGTTGGCTTCGGAGCCCGAACCTGCGTGTCCTTCGATAGCGCAAACGAGTCCGCCAAGCTGGCCGCAGAAGCCGCTAACCAACTAATAATGCAACACATCCAAGACAACTTCCCGGTGTTTTGAGTGCGAACTAGTGTATCGGGCAAAGACCAGCTACCAAAATGACTTCGAAGGCAAGGCAAAGAAGAGCGAAACCGACCATTTCAACGGTGTCCATCATTATTTCTTTCCTTCGGATCAATCTCCCGGATGCCACGAGCGCTCCAGTAAGAGGCGAACCGCATCGCCAAGACCATCATGGCGGGCGCATCCACTCCGGACAATGACACACTTGTACTGAAATCAGTGGAACCAACGATTAGGCTCGCCTAGGCGGTCAGTTTGAATCGCAAATCGCGAGTCACACTCTCTCGATTTGTGAGTGAAACGCGGCGGGGTGTGACTTCTGCGGCGATTTATTGCTCGCGCCTTAAACCCTCCATTGTCCAAACGAGAAACATCACAGAGATTGCTGTCAGAATCGTCACAGTCATGCCGCTAAAGAAGTAAAAAGCGCCGGAAACTACTAATCCAAGTCCCGAATTTGAAACGGGACCGATACCACGAGTATCGACGTAAAAAGCAAAAAGGAATCCGAGGCAAATCAAAGCCCACTGAAGTTTGGTTGGAATCCACATTTTATTACCTCCGTTTAGACGGCGGCAATGCTCTGTAGCAGAGGAGGAGGGCTCCCCATCTTCCGAATACCCTACAGCCTCGGAAACCACCCTGTGGATACAGCGATTACCGTATTTTTGATGGCAGGTCCGTCATGAGAGTTCTAGCCATGACCAAATCCGAGCGAACGACAGTGGCAGTTGACGGGGCAACCTCGCGGACCAGATTGCGCCTTTGCCCCACAGTCAATCATGGGACTTCGGCGGATTCCGATCGTACCGGACCCAGCAAGTCAAGGCAGCGTACAATTCGCGCGATGGCTGTTTTATCTTTGGCATCACACAAAATTGTCATGGGACTTAATCGTGTGGCCGGCTGGAAGTGCGTCATTTCGCAGTCGCAAGCCTTGACTATCGCCCGCGCAATTTCTTCTGAATGTTCCGCTCCGAGAAGCGTAACAGCGTCTAATGATTTAGGGCGCGTACGCACTATGTAGCGAGTCATACCCTAACCTCGTCAGAGGATGTTAGGCGATCTTCGCCGTCTCGGTCTCCACGTAACCGAACACGTCGAGTCCACGCAAGACTTTTGCGATCTTCTGGTTGTCCTCCGCCTCACATACCAACGTCATCGGATACTGTCGAGATGCTGGCTGAAAATGGGTCAGTTTGCAGTCGTAGGCTTTGACAATTTCGCGTGCCAATTCACGCGAATTGTTGACCCCAAGAAGCGTATGGGCACCAAATCGTCCTCGAAATCTTATGTATCTGGTGCTGGTTAGGTCCTCGCCAAAGTATCGCAAGAGACGCTGGCAGAAATGATTGGTACAACGCGGTCCCGAGTTAATATGTTTATGAACAAATTCAGAAAGCTCGGTTTTATCAAGTACAACGGCGAGATCCACATAAACAATTCCCTCCTCAGTGTTGTCCTGCACGAGTAACGAGCCAAGCGGCTTTGCGTACGGTTCGCGTGGCAGGCAATTTTCGAACACCGCCGCGTATTGTGAATAAAAAAGAGGGGAAGCGACGTTTTCCGTTCGAGTGTGCGCCGCTTCCCTGTGGGGGTCCTGAAACCTGAAGTCTGTTGGTTTGATGCGAGCCATCAGCAGAAAGTTACATCCCACGATCGCAGTTCCTGCGCCGGGTACGCTACGGGGAATGAACGCAAAACCCACAGCATAGGTACTACTGGAACTACAGAGAACGATAAAATTCGTCGCCTCTAATTTGGTGTTGCACCCGACAAACGACGATGGTACACACTGACGCCATGATAATTGGTGGTCGGCTTCGCCTGCTTCGAGAAACAAAAAAACTTTCGCAGGGCGACATCGAAAAACGCTCCGGTCTGCTGCGTTGCTATATTTCGCGCGTCGAGAACGGGCACACCGTTCCGGCGATTGAGACGCTAGAGAGACTGGCGCGTGCGATGGATGTACCGCTCTATCAGATTTTCTGTGATGGAGAGGAACCTCCAGAGCTACCGAATCTTCCGAAGCGAAAGACGGCTGACGGCATCGCGTGGGGCAGCAAAGGTAAGGAAGCGCGTCTTCTGGGACGTTTTCGCCGCTTGTTGTCCCGGACCAAAGAGCCCGACCGGCGTCTTCTGCTGCACATGGCCCAGAAAATGGCAAACCGCTAAGGCGCTCTGACTGTCTTCCGGCGCAGCCGCGCAGCCAATCCGTTCAGGCCGGAACTCTGCCACACTAGATACTCACAAAGTAATTCTCGCGTTAATACAGTCGCTGTACTTTAGGTCAAAGCCCGCGGTTCTATAATTCAGTGACGCACCTCAACGAGGTACTACACACGCCAGGACAAAGGAGGTTCTGTGCTGAGGACGCTAGGTGTTTTCGTAGCGGGCATGCTACTGGGATTCATAGTTATGGCAGGTTTGATTTGGGCGGGAATTGGTCTGCCTCAACAGTTTGGTCCCTTCGCCCTTTATTTGATCGAGGCTTTGACCGGAGGCGCGGTCGGCTTATTTGTGGGCTCTCTCCAAAAGAAACAGGCGGGTTTCTTAGCGTTGTCGAGCCTCTTGCCGATGACCTTCCGTCAGTACGTGAATCCGTTCTCTCGTCCTGCGACGGGACTTCGCCTGTTCGAGCTTCTGCTGGGTACTCTCGTTGAGTTATCGATCGCCTTCCTAATCGCCCATTACCTGTCCAGGGGTAAGACGAGATTGCTCAAGCAGTAGGAAAGCTTTAATTAGCTGGTAGATTTCCAACGCAGAAGGTCAATTCACTACGGGCGGAGAGTGCTTGTTGGGCTCGACCACCAGTTTCGGTTTGCAGGCTTCGTGCCTGCCAAGCATGAGGGCCGACGCTATGTCCACACCCGCGCCATGTGGCGCCGTTGCTGTGGCGAGACAAGACCGCGATCGAGACTGCGGAGTCTAGAGTGTCCCACGGCGATAACATTGACATGGTCATCTTTGTCGTAGTTATCGCTTGTGTTCCTACGGGAGCGATCTTCGCGTTGCGGGCGTATTTGAAATTCCGCCCTCCCGACTCGTCTGAAGAAGGTATTCGGTACTTGCAACGCGGCCTCGGGCTGGGAGCCGCATCGTCGACGGCAATTCTGCTGCTTTTCATTCTCAATTTTCTGTTCTTGGCTTATTGTCGGAGGGCTCGTCTTCTCAGTCGATACCGCGACAAATACCGCGTTCTCCAACCCTACTTTGCACATTGAGGACCGTATCAAAGGAAATGGTTTGATACGGACCGATAATCGAGAATCCAATCCCGAGTTTTCTATCGCTTGCGGCCACGGGATCGACACCCCTTTGGTACAGCGCCGCTACCAATACCCTTGGGCTGTGAATCGATGCGCTCCGTAGCATCGCTCGTAGGCGTTCCAAAGCGCCAGGGTAAGCCTTTGGAACCGTCGGGGCGAAGCGCGTGGCAAAAGGTGCAATCGGGATTTCGCGCGCCAGCGCGCGGAGTCCACGGAATCCATCCTTAAGGCCCTGAGAGCGAGAGGGGTGCAGGTAGCGGTCGATGATTTCGGCACGGGTTACTCCAGTTTGAGCTATCTAAGGAGATTTCCAATCGACGCGCTCAAGATCGACCAGTCGTTTGTCCGCCAGATCACCACGGCTCCTGACGAGACGACCATCGTGACTGCGGTAATCAGCATGGGCCGCAGCCTTAAGCTGCGAGTGGTCGCTGAGGGCGTGGAAACCCAAGAAGAACTGGCATTTCTTCAGGCTCACCAGTGTGACGAGGCGCAAGGGTACTTTTTCAGCCGACCGGTGCCTCCCGAACAATTCGCCAAGCTGCTCGAATCCGGTATTCCTACCGGCGCTGTTCACAGCATTTAGCCGGTTCAAGGTAGATGATGATACTTCTTAAAAAAACAGCGCATAGTCGAGATCGTCGTAATCTTGATCCCGGATTGGGAGCTCCATGTCTTGACCTGGTCGGACGATCAGAATTTGTTTTTTATCAGAATGGGTGAAATCGCCGCTGGACGAAACCTAAAGTAGGAGGCATCGTCTTCTTTTAATCTATTCGACACTCAGCAACATATTCGGATTGACGTTACCTAAGGCTCATATAAACTTAAATTCCCTTCAAAGAAACAGGCATGCGCCCACCGGCTGCCCTCTTTCAGCCCTCCAGAGCGTGTCTGGAATAGACTTCCCCTTTCCAAAGCGACGTGAGATGTGAAGACAGAGTCTTTGCTGAATCACAAGGCATACATCGAAGTATTCGAGAATAGCGAAGCAGCTTCCTTAAGGGCCGCGATCCGCGGCAACGTCCTCTTCCCCGGATTCGTACTGTCGCGAAATTTCAGCGGGGACCTGCCTTTATGCCTTCTGGGGGAATCAATATGAACCCCGCCAGAGCTCGTCGCGCGGGAATGCAAATTAAAGCGCCGACAGGAATTACCGGCTTCGACGAGATCACGGGCGGCGGACTGCCACGCGGCCGCACGACGTTGCTGGCGGGGGGCCCGGGCTCCGGCAAGACAATTTTCGCGCTGCAATTCTTGGTGCATGGCGCGCGGTATTGCGATGAGCCAGGCATCTTCGTCGCTTTTGAGGAAACCCCGAAACGCATCGCAGCCAATTTCGAGACCTTCGGCTGGAATCTTGCGGCTTTACAAAAACGAAAGCTGTTTTTCCTGGACGCCCGTCCGACACCCGACCTGATTCAGTCCGGAACGTTCGATCTCAGCGGAATGTTGGCTGCTCTGGGCGCGAAAATCAAGGAAATGGGGGCCCGGCGCATCGTCTTTGATGCCATGGATATTGTTTTGACGCTGTTGCACGACCAAGCTGCAAAAAGACGCGAGATCTATCGTCTGCACGAGTGGCTACTAGCGCGCGAGCTGACCGGAATCATCACGGCGAAGGCAGGCGGGGATCAAGAGAGTTCCCTCGACCAACAGCCCTTCGGCTTTATGCAATTCATGGTGGACTGCGCCGTCATCCTCAACCACAGCGTGGTACAAGGCGTGTCGCAGCGCAGTCTGCGCGTGCAGAAGTACCGGGGCTCCAGCTTCGATGAGCATGAATCACCGTTCCTTATCGGCAAGAACGGATTTGAGGTTGCCGGGGCGCGCACGCTGGGCCACGCGCACACCAAGGTGATCCATGAGCGCGTTTCCTCCGGCGTAGAGCGGCTCGATACGATGCTGGGCGGCGGATACTACCGCGGAGCGAGTGTACTGATCACCGGCTTTCCTGGCACGGCCAAGACCACCTTGAGCGGCTCGTTCGTAGAGGCGGCCTGCCTCCGCGGCGAACGCACAATGTTTGTCAGTTTTGATTCGGACTTTTCCGAAGTGATCCGCAATCTGGCATCGGTGGGAATCTTGCTGGATCGTTTCGTCAAAAACGGGCTCTTGCGCATAGTTTCGGTCCGTACGATCACGGGCAATGCCGAGACATATTTGTTGCGTATTAAGACCTTCGCTAAGGAGCATGGAGCCCGCTGCGTAGCGATCGATCCGGTATCCACCATGTCCAGTTCCGCCAGTGAGATGATCGCACACAGTGTGGTCGAACGCTTGATCGACTGGTCGAAGTCCGAAGGCATCACCATGCTCTGCACGAGCCTCGTCGACGAGATGGCCAGCCGGACAGTGGGTATGTCCTCGCTGCAGATCTCAACACTTGCGGACACGTGGATCCACCTCAATTACCTGGCGCAAGCAGGAGAGCGTAATCGTGGACTCTCCATCATTAAGTCCCGCGGCACGGCGCATTCAAACCAGGTTCGCGAGTTGATCCTTAGCGATGCCGGCGTGACCTTGGCGGACATTTACACCGCGGGCGGCGAAGTATTGATGGGCACGCTGCGCTGGGAAAAGGAAAACGCCGAGCGTGCCGCGAATGAGGTCGCCGAAGTCGCCGGGAAGCTCAAGCACGTCAGACTCAATGCCGAGGAGGCCGAGCTCGAGGTAAAAGTGAAGTCGCTGCAGACGGAGCTGGTAGCAAAGCAGACGGAGAAGGAGTTGTTGACCCGCACCTCGGAAAGCCGCGAGAAGGAGTTGTCTCGGGGCCGCACCCGAGTCCGCGAGCTGCGCGGAGGCGACGCGGCTATTCCCCGCCTGAAGAGGGTTCCATGAGCCGACACGCCGCGTTTAAGTTCATCTTGTTTGTCGCGGGCGACACGGAGAACTCCGCTCTAGCGCTCGCCAACCTGTCCGCGTTCTGCCGGACGCGCTTGCCGAACCGTCACGAGATCGAAGTCGTGGATGTGATTCGGCAGCCGAAACGCGCGATGAAAGAGGGTATCTTCATGACTCCCACTCTCGTCAAAACCTCCCCGTCCCCGGTGCGAATAATTGTCGGCACATTGAGCGACACACATACCGTGTTGGAAGTGTTGGGGCTGGGAGATGTAGCAGCATGAAATCGAAAAAATCGCCGGCTCCAATGGACGCGAACGAGGAAGTGTCCGCACTAATCGAGACGTTGGTCAAGACCGGGGAACGGCTGGAGGAGCTAACAGCCGGCCAGGTCGATACGGTGGTTGACCGCGACGGACGCACCTTCTTGTTGCGGGGCACTCAAGAACAATTAAGAGAGAGCGAGAACGCCAGACAAGGGGCCATCCTGAATGCCTTGCCCGCGCATATTGCGCTGCTCGACTCCACGGGGATCATCATCTCAGTGAACGAAGCGTGGCGCCATTTCGCAAGTACGAATGCCCTCCGAGGTTCGAGAGATGAAGTCGGAGTAAGTTATCTTGAGACTTGCGACCGTGCACGGGGAGAAGGCTCCGCCGAGGCCCGTCTCGTCGCTGCAGGCATTCGTTCTGTGCTGAGTGGAGAGAAAAAGACTTTCTCGCTCGAATACTCCTGCCACTCGCACACAGAGCAGCGCTGGTTCCAGCTTGTGGTGACGCCGTTGCACGAGGGTCGCCCAGCCGGAGCTGTCGTCATGCACGTAAATGTCACAGAGCGTTATCACGCTGTGCTTGGGCTGCAAGCGAGCTTGCAGGAATTCCGCACCTTGGCAGAAGCCGTGCCCCAAATCGTATGGATCACTGACGCGGATGGCCAATGCATTTACTTCAACCAACGCTGGATGGATTATACCGGCCTCACCATCGAGGAGAGCCTGGGTGAACGATGGATTAAGCCATTTCATCCGGATGACCAACAACGCGCCGTGGACGCTTGGCAAACCGCGACGCGGACAGGGGCCAAGTACATGCTCGAATGCCGCTTACGCCGGACGGATGGCGTCTATCGCTGGTGGTTGATACGCGGTGTGCAACAGCAAGACGCCGAGGGCACAATTCTAAAATGGTTCGGAACTTGTACGGATATTCATGACCTGAAAATGATCGAAGAAGCGCTATTTTTGGAAAAGGAGAGCGCCCAGGTCAGACTCAATTCGATTGGGGAATCCGTATTTTGCACGGATATTTCAGGGAACGTCAGTTTCCTCAATTCAGCCGCGGAGAAAATGACCCGCTGGTCATGCGCGGAAGCTGTGGGGCGCCCTCTAGCTCAGGTCCTCCAAATCAAGTCTGCGAATCGTGAACTCACTCCGAGTCCGGCGGAGCTGGCTGTCAGCCAAAACTGTATCGTGCACCTGCCCTTGGACTGTATCTTCGGCCGTCGTGACGGATTAGAAATTCCGATCGAAGGCTCTATTGCCCCCATTCATAACCGCGAAGGACTGGCTACCGGCGCAGTGGTCGTTATTCGCGACGTAAGCGCAAGCCGGGCCATGGCGTTGCAAATGACCCATTTGGCCGAGCACGATCCCCTGACCGGTTTGCCGAATCGGTTGCTCTTGAACGACCGGGTGAAACAAGCAATCGCTTTAGCTCCGCGTCACAAAAAACAAGTTGCCTTGCTATTCTTGGATTTGGATGGCTTCAAACATATCAACGATTCGCTGGGCCATTCGATCGGTGACAAACTTCTTCAATCCACCGGAGAACGCCTGGTGAAATGCGTGCGCGCCACGGACACCGTAAGCAGGCAGGGAGGCGATGAATTCGTGGTACTGCTTTCTGAAGTGGAACATCCGGAAGACGCGGCCATTACCGCCAGAAGGATCATACAGGCTGTAGCTGAGCCTCAGTCTATCGACCAGCATGATCTTCACGTCACCACAAGCATCGGCTTGAGCCTGTATCCCGACGATGGACTGAACGCCGAGACGCTTGTCAAAAATGCGGATACCGCTATGTATCAGGCCAAGGAAAACGGCCGTCAAAGTTATCAGTTTTTCAAGGTGGACATGAACGTTAAGGCCGTGGAGCGGCAATCGATCGAAGAAAGTCTGCGGCGCGCCTTGGATCGGCAGGAATTCAGCCTACAGTATCAGCCCAAGATCGATCTGCGTACCGGACGGATTACCGGCGCGGAGGCATTGATACGCTGGACGCATCCTACTCGAGGTTCGGTTTCACCGGCCCAATTCATCCCTGTCGCGGAAGACACCGGCCTGATTGTGCCAATCGGCAACTGGGTTCTTCATGAAGCTTGCAGACAGACGCGCGCCTGGGAAAAAACCGGCTTGCCGGCGGTTCCAATAGCGGTGAACGTCTCCGCGCTGGAGTTTCGCCAAGAAACGTTTCTGGAAGGTGTTTTCGCTGCGCTCCGCGAGACTGATCTGGATCCAAAATCGCTCGAACTGGAACTGACCGAGAGTGTTTTGATGAAGCGCGCCGAGTTTGCCGCGTCTGTGCTGAAGGAACTAAGAGCAAGAGGCATACGGGTTGCCGTCGATGATTTTGGGACTGGTTACTCCAGCCTGAGCTACCTAAGAAAGTTTCCGATCGATGCCCTGAAAATCGACCAGTCTTTCGTCCGTCAGATCACAATGGCTCCCCAGGATACGACCATTGTAAGTGCAATTATCAGCATGGGAAGAAGCTTGAATCTTCGAGTCGTCGCCGAGGGCGTGGAAACGATTGGAGAATTGGAATTCCTTCAGGCCCATCAATGTGATGAGGCGCAGGGCTACTATTTCAGCCGCCCGGTACCCCCCGAGCAGTTCGCCAAATTACTCGAAAACGGGATACGAGAAACGATCGTTGCCTAGAGCACGGCCCGGGCTTTGGCTCCGGTTTTCACTTGCCTGATTAGTCGTGCCAGCTCAGGCGGTCGACGCAAAACTTTGTTGAAGTTTACTCGCTGGAGTTTGAAATCCTAAAGTTTTTCTGGGACGTTGATTCAAGCGCAGCGAGACCTGGTCGAGCTGCGCTTGAGAGTAGCCGGACAGGTCGGTGCCTCGCGGGAAG
>Ga0302325_10002094_pt1 | contig 49211 bp, 50 predicted proteins | sample Palsa_T0_2_FD_201948 | JGI IMG/M metagenome (GOLD analysis project Ga0302325, IMG submission 201948) | Peat permafrost microbial communities from Stordalen Mire near Abisko, Sweden - Palsa_T0_2 | ecosystem: Environmental > Terrestrial > Soil > Palsa > Peat permafrost | place: Sweden: Abisko...
GTCTCGGGAAACCACGACCACCTCGCCCGCCGTGACGACCCGAGCCGAGACGAAGACCCGTAGCCCGCTCAGCATGTTGAGCTCGCCGAGAAACCGGCCGGGTCCATGGCGAACGATGACCCTCTCGCCACCGTCGACGGCAACCACTATTTCGACCTCCGCGCTGACGAGGACGAAGAAGTCGTAGGTGACGTCGCCCTCCCGGAAGAGGTACTCCCCCTCCCGGACCTGGCGTCGAACCCCCAGCTGGGCGACCAACGCCATGTCGGTTGCGTCGAGCGTCGCAGTGGCCTCTTCCTCATCTCCCATGCTGCGGACCCTCCATTTCTGCGCACCCACTTTCTAGGGTAGGGATATTCTCAGGTGAAGGCGCCCACCCCGGTGATGTCGCGACCGACGATCAGGGTCTGCATCGTCTCGGTGCCTTCGTAGGTGTGGATGACCTCGATGTCGCCCATGTGGCGGATGATGTGGTTGTCGAGGAGGATGCCGTTGCCGCCGAGCAGGTCTCGGGCGTCGGCAATGACTTGGCGGGCCTTGCGAGTGTTGTTGAGCTTGGCCAGGCCGGCGATGGTGTCGGTCAGCCGCCCGGTGTCCTCGAGGCGGGCGAGTTGCATGCAGTAGAGCTGCATGCTCGTGACCTCGGCCAGCATCTTGACCAGGCGGTCCTGGACGATCTGGAACGAGCACAGCGGTTGGCCGAACTGCCGGCGCTGCTTGGTGTAGGTCAGGGCGGTGTCGTAGGCCGAGACGGCGTGGCCGAGCGCGGCCCATGCGCAGGTGGTGCGGGTGGTCACGAGCACCCGGCCGGCGTCGACGAACCGCTCGGCCTCCGGAAGCCGCGCCTCGTCGGGCAGGCGAGCTCCTGCGAGCGTTATGTCCGCCTGCCAGATGGCCCGGGCCGCGCCCTTGCCCTCCATGGTCTTGGCGGTGAAGCCGGGGGTGTCCTTCTCCACCAGGAACCCCTTGACCTGACCGTCTTGGTCCGAGCGGGCCCACACCACCACGACGTCGGCGATCGACCCGTTGCCGATCCACCGCTTGGCGCCGTCCAGCACCCAGTCGCTCCCGTCTCGGCGAGCCGTGGTTTCGAGCGAAACCGAGTCCGACCCGTGCATCGGCTCCGTCAGGGCGAAGGCACCGATGGCGTCGAGGTGGGCCAGGGCCGGCAGCCAGCGTTGCTTTTGCGCGTCCGAGCCGAGCAGGGCGATGGACTTCATGGCCAGTCCGGATTGGACACCAAGGAAGGTGCCGAGGCTTCCGTCCCCCCGGTGCAGCTCCATGTTGACCAGCCCGCGCGCCAGTGGCGTCATGCCCGGACACCCGTACCCGGCGATGTCCTCGCCGAGCAGACCCAGCTCTGGGAGGCGGCGCATCAGAGGCCACGGCAGTTCGGCCGCCTCCCAGTAACTGTTGATGGCGGGAAGGACTTCGGTGTCCACGAACCGGCGGGTGGCCAGGAAGTGCTGCCACTGTTCGTCGCTGAACTCCTCCCGTACGTAGAAGTAGTCGGTGGCGAGGGCGTCGCCAAGGTTCTCGTAGGGCATGGCCGTGGCGGTCATGGACGGCACCTCCTAGTGGTCGCTGGTGAGGAAACTAGTGACGAGCGGTGCGAGCTGTTGCGTGTCGGTGACAAGCTCCACGTGCCCGCCGTGGTAGATGTGCAAGGTGGCGTGTGGGAGCAATCGGGACATGATCCTGGAGTTGATTGCCGGCACGACGGGGTCATCGTCGCCGGCGAGGAGCAGGGTCTGCTGGCGGATGAAGGGCAGCCCGGGCAGGCTGGTCCAGCCGGCGCCGGCGAGCAACTGGTGTAGGTAGCCGATCCGGGATGCCGGGCGCATGTCGTCACCCAGGAGCCGCAGGACCCGCTCGGGATGAGTGCGGGCGGTGCCTCCGTAGATGTCGCCGATGATGGAGGCCGCGAAGTTACGATCGTTGAACCGGCGGGTTGTCAGCATCTTGGTCAGCACGCGCAACCCTCCGGGGACCATGATCGAGCCGGTACCGGTGCTGACCAGGACGAGGCGACGGACGAAGCGGGGCGACTGGAATGCCATCTGCTGGGCAAGCCCGCCACCCCACGACAGCCCGAGTACGTCGGCGCGCGAGTACCCCAGTTTCCGGAGCATCCTCACGGCCAGATACGCGTTGCCGGGGAACCCGTACGGGACCGGACCCGCCGGAGACCCTCCGACTCCAGGGACATCGAAGCGCACTACCTCGATCGCCGGATCGACAGCGTCTACGAAGGGCTGTAGCACATCGAAGCCGACGCCTATGCCGCAGCACAGAAGTAAGGGCACCGCACCGTCGGTGCCCGGCCGGATTCGTACTCGCAGATCCTGGCCCAGGACATTGATGACCCGGGTGGCCTCAACGGTCGAACACATAGGTGCCCGGCGCGGCCTCGAGAGCTGGGAAGCTGGGGGTGCCGAGCAAGGCGGGTGCCTCTTTTTCCTCACTCGAGCGTTCGGCCAACCAGTTGGCGTAGTCGGGCCACCAGCTACCGGTCTGCGAGCGGGCTGTCTTGAGCCACTCGTCCGCGTTGGGGATGTTGTCATCGGAGCTCTGGAAAGTCGCCTTGGGATTGCTGGGTGGATTTACAAGGGCGGCGATGTGACCCGAGTTGGAGAGCACGAAGCGGGACTTGCCGCCGAGCAGTTGGGTGGTCGCGTAGCACGACTGCCACGGGCAGAGGTGATCGGCCGCGCCGGCGACGACGTAGGAGTCGACCTCGACCTTGGATAAGTCGACGGGCTGTCCAAACACCGTCGCTGCCCCGGGCGTAACGAGGGCGTTGGTCATCGCCAGGTCGATGAAGTCCCGGTGGAGGTGGGCGGCCATGCGGGTGGTGTCGGCGTTCCAGTACAGGATGTCGAACGCCGGAGGCTGCTTGCCTTGCAGGTAGTTGTTGACCCAGTAGTTCCAGATCAGGTCGTTGGGTCGCAGCCAGGCGAACACCTCGGCGAGTGACCGGCCGTCGAGATATCCTCGGCGGGCCGAGGCGGCGACGGCCATCTTGGCGACCCGCTCGTCGATCAGGGCGCTGGCCATTCCGGCCCGGGACTGGTCGAGGACGGCGACCGCCAAGGCGAGGGAGGCCACTCTGTCGATTCCGCCGGTCTCGGCCAGGTAGGCGAGAAGCATCGTGGCGATGATGCCGCCCGAGCACAGTGCGGCGAGGTGGGTCTGCTCGACGTCTGCGATTTGCAGCACCGCGTCGAGGGCGTCGAGGATGGCCTGGGCGTAGATGTCGATGCCCCAGGACCGGTGGCGGGCGTCGGGGTTGCGCCACGAGACGACGAACACCTGCTGGCCTTGGGCCACCAGGTACTCGATGAGGCTGCGGCCAGGAGCGAGGTCGATGGCGTAGTACTTGTTGATCACCGGCGGGACGATCAGCAGCGGCACGGTCCGGACCCGGTCGGTCTGGGGCGTGTACTGGATGAGCTCCAACACGGCGGTGCGATGGACCACTGCGCCGGGAGTGACGGCGACAGTCCGGCCCACCTCGAAGGCCGACGGCTCGACCATGGTGGGTATCCGGGGTGCGGCCGCCAGGTCCCGGGTCAGGTTGGCGCCGCCCCGCAGGAGGCTGGTACCGCCGCTGTCAATGGCGGACTTCCAGGCCACCGGGCTGAGAATCGGGTTGTTGCTCGGGGCGGCCGCGTCGATCAAGTTGTCGATCAGGAACCGGACCCGCAGGTCGTCGCGGAAGTCGAGGTGGGCGTCGGTGACGACCGTCTCAGCGGTCTGGGCGGCGGCAAGATAGGCCTGCAGCACGCGGTGCAGCATCGGGTTGCCCGTCCAGGCGGGGTCGCCGAAGCGCCGGTCCCCTTTCGGCGGCGCCAGTGTCGAGGCGCCGACGGCGATCCGGCCGCACTCGCGGACAAGATCGCTCCCCCGCATGATCATCTTGCGGGGCCGCCGGCCGAGCCGTCCGGCCAGGCGGACGGTCTCCCAGCCGGGCCGAAAGCGACGGAACTGGCTGATCGCCGCCCCCGTCAGGACCAGGTCCAGGGCTCCGGCGCTGTCGGCCCTACTGTCGTCGATGGCATCTATCCCTTGGTATGTCTGCGTCATTTCGCGCTCGTTTCTTCGGGGGCCACCACCAGGCGGCGCATGATCTTTCCGGTCGGCCCCTGCGGCAGACTGTCGACCAGCCACACCTTGCGGGGGTATTTGTAGGCGGCCAGCCGGGCCTTGACGAACTGCTGTAGCTCCTCGGGAGACGCCGATTGGCCTTCCCGCAGTGCGACGGCGGCACCGATCTCCTCGCCGAGTGACTCGTGGGGCAGCCCGATGACCGCCGCCTCCAGCACGGCCGGATGTTCGTAGAGGACCTCTTCGACCTCACGTGGGTAGACGTTGAATCCGCCCCGGATGATCAGGTCCTTCTTGCGGTCAACGATGTAGTAATAGCCGTCCTCGTCCACCTTCGCTATGTCTCCGGTCCGGAACCAACCATCGACGAACGCGGCGGCCGTCTCGTCCGTCTTGTGCCAGTAACCCTTCATGACATTGTGGCCCCGGATGGCGATCTCACCGGGCTCGCCCGCGGGCACGTCCCGCCCCTCGTTGTCGATAAGTCTGAGGTCGACGCCCGTTATCGGGGTGCCGATGGAACCGGCCTTGCGTCGTCTGCCTGGATGGTTGAAAGAGGCGACCGGTGATGTTTCGGATAACCCGTATCCCTCCAAGATGGCGCAGTTGAACGTCTCTTCGAACCGGTGGAGGGTCTCGACCGGTAGTGCCGCTCCGCCCGATATGCAAACGCGAAGAGAACCTGTCTGGCGGGGGTGTCGGGTCTGCTGCTCGAGGAGGGCCGAGTACATGGTGGGGACACCTTCGAACACGCTGACACCCTCGCTGGCGATGATATCCAACGCTCCGGAGGCATCGAAGCGTGACATCAGGGTGATCGTGGATCCCGCCTGGACGGCGGCGTTGAGACAGCAGGTCTGGCCGAAGGCGTGGAAGAAAGGCAGGCATCCGAGGATCACGTCTGCCGTATCAAGCCCAAGCAGGGTCGTAGCGGTGACCTGGGCGTTGCGGCTCAAGTTGAAGTGGGTGAGCTCGGCACCTTTCGGATGGCCGGTGGTGCCAGAGGTGTACAGGATGACAGCAGTGTCCTCGGCAGCCCGGCTGGCGATGTCGAGCTCAGCGTCAAATGTGGCGATAAGCCGCTCGAACTCGCCCGGCGCCACCTCGATCAGCCCGGCGCCGGCGGTTCCGGCCGCGTCGGTGGTCGCAGCCGGAACCTCGTCCCACGCGAACAAGAAGCGGGCGCCTGAGTCCTGCACGTAGTAATCCACCTCCCGCTCCTTCAGCAGCGGGTTCATCGGCACAACCACTCCTCCGGCCCGCAGGACGCCGTAGTAGGCGACCGCGAACTGGGGAACGTTGGGCAGCATGACCCCCACCCGGTCACCCGGTTGGAAGCCGCGTGACCGGAGCAGGCCGGCGACCCGGGCAGACGCCCGGTCCAGCTCGGCGTAGCTAAGACCACTCTTTTCGAGGCGGATCGCCGGGTGGCTTGGATACATGGCAGCGGTCTCGCTCAGGGCCAGGGCAAGGTTGGGCATAGAGCAATATTCGCTGTTCCGGGCGCGACCGTCCAGAGTGCCGGCGACACATGTTTCCGGGCTCCGGTTGTGCTGGCTGACAACTTCGTGCTGGCAGGGCTGGTGGCGGTCCGTTGGGCTGTGGCCCGCGACAAGCCGATCCGGCCGCGCGTTGTTCCCGGCAACAATCTCGGCGGTAACTAAGGTCGCGGCGATGGCCGTCCCAGCCACCCAGCCGCTGCGCAACCCGGAGATAGTTGTCCTGGCCCGCTCGCTGCTGGAACGCCGGCAGGAGATCGCCGACGGGATGGCGGAGCGGATCCGGAGGGAAATCGACTTCTACCGGAGCGGCGCGGTGAGCCTCGACGACCTGCGGGCTTCGTGCGACCGGAACGTAGAGATGATCCTCTGGCCGCTGGTCAACCCCGCCCCAGTCGATCTGCGCCCGCCGCAGGAGACCGGACGGCGACGGGCCCGCCAGCGCGCTCCCCTCTCGGAGGTCATGGCCGCTTACCGGGTCGGGTTCCGATTCGTGTGGGAGACCCTCGTTGTCGAAGCCCACGAGCGGGGGCGCACGTCGAGCGAGGCGTTGGTGGCGGCCGCCTCGGCGCTCTGGGTCAGCAACGACGAATACACCGATGCGATGGCCACCGCCTACCGGGAAACTCTGACGGCAGATCTGCGCCACGACGAGCGAGAGCGGACGGCGATGGTCGAGGCGCTGCTCGACGGCACCGTCTCGGGTTCCTCGACCACCTGGGAGATCGCCGATATGCTCCGGCTTCCGGCCAGCCCCAATTACGCAGTGGTGGCAGCCGAAGTGTCCGATCTGGCTCGCGAGGCGCTACCGGGGGTCGAGGGTCGACTGATCCGCAAGGACATCGCTTCGGCGTGGCAACTTCGCCCAGAGATGCAGGTCGGGATGGCGTGCCTGAAGAATCCGGCGAAGCTCGACGCCCTGGTCGCCACGTTGCGCGAGGTGAACGCCGGACGGGTGGGAGTTAGTCCGCCGTATCCCGCCCTAGAGCACACCGCGAGCGCCCTCCGGTTGGCCCGACTGGCGCTTGCCGCTTCGCGCCCGGGCCTAGTAACGGTGTTCGATTCTGCCCCGCTATCCGTCACCGCGGCGAGCGCCTCCGAAGTCATGCCACGCGTGGTCACGGCGATACTCGGTGCCCTACTCGAACTCCGACCCGACGACCGGGACATCCTGCTCGAGACCCTCGAAGCATGGCGCGACAACAACGGCTCGGCCACCACCGCCGGCGCGAAGCTCTTCTGCCATCCCAACACGGTACGGCACCGGCTCCGGCGGGTAGAGAATCTCACGGGAAGATCACTCTCCGACCCACTCGCGATTACCGAGTTGTGCCTGGCGCTAGAAGCCGTCCGCCTCCGGCCGGAACTGCTCACCTCGTAAATAAGGTAGGAGTGCGACAAACGTGAAACCCAGTGGCAAGGTCATTCGCGGGAAGGTACGTCGATGCAACCGCGCCCCTCTAACCGGAAAACGTCGTGCCGTGCCGGGATCTTGGGCGACACTTGCTGTCATATTATTGATGCTGGCGATAGTCCAGGCGCCTCGAGACTCCCTCTTGACGGCCAGCCTGGCACGGGTGACGACGAGCCCATTCCGGGTACCTCCCGGATTGCCGACACACTTTGCTTTCGGCTTGGCGGCCGACCCGGATCAGGCTGGGATCTATGGCTGGATGCCGGCATCGGAGAGTGGGAAGAAATCAGACATTCGCTGGGATTACGCATATCAATACCTATCCGGCGGGGTTGACACCAATGGGTCGGGCGGAGATACGGGTTGGGAGACGTGGAACAGCGACGGGCAATTTCCCCTGTACTACGCTAAAGGTGCCGCGTCCGCAGCGCCACACCCCTACATTCCGGTGTTCACGTACTATGAACTGCTGCAGAGCGGGCCACCCTGCAGCGGCGACTGTCCTCCGGCATCTGAGGTCGATCTCAACCACTTAAATGATCCGACATTAATGGAGGCGTACTTTAAGAATTTTACCGAACTCATGCAGCGGCTCGGACCACACACCTATACCGTCCACGGACAAAAGAATACCGGATTCGGTAAGACGGCCATCGTACATATTGAGCCGGATTTGAGTGGTTACGTAGAGCAAGCGGTCAACGGAATGAGTCATTGCTATGGGCATTGCACACACACCGGCAACGACCCTGCGTATCTCAGAGCAGCCGTAGCCAGTTCCGGCGATTCTGACGTCAGCCGGTTTGCCAACACCTATCAGGGCTTCAACTTGGCTTTGCTGCATCTCCGCGATGAGTACGCTCCCAATGTCTTGCTGGCATTTCACGTCAGTGATTGGGCCACCGGAATCGACATCGGCTCGGACACCAGTACCACCCTGAATGTGCAGAGCCTGGGTCAGGAGGCTGGGAGTTTCGCGGCCCAGTCGGGTGCGGTTCAGCAACAAAGCGGAGTCAGCGCCTACAACCTCATATTTAACGATGTTCTCGACCGTGACGCGGGTTATTATCAGACGCAGTATGACCTGGATGTTTGGTGGGACAGATACAACGGAACCTTTCCCGATTTTCACCGCTGGGAGGCCTACATCAAGGCCGTGAGTGAGGCAACCGAGAAGCCAGTGATGATATGGCAGGTGCCCGAAGGGAATCAGTGGTTTGACACAGAAGACAATTCACTAGATTCTGGTGACCAAGACGCAACCGGCTACTTCCAGGACAATCGGGTCGAGTACTTCTTCCAGCATATCTCTGAGTTAATAAACGCCGGAATCATCGGAGTGTTGTTTGGGGCAGGCAATGGTGGTAGCACCGTAGCGAACAATGCAAATTATAAGACTACGGACTACGTACCGAACTTCCCATCCTTTTGCACCCCGTACGGCAGCGACCCGGCGCACCCTCGAATTTGCAACAACCACAAGAGCAAGAGTACCGATGGCGACGGCGGATACCTGCGCATGGAAGCCCAGGCTTACTACGCTCATCCGGTGGCTCTACCATGATCCTGTGGTTCGTGCCATTCAGCTGTCATGGGCGATGCGAACGAGTCAGCCTGGGCCACGCACCCCACGCTTCCGCACCACCACGTCGCCGTCTAACTTGACCCGGCAGGCGAGGCGCAGGTTCGGCCTTCGGCCCCACAGCAGGTGGAGGGTGGTCGCCTCGTCGTCGCCCACCGGGGAGAGGTGTTCGGCGCCGGCGATGACCTCGACGTGGCACCTGGTGCACTCGGCCTGTCCGTAGCACGTCGTCGGCCACACGTAGCCCAGGCGCCAGGCCGCCTCGATCAGGGTCTCGCCGGGATCGACGTCGATGAGGAAGCCGTCGGGTTCGACCCGGACGGTAGGCATCGCTAGGTGCGGACGAACCCGGCCGCGTGGGTGCCGGCGATGTGCCCCCACACCAGGCCCAGGCCGATGGTCGTGCCCCCGCCGAAGTAGGCCGGCCCGGACGGGCTGGCGATGGCGTTGCCCGCCCCGTAGAGACCGGGGATGGGGCGGTCCCGGACGTGCTGCACTCGGCCGTTGACGTCGATCCGGGGTCCGCCGCTGGTGCCGACTGCCCCGAGGTAGACGGGGCAGGCGTAGTACGGGGCTTGCTCGATGGTGCCCAGGTTCGGGTGGGGCGCGGTGGGATCGCCGTGGAAGCGGTCGTAGAAGCTGTCACCGCGACCGAAGTCCCGGTCCCGTCCCGACGCCACCAGTCCGGTCCATCGCCTCACCGTCTCCTCCAGGCCGACCGGGTCGATACCGGCTTTGGCGGCCAGGCCCTCGAGGGTGTCGTCCGCTAGCAGCCAGTCCGGATCGGCGCCGCCGGGCCGGACTGATATCACCGGGTAGCGCGACCGGTACTGCTGGTCGAAGACGACCCAGCTGGGGAGGTGGCGGGGGGTGGCCTGGTTGGCGTCGAAGCCGAAGAACGCCTTCTGCATGTCGTTGTAGTTGGCCGCCTCGTTGACGAAGCGCTGCCCGAACCGGTCGACGATGATCGAGTGCGGCGCAGTGCGCTCCACCGCCATGAAGCGGGCCAGCTGCCGGCCCTCGTACTGCTCGTTGGGAACCGCCGCGGCCGGATACCACCAGGCCTCGTTCATGCCCATCAAGTCGGCCCCGAGCTCCATGGCCATCAAGAGCGCGTCGCCCTCGTTGACCGGCGGGCTGGTGGGATGGGTGAGCGGCCCCGGCAGGTAGCGCGAACACAGCTCGGCATTCCATTCGTAACCGCCAGACGCGAGGATCACGGCCCGGGCGGAGGTGTCGAAGCGCCGTCCGTCCTGCTCGAGCACCAGCCCGGCCACCTGCCCGTCGCGGGTGATGACCTCCACCGCTCGGGTGGCGAGCACCGGTTCCACCCCCCGGGCCAGGCAGGCTTCGAGGAGGCCGGCCACCAACGCCTGGCCGCACGCCACCTGCCGGGCCTCCACCCGCCGCTTGATCTCGGACCCGTCGTACCGCTGTGGCGTGTAGGACGGTGTCCAGCTGACGGTCGACTCCTCCAGGGTGAGCGGGAGACCGAGGACCGGTGCCGGGCGCAGCCGCTCGGCCCAGTCCCCGAGGAGGTCGGTGTCGAACAGATCCGGCTCGAGCATCCGCCCGCTCCTCCGGGCTCCTTCCATCTCCGGGTGGTAGTCGGGCCACGACATGGCCCGGAAGCGGAGCTGGGTGCGACCCTCGAGCCCGGCGACGATCCCCGGCCCTTCGTCGACGTAGCGCGCCAGGAGATCGGCCGGGGCCCGGCCCCGGGACAGCTGCGACATGTAGGTGAGGGCCGCCTCTCGCGAGTCGTTGCCCCCCGACACGTGGTTGCGCGGCATCCAGACCCCGCCGCCCGAGACCGCGGTGGTACCTCCCACCGAATCCGACCGCTCGACCACGGCCACCCTCGCCCCGGCGTCGCGGGCCGCCAGCGCCGCGGACAGAGCGGCCGCCCCGCTGCCCACTACCACCACATCTGCCTCTAGGGCGGTCCCCTCGGTCACGTCGGTCGGGAGAGGGGCTGGGCCAGGTAACGGTCGACCTCCTGGTGCAGGTTGGCGATGCCGACCTCGTAGGTGTGGGAGATCCGCGTCGCCGGGACGGTCTGGTTGTGAACGCCCCGCTGCTGGCGGGTGATGTTGGAGAAGTCCTGGAGTGGGATCGCGGGCCAGTGCTCCCGGTCGTCCGGCGCGAACGGGCCCTGCATCGCCGGCCGCCCGTGGTCTTCGCCCGAACCGGGGATAGTGATCGACCACAGCTCCAGCAGGCAGCGCTCGGGCTCCCCGTGTACGGGCCGGAAGCGGTAGGTGAGGGCGTTGCCATACTGCGGCAGGACGAAGTAGTGCGGGAACACGAAGAACACGCCACCCCACCGGGCCAGGGCGTCCGGGGCCAGCCGGGGGAGCGGTATGCCGGCGTTCTTGGCGTGTTCGTAGATGGCGCCGACCAGCTCGCTGCCGAGGGAAGTGTTCTCCCCGACCGGGCGCCGTCGGAGGGTCTCGATGACATGCAGGTCGCGGGGCAGGGTCATGGCCTCTAGCCCGTCGCAGAGCAGGCGGCTGGACTCGATCAGGGACTCCACCTCGTCCAGGTAGTCGACCTGGCGCCGATGGTGGCGCTGGGCCCCCGGCCGGCTCACGTAGCTCGAGTGCCCGTTCTGGTGGACCGAGTAGGCCAGCGCGTTCGGGTCGTACTCCTCTCCTTCCCCTTGGGTGAGCTGGGGATGGCTGGCCATGATGTGGTAGCCCTCGATGAACGCCTCCATGGCCAGCTTCCAGTTGGCCTCGAGGGTCACCGCCTTCCACCACACGACCCGCATCTGGTCTATCCCGAGCGGGTCGAGTAGCGACGGCATGGGGTCCAGGGTCTCGAGGAGCGGTGGGGCGGCGGGGTCCAGGTTGACCCACACGCACGCCCCCCAGGTGTCGACCTGGGCCTGAGGCAGGCACAGGTCGGCCGGGGGCTCGGGGGCAAACCCCTCGACCCCGTAGACGAAGGAGTTGGTCCCGTCGAGGTTCCAGCGCCACCCGTGGAACGGGCAGGCGATCTGGCCGCCGCGGAACGACCCGCTGCCCTTGGCCAGTTCGGTCCCCCGGTGGCGACAGGCGTTGTGATAGGCCCGGATGGTGTCCCGGTCGACCCGGACGACGATCAGCGACTGGTCGCAGATGGTGTACTCCACGTAGTCGCCGGGGGAGGGGATTTCTTCGAGCCGGCACGCCATCTGCCACGTCCGTGACCACAGCCGCTCGTTCTCGAGCACGGCGAAGCTCGGGTCGTAGTAACGGGGGGTGGGAACCCTCGTGTTCCCCGTCATGGCGAACGGCTCGTCGCCCGAGGTCACTTCCAGCTGGTCTGTCACTGTGCCTCCCTGGTGATTTGGGCCCCCGGGTGATTGGCGGCGATCCCGGCGGTGCCGATCCGATCACGCCGTCGTTCTCCAACTCGGCGATCTCGCCCTCGGGACAACCTCATGGGCAATGTGCTGTGCCGGCCGGCCACAGCACATCGACTATGTCGCCGGCGGATCGGGCGATGCACCAGGCTGCAAGCTGCTCGTCGATGAGGTCATGATATTGAGCCCGTCCCCATGCGGTGCCGATCGGTTCGGCCGCGGCCCGGGCCGGCCGGCCCAGCGCATCGACCAGAGCTTATGCTGCCCTTCTAACCCAGGCGTTCCGCATGGGTGGCAACCTGGCCCGGCTGGTCGCTACTGAAGTAGTTGGGGGCTTCCGGGACCGTTGAGGGTGCCGGCCGGGAAAACGGACAGCACCCTCAACAGCCCGGACCCCCCTCTATTGAGTATCGGGGGCTGGAGTAGGGGACGATCCACTTTCTTGGTCCCATCTGTGTTCTTGGTAGCCCAGGGAGCCCCTTCCGGTCCTCGTCCTTACAAAGATGCGGGATTGCTACCGGAACAGGGGGTCCACGCTGGACCTGGACCCCCCAAAAGACGGTTACTTCATCGGGCCGCGCGGCACGTCGCGGAAGGCCACGTCCCGGTCCACGGTCCGCTCGCGCGGCATGCCGAGGACCCGCTCGGCGATCACGTTGGCCGCCATCTCGGTGGTACCGCCGCCGATGGTCGCGGCGTGGCGCATGAGGTACTGGATGCCCAGCTCCGAGGCGGCGCCGTTGTCGTCGGACCACACCCCACCTGCGCTGCCGGCCACCTCGAAGGCGATGGACGCCCGCCTGACGTTGGACAGCCCGGTAAACAGCCGGCCCACCGCGGCCGCCTGATCCGACATCTTCCCGGTCGCGATGCCGTCGCCCAGGCGCGCCTGGAGCTGGCGCACGGCGATTTCCAGCATGCGGTACTCACCGACTAGCTCGCGGGCTCGCGGGTCTCCCAAGCGGCCCGCGGCCCGGGCCACGGCCACCACATCCACCGCCCCGGCCCGGCCCGCCACACCGTCGGGGAAGGTGACGTACGGGGAGTTGAACTGCATGCGCTCGTGGAACATCCACCGCACCCCCACGGTCCAGCCCTCGTCGACGTTGCCGATGCGGTCGCTGTCCGGCACGCGTACGTCGGAGAGGAACTCCTGGCAGAACTCCCGCGAACCGTTGAGCATCTCGATCCTCTGCAGCTCGACGCCGGGCTGGTGCAGCGGGAGGATAAACACCGTCAGCCCGCGGTGCTTCGGCACGTCCCAGTTGGTCCGGGTCAGGCACAGGCCCCAGTCCGACCACCAGGCGCCGGTGGTCCAGATCTTGGAACCGTTGAGCACCCACTCGTCGCCATCGTGTACCGCGGTCATCTGGGCGCCGGCCACGTCGGAACCCCCGCTCGGCTCGGAGAGGAGCTGCATCCAGATCTCCTCGCCCTTGAGGATGGCCGGGATGTGCCGTTGTTTCTGCTCCGCGCTGGCGAACTCGAGCAACACCGCGGCGCAGGGCGACATGGTGGGCACCGACAGCTTGTCGGGCCATTCGTGGCCGGCCAGCTCGACGTTGAACGCCCGCTGGTGCTCGGCCGTCAGTCCCTGACCGCCGTACTCCGGCGGGAAGCAGATCCCGGCGAACCCGCCGTCGAACAGCTTCCGCTGCAGGGCGCGCGCCTGTTCGACGGCGGCCAGTTCCTCGGCTTCGGGGACCCGTTTGAGGGCGAAAGAGTTGAGCTCGTCCGAACTGACCGGCTCGAGGTTGTCGGCGATCCAGGACCGGGCCCGCGCCCGGAACGCCTCGACGTCCTCCACTGGTTCCGCTGCTGCTTCTGCGTCGTCGGTCATGCCGTGGCCCGGTCCCGCTCCGCTATGTCGGCCAGTCTCAGCTGGTGATCCGTTGGTGTCCCGAACAGGGTCCGGTCGAGGGTGACCCGGCGCAGGAAGAGGTGCAGGTCGTGGTCGTACGTGAGTCCGATGCCCCCGTGCATCTGGACGCAGTCCTGGACCAGATCGGTGCCGTACTGGCCGATGAAAGCTTTGGCCGCACTGGCCATCTCGGCCGCGGCGGGCTCCCCGTCGCCGACCGCGAGGGCAGCTCGGTCGGCTATGGCGTGCCCGGTTTCGAGCCAGGCCTTCATGTTGGCGAAGCGGTGCTTCAGAGCCTGATACGACGCCAGGGGCCGGCCGAAGCTGTAGCGGTCGAAGGACCACTCGACGGTCATGTCGAACGCAGCCTGCATCGCTCCTACCGACTCGGCCGAGAGGATGACGACCGCCAGCTGGAGCTGGCGTTCCACCTGCTCGCCGGCTTGGCCCGGCTCCCCTACCAGGGCGGTCGCTGGCAAACGAACGTCCTGGAAGGTGACCTCCCAGAAGCGCCGGGTCAGGTCCACCGAGTGGAGCGGCTCGAGGGAAACCCCCGCGGCGCGCGCCGGCACCAGCACCTGGGTCATGCCGGCGTCTTCGCCTTCGCCCCCCATGCCGGTGACGAGGAAGTGCGAGGCCTGCTCCGCCGAGGAGACCGGACGCTTGGTCCCCTGTATGACCAGTCCGCCGCCGGCCCGCTCGATCCGCAAGCCAACGTCGCCGAGCCCGTGGCGGGGCGGCGGCTCGGCGAAGCACCAGGCGACAACCGACTCGCCCGACAGGATCCGGGCCAACACCTCGCCGTGAGCTTCCCCGCCGGCGGTAGCGAGCGCGGCGGCGACCACGTTGGTGTCGAGCAGGGGCCCGGGTGCGGCGTGGTGGCCGAACTCGTAGGCGACGAGGGTGAGGTCGATCAGCCCCTGCCCGCTGATGCTGCCGCCGCCTCGGTCCTCGTCCACCAGCAGGGAGGTCCATCCCAGGTTGGCGCCTTGTGTCCAATAGCTGCTTTCGAAGCCGGCCGGGTCGTAGCGCAGCCGCCGCACCTCGCTGATCGGCATGCGGTCGGCGAGGAACTTGTCTGTGTTGAGCCGGAAGAATTCCTGGTCTGAGGTCGGTTCGAGGAGCACGGGCTGATCAGAAGGTGCCGATGCCGGCGGTGAGGACCGGAAGCGATTCCCAGCCGCGGACGGTCGACGTGTGGGCCTGCACCGCGTTGGAGTAGTCGACCTCCCAGTCGGGCCAGCGCTCGAGCACCTCGTCGAGCGCCACCCGGCCTTCGAGACGGGCCAGGGCGGCGCCGAGGCAGAAGTGCAGGCCGTAGCCGAAGCTCAGGTGGTGGCCGGCCTCGCGGTGGATGTCGAAGCGATCACCGTCGGGGAAGTGGCGCTCGTCGCGGTTGGCTGAGCCATTGAGCAGCACCATCGCACTGCCCTCGGGGATCGCCTGGCCGTGGTGCTCCACGTCCTTGGCCACGTAGCGCGCCTGGACGGGGGAGGGGGCCTCGTAGCGGAGGATCTCCTCGATGGCCTTCGGGATGAGCGTCCGGTCGGCCGCCACCTCGCGTCGCTGGTCGGGGTGCTCGCCCAGGGTCTTGCCGGTCCAGCCGATCAGCCGGGTGGTCGTCTCGTTGCCGGCGCCGGCGAGCATGCCGATGTAGGTCATGACCTCGGCGCGGCTGAGGCGGCGGGTGGTGCCGGTGTCGTCCTCGAACTCGGCCGTGATCAACTCGGTCATCAGGTCGTCGGAGGGATGCTCGGTCCTCCAGTCGACGTACTGGGCGAACAGTTCCTCCGGGCCGTTAAGGGCCCCTTCCCTGCTCATCACCGGCGCCCCTTCCTCGAGGCGCAGGCCTTTGTCCAGTTGGTCGCGGATGGCCTCCTGATCGGACTCGGGTATGCCGAGCAGGTAACCGATGGTGCGCATCGGCATCTGGGCGCCGAGGTCCCGGATGAAATCGAAGCCACCCGACCCCATCAGGGGATCGAGCGACCGGGCGCAGAACTCGCGGATCTTGGGCTCGATGGCCAGCATCTTCTTCGGTGTGAACACCCGCGACATCAAGCCCCGGTGGATGTCGTGGATGGGCGGGTCCTCGAAGAGGATGATCCCGGGCGGGATCCCGAAATCGGCCCGGATCAACTCGAGCACCGAACCCTTGCCGGAACGGTAGGTGTTCCATTCGACCAGGGCCGGCTCGACGTCGTCGAAGCGGCTCAGGGCGAAGAAGTCGTACTTCTCGTTGTAGTAAAGCGGGGCTTCCTCTCTCATCCGCTTCCAGAGCGGGTAGGGATCGGCGTCGATGCCAAAGTCGTAGGGGTCGTAGTAGAGGTCGCTATCGCCGATGGTCGCCAACGGATGTCCTTTGCGCCTCAGGCCTTGGGCCAGGCCAGGGATTTGATCTCAAGGTAGTGGTCGAAGCCGGACAGCGCTTCCCTCCTAAGTAGCCGACTCGCCAGGGCGCCGCGGGGCCACGGTCACCGAGGGGATGTGGGCGGTCGGACCGCAGCGCAGCACCGAGTCCACCACCCTCACCACGTCCTCGACGTCGACCAGCGACCCGGCGATCAGGCCCCGGGACGTCCAGACCGGGTAGAGCTCACCGGCCAGGTCCCAGTCCCAGTTGGACGGGAACTCGGTCGTCCCATGGCCCTCGCCGCCGGCGCAGTCGCCCACGACGACCCGGGTGAAGTTCAGCATGGGGTACTCGGCCCGCCAGGCCTCCACCAGCTTGTCGAGCGCGGCCTTGCTGACGAGGTAGGCGCCGAGGCCGGGCCACGGGTCGGTGGCCGAGGCGCTCACCGTCGAGAGGTAGGCGGCCGCCCCTCGCGACTCGGTCAGGTAGGGAATGGCCGCCGCGGTGAAGTGGGCCGCGCCGATGACGTTGGTGTCGAACAGCCGGCGCCACGTCACGGTGTCGGTGTCGATGAGGCGGCTGAGCGCTCCGATGGCCGGGGTGTACACGATGGCGTCGATTCCGCCCAGCCCGTGGGCCGCCTCGTCGATGGCGGCCCGGCAAATGTCGGCGTCGGTGACGTCGCACCCGATCGCCAGGGTGCCGGGGCCGGCCTCCTTGGCCGCCTCCACCAGCCGGTCCCGGCGCCGGGCCATGAGCGCCACTTCGGCGCCGCGCTGGGCCAGACCGATACCGATGCAGCGGCCGAGCCCGCTGGATGCGCCGACGACGACTGCCTTCACGTGTACCTCCTCGCTCGAGGAATGTCCTGCCTCACGTTCCGTCTCGCCGGAGAAGCAACACCCCGGAGGGCGTGCCGCCACCCTAGGTGACGACGGCCAGCTTCGTCTCCGGGACTTGGCGCTCGCCAGCTTCGTGGCGCAGCTGGGTCATCGGATAGCCGGCTTCTCCGGCTCGCCGACCATGGGGGGCACGTCGCAGATCCAGCGCAACCTGGTGGCCACACGCGTGCTTGGATTGCCAACCCAATGACCTTTGCATACGACCTCCCCGAGGAGATCCAGGTCGAGAGCGACGGACCGGTCCGCATAGTCCGGCTCAACCGACCGGAGCAGCTCAACGCCACCAACCACGCCCTCCACACCGCCATCGCCTCCGTGTTCCCCCAACTGGATGCCGACCCCGAAGCCCGGGCTGCGGTCATCACCGGCAACGGCCGGGCTTTCTCCGCCGGCGGTGACTTCGAATACATCGACGAGCTGACGCGCGACGAGCTGATGCGCCAGCAGACCATCGTCGACGGCAAGAGGATCATCAAGGGCATGGTCGAGTGCCGGCTCCCTCTGGTGGCGGCGGTCAACGGCCCGGCCATCGGGCTCGGCTGCAGCCTCGTGGCCCTGTCGGACATCGTGTACATGGCCGAGAGCGCCCACCTGGCCGACCCCCACGTGCTCGTCGGCCTGGTGGCTGCCGACGGAGCTGCGCTCACCTGGCCCTTGCTTGTCAGCCTCCAGCTGGCCAAGGAGTACGCCCTTACCGGTGACCGGATATCGGCCCGGCGGGCGGCAGAGATCGGGCTGGCCAACCACGTGGTCCCCGACGACGAGGTGCTCGACCAGGCCCTGGCCTGTGCCCACAAGATTGCCAAGCTGCCCAGACTCGCGACCGAGGACACCAAGCGAGTGCTCAACATCCACCTGGAGCGGGCGGTGCAGTCGGTGATGGACTTCGCCTTCACCGCGGAGTACCGCTCCTTTTCCTCGCCGGAGCTGCGGGCCAACGTCGACCGTTTCTTGAAGCGCGACTAGACGACGCTGCTGACGTCAGGGGGATCGAGGATCCACCACCGGCAGGGTGGATATATCGCAGAACTCGCTTTGCGTAGTGGGACTATCAGATAAGCCACCCCTCGCCTCGCGGGAACTATCGTCCGGGGTTACAACGTCAGACGGACCATGACACCAAAAACGCGCTGGCTCATCCCGCTCCTCCTCGTCGCCAGCTTGGGCGTCGGCGGGTGCAGTACAGCCACCCACACCGCCACCCTTACCCGCAGCCTCGGTGGCTCTGCCAGGGGCGCGCTATCCGGCCAGTTGATCGTCGAAGGGGGCCCTCCTCAAGGCGGCAAGCCGCGCCCGATATCCGGCGTCGTGACCTTCCTCCATCAGGGAAGCGTGACGGCGAAAGTGGAGGTCGGAGCGGACGGGGAGTTCTCCCAGGCACTGCCGCCAGGCAGCTACCAGGTAAAGGTGTGCACCTCGCACATACAGCAGGTCAGCTCGAACGGCTCGCCCGTCGACGCCTGCCAGACCCCGGTCCCGGCGATAGTCCATGCCGGGCAGACCGCGACCGTGCCGATCCCGTACTTCGCAGTCCCCTGACGGTCCTCTCCAAAGCACCGACGGCGTTCTTGTCCGGCAGCGCCCAAACCTGCGCCCTGATCTTGCCGGTACGAACAGGTGTTTGGTATGTTGGTAGGAGTGCCTTGTGGTCGGGCCTGACGACCTCCTCGTTGTTGATGCTTGTAGATGAGGAGGTCTGTGATGGATGTCGGTCAGTGGCTGATCGATCACCGGGCGGAGGCGGATCGGGCGGAGGCGGTGTGGCTGGAGCGGTTGGCCGAGTTCGACCGGGAAGGCTGGTGGGCTCTGGACGGCCAGTTCTCCTGCGCGACGTGGTTGGTGTGGCGGACCAATATGGCCCGCTCGACGGCGTTCGAGAAGTTGCGGGTGGCGCACGAGTTGGCCCGCCGGCCGATCGTGGCCGAGGCGTTTCGTACCGGCGGACTGTCGTATTCGGCGGTGCGGGCCATCACCCGCTGTATGCCGACCAGGAGCGCCCGCCGGCCGATGACGCCGCCCAACGCCGCACCGTGAAGATCCTCCGCGGCGACGGGGGAGTAGGCAAGGTGGAGATCACCTTGGGCGACCTGGAGGTGGAGGAGTTCGCTGCCACCCTGCAAGCGTTCCTGGACCTGCAATACCGGGCTCGTTCTGGGGACGAGTCTTCAGCGGAAGACTCCCTGGAGATACAGAGGCTCCGATGGAGGAGGCCAGCCGGGCGGCCAAGAAGGCGGATGCGTTCATGGACCTGGTGCGCACCGCTGTTGAGCACGCCGACGGGGGCCACGCGGCCGGCGACGACCGCTACCTGGTCCACCTGGTCCGACACCAGGATGGGGTGGGTGTCGCCACGTTGGACGGGCGGCCGCTGCATCCGACCGACGCGGCCATGGTGGCCTGCGACACCTCGGTGGTGGTCCACACCGTCACTGAGGGCGGGGAGCCGCTGCGCCTGGGTCGCAAGACCCGGGAGTGGAACACAGCCCAGCGGCGGGCCATCAGCGTGCGCGACGGCGGCCACTGCCGGTTCGTGGCCTGCCAGTTCGCCCACTACGACATTCATCACATCCAACCCTGGGAACAGGACGGGACCACCGACATCGACAACGGCGCCTGCCAGTGCAGACGCCATCACCACATGATCCACGCCGGCTACCGCATGCAAGGCGACCCCAACGGAGAACTGCGCTACTACCGCCCCGACGGCACCTACATCGGATCCACCTACCCCGCCCACACCCGCCAACTCGCCGACGTGTGATCTCACCACACCCAGGCGGTGGCCGAATCCATCCGGCAGCTACAGGAACACGGACTGGCCGACCCCGAGCTGAATCCCTAGACGGAGCCGGTGGCCATTCGCGTGGTGGCGGCGAGCGCGTTTAGGGCGCGTACAGCCAGATGAGCCTGATGTGGTCCACCTCGCCCGATTTCAGGGTAATGGTCTTGGGTTTGCTGCACTGCGCGTTAGGCGGGGTGACCGACGCAGACGGGCCGCAGCCGATCACCGTGTACTCGCCCGGAGCGAGGGGTATTTGGAAGTGGCCGGACGCGCCGACGGGCTGGTCGAGCACTAAAGGCTGGTCGGAAAACTCCACCTCGACCGATCCCGCGGTCGGGTGAAACTTGCCCGGGTAAGCCCCGCCCTCGATGCCCAGCTTGCCGACGAGCACGGCTGGGGCGGTGATGGAGGCTGCGTGGGCTGGGGCGGCCTGCAGGCTTATAATGGGGACGCCGCTGGCGGATACGGCCAGAGCGGCTTTGAGAATGCGGGACATCGGTTCTCAATTCAATCTAGGTGTGAAGACGCCCCCGGGCGCCGGGTCTGGTCATGACGGGGGGCAGCGTTGGGCTGTCGGTATCTATGACGCCTCAGGGGTTGGGCCGGTTGCCTTGCCCATACAGAAGTACGCCGACGGCCTCTGCAGCTTCGTCCACGTCGACCGGATTGGGATTACTCGCTGCCAAACCTTCGGGCGGCTACCGGCCAGCAGCTAAGCTACGTAAGTAGGTCGGATTTCTAGGCTTTAGGTAGAGGGCCGGTTGGATCGCCGCCCCCGTTCGCCAGTCCCGAAGGAGGGTCCGTGAAGATGCCCGAGGAGATCGCTGCAGTAGGGCAGGCGTCGACCGCGGCTCCGTCGCGGAGCGCTCCATCCGAACAGGAAAACCTGTCGGGCGCGGCCTTGGTCTCTGCGCCCGACTTCTTCATAATCGGGGCCCCCCGGGCCGGCTCCACAGCCCTTCATGAGGCTCTCGCCGCGCATCCGGAGGTCCACATGAGCCGGATCATGGAGCCGAAGTTCTTCCTCTCTGACGGCCGGCCCGCTGGACTGAAGGGCCCCGGAGACTCTCAGGACGCCGGAGAGTGGATATGGAGGCCGCAGGACTACGAGAAGCTCTTCAGAGCGGCGGGAGAGTTCGTGCTGACCGGCGAGAGCACGCCGTTGTATCTGTGGAGCCGTGACGCCCAACGGCGCATTGCCGCTGCCAACCCCTCCGCCAAGCTCGTCGCTGTCATCCGCGACCCGGTCGAGCGTGCTTACTCCAACTGGACATACCTATGGTGCGACGGGCTCGAGCCCGAGGCGAACTTCCTGGCGGCTTGCGAGGCCGAGGAGCGTAGGATCGCGGCCGGATGGGCTCCCTTCTGGCGGTACGTGCAACTCGGCCTCTACGGCGAACAACTGCAGCATCTCCTCGGCCTCTTCGCCAAAGATCAGGTGCTCGTACTTCGCTACCGTGATCTCGTCGATCAGCCAGCTCTGACCCTTGACCGGATTTGCAAATTCCTGGGCATCGCCGAGGGCGTGCTATCGAAAATAGAACCGTCGAAGGTCTCTCACTGGGTCGAGCCCACGGTTCTCAACCGCGCCTTGCAGCGAACCATCCGGGCCGGGATCTCCGTCGGGGCCCACCTGCCGCCGAGAGTGTGGCGGACGGCGAGCCAGCCACTGCTGTCCGTCCTTCAGCGCGGGAACAACCCGAGACCACCGCTTGACCCCGAACACCGACTGGTCCTCGTCGAACGGTTCCGCGATGATCTCGGACTGCTCAGCGAGATCACGGGTGAGTCGTACGATGACTGGCTGGGCCCGGTTGGTCGCGGCGCGTACTCCACTCGAAAATTGTGAGCACCGCTCTGCCGGGGTCGTGACGAGCGGCCGCCTGATGCCGGTCTGGTTCCGGCCGGGATTATTATTATGCGGTGATCCGCTCAGGCCTCTTGCGGCTGACGGTCGTCGCTTCGATGCTCGGATTGGTAATGCTGGCGGGTTGCAACTCCACCAAATCGACGAGCACGACGAGTGTCGCCAGCAGCACCGCGATCCCCACCGCCGTGCCCGGTGACCTTCGACTGATTGTTTTCGACCGCCTGCCCGCCAACTACCTCGAGGCGCCGGCCGGGTCCGACCTCGACGGGCCCCTCGGCCTGCCCGCGACGGCGAAAGCCGTGGACGATCAGGAAACTGCGCAACAAGAAGCGATCTTGCGGCAGTACGGCTTTAGGAGTGCTTACCAACGGACGTGGGTCGTCAAAGACACCGGCGAGACGCTGATCATCAGGGTCCAGGTCATGGGGTCGCCCCTGCAAGCTCTGGGGTACTTCGACTTGTTGACCTTCGCCGGCCAATCATCCCATCAACAGACCACCTTCCCGACGCCCCAGCTGGCCGACGCCTCCGGGTTCACACGATTTTTCACGGCATCGACGGGAAGTCAGGTTGCGCAGGACATCAACCTGGCGAGAGGGCCGCTCTTCTACCACCTCATTTTCGCCGGGCCGAAGGGCTCGATCTCACCCAGCGACATTCTGAGCATTGCCGGGTCCCAGAGCACCGAGGCCGCGTCCCTGGGGTACCGGTAGCCGCGAGTCGATCCAGGTTGCGTGTGCTCGTCGCTTGCTCGCTCGGGGGGTCTGGTCATCTCGGTCCGCTACTGCCTTTCATGGATGCGGTCCGCGAGGGGAGCGACGACGTCGTGGTCATCGCCCCGCCGTCCATGGCTGACCAGGTGACCGAGGCGGGGCACGAATTCTTGGCGGGAGGTGAGCCCCCCGAAACGCGGATCGCACCGATCCGGGAGCGCCTTCCGGTCGCCTCTCCGGCCGAGGCGGCTGTGCTCGGCAACCGGGAACTCTTCGCCCACCTGGCTGCGGACGCCATGCTGCCCGCCATGACCGACGCTGTCGACCGATTCAGGCCCGATCTGGTGCTTCGTGACCCGTGCGAGTACGCCTCGGCAGTCGTCGCCTACCGCGACCGAACTCGGACCGCCACCATCGCGATCTCGTTGGCGGACGTGGAGTGGGGATCGATGCTCGCGGCGTCGCCCGTGCTAGAGGACTATGCACCCGGGATGACCAGATGGCTGCGAACCCTCCCGTACCTGACCCGCTTCCCCGCCTCCCTGGACCCTTCCCCGTTCGCTGCAACAGTTCGGTACCACAGCCTGGCGTCGGCCAACTCAGGCCGTCCAATAGTCCGGTGGCCGGCTGGATCGGGCCCGCTGGTCTACGTGAGCTTCGGGACGGTGCTCGGCTACATGTCCCATGCCACGGGAGTCTTTCGCGCCGCACTCGATGCCCTCGACGAACTGCCGGTGCGCGCGCTTCTTACCGTTGGCCGCCGGTTCGACCCGGCCCTGCTCGGCCTCGTACCACCCAACGTGCGAATCGAGCCCTGGGTCGATCAGGCCGACGTGCTCGGCCAGGTGGGCCTCGTGGTCTGCCACGGGGGTTCGGGCACCGTCCTGGGTGCGCTCGCAGCCGGGGTGCCCCTCGTGGTGGTTCCCCTGTTCGCAGATCAGTTCGCCAACGCCCGTCGGGTCGCGGACTGCGGGGCCGGCATTGTCGTCGTTGGAACCGGGACCAAGGAGGAGAACCAGAATCCGATCGGCTTCGACACGGCCCCTCGCCTCGCCAACGCCATCTCCATCGTTCTCGCCGACCGCGCCAGCTACCGTTCCGCGGCGGTGCAAGTCGCCGAGGAGATCTCTTCCAGTCCGCTCCCCGCCGACCTGCTGAACCGATTCCTGCGGTAGGCCGGGATCCCACCTCGGCCTTGATTGTCTTCCAAGTAGCCGTCGAGAGAGACGATCGCCGAGTTGATCAGTTTGGTCACCGGCGCTTCACTTCTTCACGGCATAGTCGACGAAGGTGGCGAACGGCGACTGGCGCACCCCGAGATGTTCCAGTTCGACCGACATGGAGAACCCGTCGAAGAGGCGCTTTCCTGCCCCGAGCAGGACCGGGGCCGTGATGATCGTGAGTTCGTCGACCAGCCCGGCGGCGAGGGCCTGGCAGATGATTTGGGCGCCCCCCATCAGATGGACCTGTTTGTCCCCGGCCGCTGCTCCGGCCTGCTCGATAGCCTCGCCGAGGCTGCCGACGAAGACGAAGTCGTCGCCCGGGGTTTGCTCCTGGGTACGGTGGGTGACCACGAAGACGGGGATGCCCCACGGGTTCTTGTCCCCCCAATGTCCAGCCGCCTCGTAGGTGCCACGCCCGGTAATGACCGCCCCGTTGGCGCCGAGAACCTCCTCCAGCCATGCCTTGTCGGCGCCGGTGGGCAGTCCCCGGTCAGGGGAGTCATAGCTCCACGGCCCGCCGAACACCCAGTAGTGCAGACGTTCGCCCCCGACTCCCAGGCCGCAGCCCGGACCGTCATTCGGTCCCGTGATGTAGCCGTCGACTGACATGGTGATCCCGGCGACCACCTTGCTCATCTGGTCTCCCTCCGCTATTTGCTCGGACTTCTCGGGTAGTCATCGTGACATGCGTGTCGGGGGCTCGGCACCTAGGCTCGGCCGCTGATGCAGGTCGTGGTCACCGGATCCAGCGGGCTGATCGGCCGCGCCCTGTGCAGCCAGCTCGCTGGTCACGGGCACCAGGTCGTCAGGGTTGTGCGCCGCCCAGTACAGCCCGGAGAGGCCGCCCTGCGCTGGGATCCTGAGGCGGGCACGATCGATGCCGATGGCCTTGACGGTGTGGACGCCGTGGTCCATCTGGCCGGCGCCGGTATCGGAGACCGCCGCTGGAGTGACGGCCGCAAGCAGGTCGTCCTGGAGAGCCGCACCCGCTCCACGGCGCTGCTCGCCAGCACGTTGGCTGGTCTCGATCGCCCGCCCCGGGTGCTCATAAACGCATCGGCCATCGGGTTCTATGGCGATGGAGGCGACCAGATCCTGACCGAGCAGAGTCCACCAGGTGACGACTTCCTCGCGTCAGTATGCGTGCGCTGGGAGGCCGAGGTGGCCCCCGCCGCTGATGCCGGCATCCGGGTAGTCTTCGCCCGCACCGGCCTTACGCTCGCCCCGCAAGGAGGTGCGCTTTCCAAGCTGCTGCCGCTCTTCAGGGTCGGCCTGGGTGGCAGATTCGGGTCTGGCGCCCAGTGGTGGAGCTGGATCACTCTCGACGACGAGATCGGGGCGCTCATGTGGCTGCTCGATCACGACGTGGACGGACCGGTCAACTTGACTGCACCGAACCCGGTCACCAACCGGGAGTTCACCCGGATCCTGGGCGAAGTGCTATCACGACCGGCCGTGCTGCCGGTGCCCAAGTTTGGCCTCAGGCTGGTGATGGGACCCGAGCTCGCCGACGCTCTGCTCTTCACGAGTGCCCGAGTCCGGCCCGCCGTCTTGGAAGCTGGCGGATTCGCCTTCTCTCACGCCGAACTGGATTCAGGTCTGCGAAGCGTGCTCGCAGGATAGGGGGCCCTGGTGATATGGACCCGGCTCTGCCGTTGCCAACCAACGCCGTGTCTCTTTCCACCGCGGTCGCCCATTGGCTGCTTGCCGTGACAGCAGGATTCCTTGCACGGCCCCCAGGTCCCTGATACCACTTACGGCCGCTTGATGATCTGTGCTCTGAGCAAACGCAAGGAGGCTGGCCTCGTCGTTCCACATCGAAAGCGTGTCGTAACGGCCCTTGACGGGATGGGCGCGCAAACTCACGCCGAGCGCCCCTGGGCTGAGTAGCACCGCACGCCGGAGTCGGATCCCACCAACGAACAGCCGCCAACCGGTCCGAAGGCCTGCGCCGTCGAACCTACTGGCGAAAACCACGGTTACGTCCGGGCGCGGCTGCCCGGTCCAGCGCCAGGGCAGAATAAACATCGTCGGCATGTGGGCCTCCCAACATCGTCTACCGTCCACAATGGACCTTCCAAAGTGGTCTGTCAAGTGAGGAGTGTATGGAAGAACGTCTCAACGCCACCGCCGGCGCGCTGCTGGGGCTTCTTCGCAGCGGCGCGCGCTCGGGCTATGACCTCGTGGCTGAGGCCCAGCTAGTGATCGGTGGGTTCTGGACGATCACTCGGAGCCAGGTCTACCGGGAACTCGCCGACCTGGCCGACCGAGGGCTTGTCGAGCGCGGGCAGGTCGGGGCGCGCGATCGGCAACCCTTCGACCTCACTGCCAAAGGCAGGGCGGCATTCCGGTCTTGGGTGAACACGTCTCCTGAACCGGAGAACCTGCGCATTCCGTTGCTGCTCAGACTCACCTTCGCTGATGAAATCGATTCAGATCAGCTGCGGGACACCATATCCGAGCACCGCGCCGTTCATGCCCAGCGACTACAGACCTATCGGTCCTTGGATCGCGAACTGGCCTCCGCCGGGGTGATCCATGACCAACGAGTAACTCTGGCATTTGGCATCTCATATGAAACTGCCGTGCTCCGTTGGTTCGACCAGTTGCCCGACAGCATGAAGCCGCCCGAGGGGAGGCCCGGTTGGCCGAAACCATGACGTCACGTTGGGTGCCTATCCTCGACCAGTTCTTCGCCGATGGGTGCACTAGGTTGCCGCGGCGCCACAGTTCGTTCCACGAATCGGGTGGCCCGCTGGTGGCGACGAGTACGGAGGAGGAAAATCATGGTCGGTGACAAGGTGGAGCGCTTCCAGGGGAAGGACAGGGACCCTGGCTACGTGCAGGGCCACATCGAGGAGTACCTCAAGAATGACGGCTTCACCGTCCAGACCTCCAAGCCGAGCGCGCCGGGTGCGGTGATCCAGGCCAAGAAGGGTGGCTTCCTCCGGGGGGTGGTCGACGCAGACCGGGCCATGACCATCACTATCACGGGGACTCCTAACGACTTCACGGTCCGCATTGGTATCGGTAAGTGGCTCGAGCACCTTGGGGTCGCAGTGATCGAGACGCTGCTGATCTCCGACCTGTTTCTGGTCGTGGACGTCGCCGAGAGCGCCTGGAACCTCGAGATCGAGGACAAGCTCGTCAAGGACATCAAGGCGTTCGTCGGCTAACGGCAGGTTCCTGTTACTCTCCGTCCTCGGGCAGGTGCCAGCGGTAGGGGGCGGTGATCTTGTGGATCGAGTCGGGTCCCCAGGATCCGGGCGCATAGACCTCGACGGGCGGCGGGTGCTCCAAAAGGGGAGCGGAGATCTCCCACAGCCGTTCCACGCCGGCGGAGGTGGTGAAGAGCGATTGGTCGCCCAGCATGGCGTCAAGGAGGAGGCGCTCGTATCCTTCCAGGTCGTTGGCGGTAGCGAAGGAGTCTTCGTAGCGGAAGATCATCTTGGCCTCGCCCAGGCGCATCTGGGGGCCCGGTTCTTTGGCCAGGAAACGGGCCGAGATCGAGCCCGGATCGGCGAAGTCGATGACGATCTCGTTGAGCCGGGCCGAGGGGAGGTAGCGAGCGTCCAGCGGAAACATACGCAGGGTCGGCTCCCGGAAGCCGATGGTCACCACTTGGCGGCTGGCCGCGAGGGACTTGCCGGTGCGCAGGTAGAACGGCACGCCAGCCCACCGCCAGTTGTCGACCTGGGCCCGGAGGGCCACGAAGGTCTCCGTTTGGGAGTCAGGGGCCACCCCCGGCTCGGCCCGGTATCCCTCGTACTGGCCCCGGACCAGGTGCTTGACGTCGAGGGGCAGCAAGGAATCGAATACCTTCTGCGTTTCGTCTCGCAGCGATTTGGCCGACAGACTGGTCGGAGGTTCCATGGCCACGAAGCCGAGGACCTGAAAGAGATGGGTGACAACCATGTCGCGGAATGTCCCGGTGCCCTCGTAGAAGGCGGCTCGCCCTTCGATGGACAGTGTCTCGGGCACGTCGATCTGCACGTATTGGATCTGCTGCCGGTTCCAGATCGGCTCGAAGAGACCGTTGGCGAAGCGGAAGGCCAGGATGTTCTCGACCGACTCCTTCCCGAGGAAATGGTCGATGCGGAAAATCTGGGACTCGTCGAACACGGTATGGATCAAGTCGTTAAGGGCTTGGGCTGACGCCAGGTCGGTACCGAACGGTTTCTCGATGATCACCCGCGCCCCCTTCGCCAGTCCGCAAGCACCGAGCATGTCGACGACCGACCCGAACGCCACCGGAGGGACAGCCAAGTGGAAGAGTCGCTGCGGCTCGCCGCCGATCTCTTGCTCGGCCGCTTGCACCGCCGACACCAGGGGGGTCGGGTCGTCCGGGTCGGCGGCGGCGAAGTAGAGGGCGTCCTCGAACGCGGGCCAGGTCTCGGCGGTGGGTTTGATGGAGGCGAACTCGGTCACAGCATCGTGAGCGTGCTGCTTGAACCCGGCCTCAGAGGGGGCGCCCTTGGAAGGAGCCGAGCCCACGATGCGATAGTGCTTTGGCAACAGGCCGGCGGCGGCCAGATGGAACAGCCCCGGGAGGAGTTTGCGTTTGGCCAGATCACCGGTGGCGCCGAAGAGCACGATGACGTGATCGGCTGGGCGGCTTGGCGGTCGAGCGGTGGCTGGCGACATCGTCTACGTGGTCTAGCCGCTCCCCGAACGCCCGTCTAGTCACTGTGTGCAAACGTCCGAGGCGGACGCGATTCGGCCTTCGGCGGCGACCTGAAGACAGCGTCGTGCCGATCCCGGTGACCGAGACCGGTAGCATCGACGCGGACCCGGTCCGTCGCCAGATGAGGGAGGAGGCGCGGTGGAGCATGAGTTGATAGTGCTGCCGGACCAGTCATCACTGGCCGCTCGGTCGGCGGAGTTGGTGGCGGCTCGAGCGCGGACTGCTGTGGCCGAACGCGGGCGTTTCACCTTCGCGGTGAGCGGCGGCAAGACCCCGTGGGCCATGTTCGCCAAACTGACTCTCGACGACGTCCCCTGGAGTTCGGTGGAGATCTTCCAGGTCGATGAGCGGGTCGCCCCTGACGAGGATCCCGACCGTAACCTGATCCATCTCCAACAAAGCCTGGCCACGGCGCCAGCCCGGGTCTGGGCGATGCCGGTCACCGACCCGGACCTCGACGCGGCGTCGGAGGCGTACGCCGTCATGCTCCCCGACCGCTTCGACCTCGTGCATCTCGGCTTGGGCCCAGATGGGCACACCGCCTCGCTCGTACCCGGCGACCCGGTCCTGGAGGTCGCCGACCGGCTGGTCGCCGTGACCCAGCCCTACCAGGGGCACCGGCGGATGACGCTCACCTATCCGGCTCTGGCCCGGGCGGACGAGATCCTGTGGCTCATCAGCGGCGCGGACAAGCGGGAGCCGTTGGCGAAGCTGCTGGCCGGAGACCAGTCGATACCCGCCGGGCGAGTGCAGGCCAAGCACTCGACGATCCTTGCCGACGCGACGGCGGGCGGTTTGGAGCCGTGACCCGATGACCTCCTCCCGTATTCGCCTGATGCTGGCCGACGTGGACGGCACCCTGGTCACCCCCGACAAGGTCCTCACCGACGCCGCCATTGATGCGGTGCACCGCCTGGCTAAAGACGGCATCCTGTTCGCAGTCACGAGCGGACGGCCTCCCCGAGGTATGGCCATGCTCGTCGATCCGCTCGATATCCAAACTCCCATCGCGGCTTTCAACGGAGGGCTGCTGGTGGATCGCAACATGACCGTCATCGAGCAGCGCGTCGTTCCCGAGCATCTGGTCGTGCCCATCGCCGACCTGATGACCTCGTTCCATCTGAGCGTATGGATCTACCGGGGTGCCGACTGGTACGTCCCTGACCCGAACGGCCCCCACGTGGAGCGCGAGGCCTGGACGGTCAAGTTCGATCCCAAGGTCATGGCCAGCCTCTCCGGCCTCACTGACGCCGTCGCCAAGATCGTGGGCGTGAGCGACGACCACGACGCCGTCGCCAAGGCCTCTGCCGCCGCGCACGAAACCTTCGGGGATCACGTGGCCGCCGCGGCCTCCCAGCCCTACTACCTGGATGTCACCCATCCCGAAGCCAACAAGGGCTCGGTGGCCAGGTACCTCGCCCACCAGTACCACCTCTCGACCGAAGAGATCGCCACCATCGGCGACATGCCCAACGACGTCTTGATGTTCGCCCACTCCGGTCTCAGCATCGCCATGGGCAACGCCGACGTCCAGGTGCGGCGGGCCGCCCGCCGGGTGACCGATACCAACCAGAACGAGGGCTTCGCCAAGGCCGTCCAGCGTTTCGTTCTCAGCTCGTAGCTCTGGCCATCTAGGTGTCGAGATAGTTGGGCGGCCGGCGTTCGAGAAACGCGTGCATCGCTTCGAGATGATCGGCTGTCTGCGACACCATGATCTGAGTCCGGTTCTCCAAGTCCATGGCGGCCTGTTGGCCCGGTATCTCGAGCGCTGACCACATGACCTCCTTGGTCATGTGGACGCCCATCGGACTGTTGCGCATCACTAGCGCAGCTTCGTCCAAGGCCCGCTCGAGGAGAACGTCGTCAGGTACGGCGTCCAGGACGAGCCCTATCCGGGCGGCCTCCTCGGATCCGAAGATTCGTCCGGTGAGCATCAGCTCGTGAGCGCGTCCGGCGCCCACCAGTCGCGGTAGCAGCCAGGAGGTCCCGATGTCGCACGCCGATAATCCGATCCGAACGAAGGCGGCATTGAATGTGGCGGACGTCGCGGCCAGACGGATGTCGGATCCGAGCACGAGCGCGAAACCGCCCCCAGCGGCGGGGCCGTTGACGGCGGCGATGACAGGCTGGGGGAGCCCGCGCAGCCGGGGAATGAGCGCGGCGATGTGCTGTTGGGTCGCGAACCCTTGTTGGATCGGACCTCGTTCCTCGTGGCCCGCCACTGTCCCGTAGCCAGTCAGATCGAGCCCCGCGCAAAAGCCTCGGCCCGCTCCCGTCAGGATCACGACCCGACAGAGGTGGTCTTCGGCGATGGCCGCCAGAACTGTGTGCAGCTGCTGGACCAACGTCACGTTCATGGCATTGAGCTTTGATGGCCGGTTGAGAGTGATCTGGCGGACTCCCGGGGCTGGAGTCGACATCATGACCTCGGTAGTGTCGTTGGCGACGCCCGCCTCGGCGGGTCCGGCATCTGTCATCTGACCTCCACGGTCTGGGCGTTCAGCGGGTTCCTTGGCCATCATCGACCTTGACGATTGTCCCGGTGACGAACTCCGAGGACGGGGCCACCAGATAGAGGAGGGTACTGTCGAGTTGGGCGGGATCACCGAGTCGCTTGCGAGGCAGGTGTTCGGTGAAATCGCCGATCCGCTCGATCATCCCGTCCATCATTTCGGAACTGAAGGCGCCCGGAGCGATGCCGTTGACGTTGATCCCGTACCGCACCCATTCGACGGCGAGGGCTTCGGTCATTCTGTTGACAGCCGCCTTCGTGATGGAATACAGCGCCGCACCGTCGCCGGCGTAGTGGAAGGCGCCCATGGATGAGATGTTGACGATGCGACCGGGGGTGCCGGCGGCGATGAGCCGGCGGGCTACCTCGCAGGCCAAGATGTATGGGCCGCGTAGGTTGGTGTCGATGACTGAGTCGATGAGCTCCAAAGACATCTTGTGTGCCCGCTGCGCGTCTGGGATGCCGGCATTGTTGACCAGAATCGTGACGGTCCCGAACGCCGCTTCGGCCCGATCCACCGCGGTGACGATCTGATCCGCATCGACGAGGTCGAGCAATACGGGGACACAGGATCCGCCGGCATCGCTGATCTCGGCCGCGACTGCATCCAAACGCTCTGCCCGCCGACCAGCGACCACGACATTGGCACCCGACGCGGCAAGCGTGCGGGCGAAACGCCGGCCGAGCCCGGCGGACCCTCCCGTGACCAACGCGACCTGACCGTCCAACCTGGTGGCGGCAAAGGGGAGAGGGAAGGATGGTGTCGTCATGGCAGCAATTGTGGAGGCTGGACCACAGTGGCGTCGAGGAGGCTTCGCAGGGCGGGATGGTCGACTGCCATGGCACTTACGAGCGTGGCGTCCCCGCCGGCCAGCGACAGCGCGGCCGCCTGCCCATCGGGGCGGCGTACGGTTCGACCGCCCGGAGCGTTACCCACTACCAGCAAGGATGCCACGGCCCGCCAGTCACCGACTAGGGCCGGCCCCGAGGTGGCGGGTGTTGGCCCGAGCGAGAGATGGTGGCGCAGCAACGGTCGTCCGCCCCGATCGACATGCAGGTACGAGGACCATCTCCCTGACGGCTCGCCGCATCGGCCGAGCATGAGCTCGTCGCGCCACCACAGGCGGGCGTCTGCTGCCATATCGACATAGACCTCACTCACCATCGCGGATCGGGCGGCGGCGACTCCAGGTTCCAGCTCCCATCGCAACGTGGCTCGTGGACCGAGCCTGGCGTGGACGGTAAACCTGCTCTCAGGCGTGTCGGGGCCCGGACGTGCCACGGCGGCCGCGACCGAACGGATCTGCACGGTGGCATCGTGGTCTACGTCCAGAAGTAGAGCTGTATTGTCACCGCCCAGTGGGGTAGCCGTACCACCGACCAGGTACACGGCCCCGGCGGCAGCCCGCAAGGTGAGCAGTGGCGTGGAGCGGATCTCGTCGAGGCGGAGCGATCCGAGATGGCCACGACTGGCACGCAGCGTGGCCTGACCCTCCATCAGCGCAGGGGCCGTCCGGCCCGGTGGTCTTCGATGCTGGCGGACATCCACGCCACCACTGGGTGGGCACCAACCGGTTCGCGGAGGGTAGTGAACACGACCGGCTTCGACCCCCGCTTGGCTCTGGCATCGTCGGCCATCACTTCCAGATCGGCCCCGACGAACGGCGCCAGATCCGTCTTGTTGACCACGAGTAGATCCGCTTGGGTGATACCGGGACCACCCTTGCGGGGGACCTTGTCGCCGCCGGACACATCGATCACGAAGATCTGCAGATCCACCAATCCGTAACTGAAAGTGGCGGTGAGATTGTCACCACCGCTCTCTACCAGCAGCAGGTCCAAGCCATCGAAGTGCGACTCGAGTTCCAGCACGGCGTCGAGGTTGGCGGCAATGTCGTCGCGAATGGCCGTGTGTGGGCAGCACCCGGTCTGAACCGCAGTGATCCGGGTTTCGTCGAGCACGCCGGCCCGCCGGAGAAAGTCGGCGTCCTCGGTGGTGTAGATGTCGTTGGTCACGACGGCGATGTCAATCTGCCCTGCCAACTGCCGGCACAGGGCGGCGACCAGAGCGGTTTTGCCGCTGCCGACCGGTCCGCCGATGCCGACCCGCAGTGGACGCAGTGCCGCGACGTCAGGATGCAAAGAGGGTCGCCTCCCGGGTGATGTGGAACTCGGCGTACTGGTCGACCATCGGGGCCGACCGGGCCGGCAGCCCTGCTGGAGGGCCGGCGGCCGCCCGGGCGGCTTGGTCTGCCACCTGCTCCATGGCCGTGCCCAGCCTGGCAAGCACGCCGGCGCCGGACACGGGGTCGAGGCCGAGAAGCCGAACGGCGGCTCCGACCGGAACCGCCACGGAGCTATATGCCTCACCGACCGCCGCATCAGGGGGGTTACCCCCAGCCGCGGCGACGGCTGCGCCGAAGGCAACGGGGCGGTGCAAACCTGCCGGCCACTGGACGGCCAGCATCTCGAGTAGCTCTGAAGCCCACACCCTCCGGGCGGTTCGCAGCAACTGTCGGCCGAGTCGTCTGGCTGTGGCGCGCTGCGCCGGCGAAGGGGTGCGGGCGTCGGCCTCCGCGTCGAGATCCTCCCAATCGCGGCGCGACGGCTCGGGTTCGGGCAGACGGGCCAAGCGGCATCCGCTTGCGGCCAAGCCGGCGGCCGTCAGGCCCGATGTCCACAGCACCCCATGGGCCCAGGCCTCAATCCCGCCGATATCCCGAACGGTACCCGCTGCGACCGCTTCCTCCATCCCAGCCGAGTGGGCATGCCCTCCAGCCGGGAAGCGGCTGTCGATTAGAAGCAACAATCCGATCCGCTCGGCGTGGATAGCAGCCATCAGAACATGAAGTAACGTTGTGCCATCGGCAGCTCCCGCGCCGCGGGCAGGTCGACCCGCTGGCCGTCGATGTGGACCGCAAACGAGTCCGGGTCGACGGCGATCTCGGGCAGGGCGTCGTTGCGTGGCATGTCGGCCTTCGTCCTGCGACGGACGTTGGCGACGGGCAGTACGGGCCGGCGTAGCCCGAGGCGATCCGCCAGCCCGTCGTCCAGGGCGACTTGCGAGACGAAGGCCAGGCTGCACGCGGAAGCCACTGACGGCGACGCACCCCACATGGGACGGGGAAGTACGGGCTGCGGGGTGGGAATCGAAGCGTTGGCGTCGCCCATGGCCGCCCACGCGATCATGCCTCCCTTGAGCACGACGTGCGGGCGTACGCCGAAGAAGGCAGGTTCCCAGAGGACCAGGTCGGCGAGCTTGCCGGGCTCAACTGACCCCACGTACTCCTCGATGCCGTGGGCGACCGCCGGGCATATGGTGTACTTGGCCACGTAGCGGCAGGCTCGCTGGTTGTCGGCTTCGCCATCGCCGGCCAGGGCGCCCAGATGACCCTTCATGACGTGGGCCGTTTGCCAGGTTCGGAGTACCACTTCGCCGATCCTCCCCATCGCCTGCGAATCGGACCCGATCATCGAGATGGCGCCCATATCGTGGAGCACGTCCTCGGCCGCGATCGTGCTCGGCCGGATTCGGCTCTCGGCAAAGGCCAGGTCCTCGGGTACCGCCGGGTTGAGGTGGTGGCAGACCATCAGCATGTCGAGGTGCTCGTCGATGGTGTTGACCGTAAACGGGCGCGTCGGGTCCGTCGATGACGGCAGGACGTTGGCCTGCCCGGCGACCACGATGATGTCGGGAGCGTGTCCACCCCCGGCACCCTCTGTGTGGTAGGCGTGGATCGTCCGCCCGGCGATCGCCGTCAGGGTGTCCTGGACGAACCCAGCCTCGTTCAACGTGTCGGAGTGCAACGCCACCTGGACGCCGGAGCGTTCAGCCACATCGAGGCAGGTATCGATGACCGCGGGGGTGGAGCCCCAGTCCTCGTGGAGCTTGAATCCCGACACACCACCGCGGAGCTGCTCCCACAGCGCTTCCGCCGAGGCGGTATTGCCCTTGCCGAGCAGGAGTACGTTGACCGGCAGGTCGTCAAGGGCGCGCAGCATGTGCGCGGTATGCCACGACCCCGGTGTAACAGTCGTCGCCTTCGTGCCCTCGGACGGACCGGTTCCGCCCCCTATCAGAGTGGTGATCCCGGCCCCGAGCGCTTCGTCGACGAGCTGGGGGCAGATGAGATGAACGTGGCAATCGACCGCCCCGGCGGTGAGGATACGGCCGTTGCCGACCAATACCTCGGTGGAAGGCCCGATCACCAGGTCAGGGTGGACCCCGTCCATCGTGTCCGGGTTGCCCGCCTTGCCCAGCGCTACTACACGACCGTCACGAATCCCCACATCAGCCTTCAACACCCCCCAATGATCGAGGATCACAGCCCCGGTGATCACTAGGTCGCAGGCGCCCTCGGCTCGGGTGACGACGGATTGGCCCATCGATTCGCGCACCACTTTGCCCCCACCGAACACCACCTCATCGCCTCCGGCACACAGATCGTCCGTCACTTCGATCAGGATGTCGGTGTCGGCTAGCCGGATACGGTCGCCCCGGGTAGGACCGTACAGGCGCAGGTAGTGCTGGCGGCTCAACTCAGCCAAGACGTTGCCTCGCGGGCGGAGGGTCGAGCGGCCCACCTGCGGCCCGCCGGAGTCCCGGTACGATGCGACGCCCGCCGATAGCGACCAGCCCGACGTCGCGCTCGACTCCCGGCTCGAAGCGCAAGGAGGTGCCCGAGGCGATGTCGAGCCGGTACCCCCAAGCTGCGGCGCGGTCGAAGGCCAGAGCCGGATTGACCTCGGCAAAGTGGTAATGCGAGCCGATCTGCACGGGGCGGTCGCCGGCATTGACGACGCGCACCGTCCGCCGGGACCGGCCAGGCGCCAGGGTGACTGGCTCGTCGCCGCAGATCACCTCTCCGGGGATCACGGGATCGGGTTGTGGACGGTGACCAGCTTGGTCCCATCTGGGAACGTGGCTTCGATCTGCACTTCCTTGACCATCTCCGGTACACCCTCCATCACCTCGTCCCGGTGCACGACGTGGCGTCCGTCCGCAGCCAGATCAGCCACCCCTCGACCGTCACGCGCCCCTTCGAGAACGAAAGAAGAGATGAGCGCCACCACTTCCGGGTGGTTGAGTCTGACCCCTCGGGCTCGGCGATCACGCGCAACCATGGCGGCCAGACTGACCATGAGTCGTTCCTGCTCGTGCGGCGTGAGGCGCATCACGAGACTTTACGACACCAACGCACCTACTTCAGCCGCGTCCTCAGGATGGTTCGGTGCGGCCTTGGCGCTTCAATGCGTACATGGCGGTGTCGGCCCGGTGGAGCACGGCCTCCGGATCGAACTCGTCCAGCGTGGACACCGTGGCGCCGACACTGGCACGCAGAGGTAGCCGTTGCCTGGCGAACACCACCTCGCCATTGATCGCCTTGGTCAATCGATCGGCGAGTTTGGCTGGGTCGAAAGGTTCTTCATCCTGAAGACATATCACTACGAACTCGTCGCCACCGACGCGTCCGAGGTGATCCTCGATACGGATCGCTCGGCGCAACCGAGCCGCCGCCACTTTGAGCAGTTTGTCACCGGCCGAGTGACCGAGCTCGTCGTTGATGGCCTTGAGATTGTCGAGATCGATATAGGCCACGGCCACGGGTTGAGCTGAACGCAGGGCCCGCTCGAGCGCGCCGAGGGTAGCGGTCCGGTTGAGGCATCCCGAGAGCGCGTCGTAGGTGGCGCGACGTTCCAGTTCCACCCGGAGTCGGCTCCGGTCGGTCACATCGGAAGCACACACGATGACCCCATCGATGCCGCCCCCGCCACTCGGCATGGTCCGGATCGTGACCTCGCATCTCCGTTCCTTGAGGCCGTGTATGACACAGACCTCGAGGCTGGCCGGATGTCCGAGGAGGGCATTCTCGATGGCGATGTCGAGGGGCCGTCGATCCGCGCCGGCGACGCTGTCAATCAGTTCGTCGATGCTGTCGACCGGGCCGAGTAGCGCGACCAGTTGCGTGTTCGAGTAGACCACCTCACCGTCGGCGCGCAGGTGGCAGATACCGATCGGCAACGCTTCGACGATACGGCCCAGCAGACCCTCCCGCTCGCGTGGCGCGTCGAGCGGTGCCATCTCGCACGCGTCGGCATTCTCTGCCAGCAACGTATTTGGCGCAAGGCTGCAGTCTGGTGGTGGGGCAATCGACCCCACCGCTTTGACCGCATGGGGGGTCGACACGGGTACCTCCATGGCACGATTCTGGGATTCATCGGCACTGGCGGCAGCTTCCTGCAGCGAATTCGGACGCGCAGTGCCCCCCCTTCGCCGAAAGGCGCTCGTCGACGTATCGGGGGCGGAGCGACCCGGACAGCGACCCGAGCGTGGGCTGAAAGTCGGGACCGGCACCAAGCGCTAGTCTGCTAGCCGCTACCAGCTCGACGGCCCGTGGGTGCCGTATACAAAGGGGGTTCCGTATGACCGGGTACTCGATGACCATCGACGGCTCTGCTGTACTAGGGGGGGCGACATTCGGGGTGGTCAACCCGGCGACGGGAGAGGTGTTCGAGCAGGCGCCTGAGTGCAGCAGGGAACAGCTGGACGGGGCGATGGAATCGGCCCACAAGGCGTACCGGGACTGGAGGTCCGACGAGGCCGCTCGCCGGCGCGCCCTGCACGCCGCGGGCGACGCCCTGTTCGCGGCTGCCGGCGACCTGGCACCGGTCCTGACGTCGGAGCAAGGCAAGCCCCTCTCGGACGCCAACATGGAGGCCTTCGGGGCCGGGGTTTGGTTCAAGTACTTCGCCGATCTCGAAGTCCCCCGTGAGGTCATCCAGGACGACGACAATGCCTTCGTCGAGGTCCTGCGCCGCCCACTGGGGGTGGTGGCCGCCATCACGCCGTGGAACTACCCACTCATCCTGGCCTCGTGGAAGATCGCCCCGGCCCTGCTGGCGGGGAACACCATGGTCCTGAAGCCGTCCCCGTACACCCCGCTGGCGACGCTGAAACTGGGTGAGCTGCTGGCCGGTGTGTTGCCGCCTGGGGTACTCAACGTCGTCAGCGGTGGTGACGACCTGGGCCAGTGGATGACCTCCCACCCCACGCCGCGCAAGATCTCCTTTACGGGATCGGTGGCAACCGGCAAGCACGTGGCGGCATCGGCCGCGCCCGATCTCAAGCGGGTCACGTTGGAGCTGGGCGGCAACGACCCCGCGATCCTCCTCGACGATGTCGACCCGGCCGCGATCGCGTCGAAGCTCTTCTGGGGGGCGTTCCAGAACAACGGGCAGGTGTGCTCGGCCATCAAGCGGGTGTACGTCCCTGAGGCGCTCTACGACGACGTGGTCGAAGCCTTGGCCGAGCAGGCTCGGGCCGTGAAGGTGGGCGACGGTACGGTTGAGGGCAACCAGTTGGGTCCGATCAACAACCGGCCGCAGTTCGAGCGGGTCAGCGAGCTGGTCGCTGACGCGCTGGCCGGCGGGGCCCGGGCTGTCACCGGTGGCAAGGCGGTCGATGGTCCCGGGTACTTCTACGAACCGACCATCCTGGCTGGCTCTACCGACGGCACCCGGATCGTCGACGAGGAGCAGTTCGGGCCGGCCTTGCCGGTCATCGCCTACCGCGATCTCGATGACGCCCTGGAGCGGGCGAACGCCACCCACTTCGGTCTGTCGGGATCGGTGTGGAGCGCCGATGGGGACCGGGCCGCTGAGGTGGCCACCCGTCTGGAGTGCGGTACGGCGTGGGCGAACACCCATCTGGCCCTACAACCGAACCAGCCGTTCGGAGGGTCCAAATGGAGCGGGATCGGGGTCGAGAACGGCCCGTGGGGGTACTACGGGTTCACCGAACTACAGGTTCTCCACCGAGCCAAGCAGTAACGGGATACTCCGGCGCGGACCGGCGCAGGATGGCCAGGACCTCTTGGGTCACAAAGGTTGACGTGATCTCCGAGAGTGGTCGGTCGCCGATCGGACCGCTGCGGCTGCCGCCGTGACCCTGCCACATGTCTCCCTCCGACACGGCTACCAGCCGCTTGCCGACGTCGGCGTCGAGTTGGAGGTAGGGGTGGCGGTCAGCACGCGGCGAACCGACCTCGCCCTCGAGCGACATCCACAATGTCAGCCGGTGCGTTTGTCGCCGGCTCAGGTCCTCCGGGCGTTCGTCGATTTCGCCGCCGCCACCATTGCGACGGAGCCGTCCGATGATCGCCTCCATCGGTGGACGCACCTGCTCTGCGCAGACGGTGGAGAACTCGACCGAGAACTCCGAACGGTCGGCGCTGACCCGGGCGCTCACCTCGGCCAATAGTCGCTCCTCGGCCAGTCGCTGCTGCATGATGTCGTCGATCTCCGCGAGGGGGTCCGCAGCCGCGGCCGTGACCGACTCGTCGCTGACGGAAGATGGTTGGGACTGCACGAAAATGGCTCCTTGCAGCGATTGATTTACGGGCTGGGCGAGGCTGGCTGGCGGGGGAGAAGGATCTCCGTGCACGCCGGGCACAGTCCCCAATCGGTTTGGAAGAACAGCGTGGGATCGCCGGCGAAGTCGCCTTGACAACGACCACAATGACGATCCGGCAGTTCGTCAGCTTCGGTCGTCATGGGCGTTGCCGCGGGCAACTCGGTTGGAGCGGTGAACCAGCCTGCGGAGCTGAACAATGCGTACGGAGCCCAATGTCAGCATCACCACCGCACCCAGGCCGGCGGCAACCAGCAATGCCACGCCGAGAGGCAGCCTCCCGGAGAACGTAACGAATCGCACCTTGGCTGTTTCCAGGTTCTGCAACACGAACGTCAACGTCACGGCCATTAAGACCAGAGCAGGGAATACCCGGATCCAGGCCCGGCCCGCCCGGGTAGCCGGAATTCTGCTGCTGGTCTGAGCTGGAGCAGGTTTGACGGGCGACGCCGGACTCGTCGTTTCAGCCGGCGCCGGAATCGTCGCGCTCGCCAGCGCGGCTTCCTGGGCGACATGGGTGTCGGTCTCCTGGGGTGGCTCGGGCACGCCGAGCCCGGAGGTCATCTGGCCCAGAGGCGACCCGAATATTTGGGCCCCCATGGGAACCCCCGATCATCCCCCGTCAAGCGGGGGTGCAATAGCTCCAGTTGAGCTGAGAATCAGTCTACTCGTTTTGCGTGAGCCCAGGGCCCTGGTCAGCCGGTCGGGTCCCGGCCGTCGTGCGAGTATCGTTCGCGGAGAGAGACGGAGGTAAGCCATGAGCGACATGAACGATTGGAATCGCAAGATTATCGAAGAATTCCGGACCAACGAGGGCCGGGTCGGCGGACAGTTCGAGGGGGCGCCGATGCTCCTGTTGCACACCACAGGGGCGAAGTCCGGCCAAGAGCGGGTTAATCCCATGATGTACCTGGACCTCGATGGGCACCGCTACGTGTTCGCCTCCAAGGCCGGCGCGGACACCAACCCGGACTGGTACCACAACCTGGTGGCGCATCCCGATGTGACGGTGGAGGCTGGCGCGGCGGAGTACTCGGCAACGGCGGTCTCTGTGAGCGGCGAGGAACGTGATCGCATCTACACCGAACAGGCCGGCCGGTATCCGGGGTTCGCCGAGTACCAGGAGAAGACCGAGCGGGTCATACCGGTCGTCGAACTCACTCCGAAGGGCTGATCCGGTCGATCAACCCCCATCGGAGCGCGGTCGTCGCGTCGAGACGTAAACCGGTGAGGGCGAGCCAGGCGGTCCGTTCCCGCCCGATGCGATGGGCGATGCTCGCCGTGCCGCCGGCCCCCGGTATCAAGCCCATGCTGACCTCCGGGAGCATGACGGTGGTGGCCCCGTCGGCTTTCACCGCCTCGGCGAAGGCGGCCAGTTCGATGCCGGCCCCGACGCACGCCCCATGCAGGTGGACGGTCACCCGGGACGCCAGTTGGCTGACCCACCAACCCGCGCTCCGCAGGGTCCGTATGCCGTGAGCGGTAGCGGGGTCGGGCCGGGTGCCGAACTCGGCCAGGTCCCCACCGCTGCAGAAGTTGGCCCCGTGCCCACTCAGATGTACCGATGAAATGGTCGGATCCGCGGCGGCGACCGCCAACGCCGCCACCAGGTCGTCGCGCATGCGGGCGCTGTAGGCATTGCGCCGCTCGGGCCGGTCAAGGATGATCCACAAGGTGCCCGCCTCCCGTTGCACCTGCACCGCGGGATCGGTGCGTTCATCAGGACGACGCGCCGGCTGGCCCTCGAGCCACACTCGGTGTTCGGGTCCGGCCTGCAGCGTCGAGTAGGCCAGGGACTCCACCACGAGGGCAGCCGCCGGCCCGAGCGGGGCAGCCACGCGCAGCACTTGGGCGAGCGTGGTGGCAGCCTGCGGGTTGCGGCGAACGGCTGCCTCGACGGACCCGGTCGCGCCTTCGAGCTCGCCCGCGCCTACCCACGGTCGCGGCGGGTCGGCTGCCGCGCTGATCAGGACATCCGGGCCGCCCGGCGGCTCCGGCGGCGACGTGGAGCCGCTGGTGGCGATCAGGACACCCGGCCATCCGGGTGGCGGCCGCAGATCGGCACGGGGCGCGGCCCGATCCAGGTCGACTACCAGGACTGGGCGTCCAACCGGAGCCCCCAGCTCGTCGGCGTCTCGCCCCGATCGCAGCCCGTCGAGAAGGCTGGCCGCTTCGGCGACGCTCAGGGAGTCGGACACTGAGGCGAGCGTAACCTGGCAGACCGTGGTGCTGGTCGTGCGCCGGGCCCGGATCGGACCGGCCGAGAGAGATGTGAGGATCGAAGGCGATCGCATCGTCGAGGTCGGCTCGGTGCGCCGGCTGCCAGGCGAGGCGGAGCTTGACGCGCGCCACGGTGAGGTCATCGCCGGACTCCATGACCACCACCTCCACCTGCGGGCCTTGGTGGCCGCGGGCCGGTCCGTGATGGTCGGCCCTCCGCTGGTCCGTGACCCGGCCGGCTTTGCCGTCGCCCTGTCGGCCGCGGCCGCGGCCCGGCCTCCTGGCGAGTGGGTGCGGGCCGTGGGGTATCACGAGTCGGTCGCAGGTGATCTCGATCGGAAGGTGCTCGACGGCGTCGTCGCGGACCGGCCCGTGCGCGTGCAACACCGCAGCGGGGCGCTGTGGGTCTGCAACTCGGCTGGCCTGGGCGCGCTCGGGGCGGACGCCGTGACGGCTCCCGGGATCGAACGCGACGACCACGGCCAGCCGACGGGGCGACTTTGGCGGATGGACGCGTGGCTGGCAGGCCGTCTCGGAGCGTCCGGTTCCGACGACGCCGGCGCCGAGGGGCTGGCGGCGCTCAGCGCCACCGCGGCGGCCGCCGGGGTCACCGGTTGGACAGACGCCACCCCCGGACGATCGGACGGCGAAGCTCGGACACTTGCTGACGCGGTTGCCAATGGGCTGGTTAGCCAGCGGTTACATCTGATGGTCGCACCCACGACCAGCGTCGGGGTGGTCGAAGACCTCGAAGGTGTCGCCGGGGTCACAGCCGGCCCGGTCAAGTTCCTCCTCGACGACACCGACCTTCCGGCCCTCGACGACCTCGCGGGCTGGATCGGCCGCGCCCATGGCACCGCCCGAGCGGTGGCCGTGCACTGCGTCACCCGGGTGCAACTGGTGTTGACGATCGCCGCTCTCGAAGTCGCCGGGACCGTCCCCGGCGATCGTATTGAGCATGGCGCGGTGATCCCGGCCGAGGTGTTGCCCCGCCTGGCCGGGTGGGGTCTGACGGTCGTGACGCAACCCAACTTCGTGGACGAACGGGGGGACCAGTATCTGGCCGAGGTCTCCCCGGCCGATCTTCCTGATCTCTGGCGGGGCCGGTCCCTGGTCGACGCCGGTGTCGGGGTGGCGGCCGGGACGGATGCCCCGTTCGGGTCCCCTGATCCCTGGTTGGCGGTCCGGGCTGCGGTCCGTCGCCGCACTTCGTCGGGAAAGAGCCTGGGGGCGGCCGAGGCGGTTGACCCGCATGTCGCCTTGCAGTGGTGGGGGGGGAGTGCGTCCGTCCCGGGTCGTAGCCGGCGCATCGAGCCCGGCGCCCCTGCCGATCTGGTGGTGCTCGGCGCCCCCCTGCTGGCCGCGCTCGAAGGAGACGGCCCTGTCCCGGTGCAAGCGACGGTTATTGCAGGCGAGATCGTCCCCCCGCACTGACCCATTCCAGGCTGGGGGGGCCGGCTCGGACCGCCTCGACGGTATCCCCGGCCCGCACCTGCCAGCCCCCTGTTCCATCGGCTACGACCGCCACTCCCTGGTCCGCCTGGCCCGCCGGCGGCGGGCCCAGGCCGTCCGCCATCGCCGCCGCCATCCGGGCCATCGCCAGGTCGATCAGTTGCCCGCCGCCCGTATCCCGGGCCCGGAGCACCGCGAGCGCGCCTGCCAACCCGGTCAGGGGATCGGCGATGGCGTCGCCGCAGAAGACTGGTTCGCCGGCCTCGTCCCACCCGACCAGGCCACCCGCCACGGCTGCGTCGTCACCGAACGCTACCGAGTCCCGGCCGGGCTCGTCGCGACCGTAGCCAGTGATGCTCAACCACACCTGCCCGGCCCGGCCCGGCCGGTCGGCGGGCCCGAGGCCGAGCTGCTCGAGCGCGCGCGGCCGGGATCCTTCGATCACCACATCGGCTCCGTCGATCAACGCTGCGACCCGTTCCCGCCCCGCCTCGCTGGCCAGGTCTACCGTCACCGTGACGTCGTCCTCCGAGTGCACCCAGCGGTAGAACGCGGGGGTCGCGCGGGCGCCGTCAGGGCGCGACGAGCTTTCGACTTTGATGACCGCGGCGCCGGCTGCCGCCAGCACGCGGGCTGCGACCGGACCGGCCCACAGCGACGACAGATCCACCACCTGCCAGGATTCTCCGTCCCCGTCCGTGCGCCGGCCGGACCGGTCGACGATGGTGCAGGCGTCGGCCTCGATCGGCGGGCTGGGCTCCGGCAGCGGGGCTGCGGCCAAACCGAGCAGGCGGGCTCGGGTGACGAACTCGGCTCCAGCGGTGCGGGCCGCGGCCCGGGCCGCGTTGTCCCACGGGTCGGTCGAGGTGACGCCGGTCAGGGCGGGGACCAGGGTGACGTCGTCCGCTCGGGCCAGGTTGAGGGCCACCCACCCATCAGCTGCTCGCAGCAGCCGGCACGTGCCGTTGGGCGATGTCCGGCCCCGCCGGCCTAGGTCCAGCAGGCCGGCTCGGCCGGACAGCATCGCAGCCCACGAGACGCGCACCGGGTGACCCCGCTCTGCGGTGCGGCACTCGATCTCGTCGACGAGGGCGTCGAGTCGGGCCGGGAGCCCGGTCGGGGGCAGGACCGGCGGCCCTTCCGGCCAACCACCGAGGGCCATGACGCCGGAGCGCGCCCACCTCGAGGCATCCGCCCATCCCGCTTTCATCACCGGACGATACCGGAGGCAGACCAGCCCGCCGCGGTGTCGGCCCTTGACATAGCTCGCAGGTGCTAGTTATAGTATGCAGAGTCGATCCAACCCCCTCCCAAGGAGCGTTCCATGTCCCTGTCTGACACCTTCAACGCCGTCCCGGACCAGGTCCTCGAGGCCCTCAGCACCGCCCAGGAAATGGTCCTGTCGACCGTCCACGCCCTCGCCGAGACGGCCAAGCCGTTTACCGAGAAGCTGCCCGAGTCGCCCTTCGCCGAGCAGCTTCCCGACCCGGTGAGCATCCTCGAGAACGCATTCGTCACCGCCGAGAAGTTCCTGGCCAACCAAAAGGAATTCTCGGTGAAGCTGATGGAGGCGTACCGTCCCGCCAAGAGCGCCGCCAAGCCGGCGCCGAAGGCCAGCAAGGTCGCCTGACGGCGCTGCCGGCTGGGCTCGCATCGACGCCGACCGGGCGGGGAGATCCCCGCCCGGCCTTGTCGCGCCGCGAAGTAGGTTGTGGCGCCCATGCCGGCGGATGACCCTTGGACCACCCAGCGCAAGTTGCTCGGGGACTTCATCCGCACTCAGCGGCAGCTTGCCAACCTGTCGCTGCGCGAGATGGCCGCCCGGACCGCGGTCTCGAACCCGTACCTGAGCCAGATCGAACGCGGCCTGCACGAGCCGTCCGTGCGCGTGCTGAAGGCCATTGCTGCCGCGCTCAATCTCTCGGGCGAGACACTTCTGGCCGAGGCCGGCCTCTTCGAGGGCTACTCAGGCGACGCCGCCGATCGCGAGGTCGCCGACACCGCGGCTGCCATCCGTACCGACCCGGCCCTGACTGATGCCCAGAAGACGGCATTGCTCGCGGTGTACCGGAGCTATCGCGACGCCAACGCCGACGGCTCCTGACGCGGCTTCACTGTGATGGGCCGAGCAAATCGGTGAAGCCGCTCGGGGCGTGAGGTCCGATCGCCAACTGCTCCAGCACCCCCAGCCCTCGTCGTTCGCCCCAGCTGGCTCTCACGACCTGCTGCACGTGGATGCAATCCAGGGCGAGGCAATCCAGTTCCTCCACGCGGTGCTCTTCTCCGCCGACCGACAACTCCTGATGCCAGCGGCCGTGGGTCCACACCGGATGGAAGTAGCCGGCGCCGCGCATCCGGAAGGTCAGTAGCGGATCGAGCGCGACGTGCTCAGTGCCGCCCGCCGGCAGGTGCAAGGTCAGCCGGGCGGACTTCGAGCGGCGAAGCCCCGGTGCCCAATCGATGGCGTGCTCGACCCGCCGCAGCGGTTGGGCTGCCGTACCTGGGCCGAACACGGCCACCTCTGGACCGATCACGGGGAGCACGGCTGCCGTCTCGGACCAGGGCTGGCCGGCGGCGTCCTCGAACACCATGTAATGAAGGCAACGGTCGCCGAAGTTGACGGGCGCCCAGAGGAAGAAGATCTGCGCCTCGCCGGCCGCAGGGGCGCTCGGCGTTGGGTCGCCAACAGGCCGGATGCCCCAGGAGCGGTCTTTGGTGCCGTACACAACGGCGTCCGATCCTTTCGCGGCTGGGAAGTCGAGGCTGGTGTCGCCGGTGCGCAGCCGGCCGGACCACGAGCCGAGTTGGGTCGCCCGAGTTACGTCCATGGCAAGGCGGTGACCGGCCCAGCGGACCTGCCGGGGTTCCTCGTAGGCGGCCGTACGAGCCGTGAAGATCAGGTCGGCGACGATCCCTTGCTCGGGTGCGTCGACGCGGACCCGGTTGACCCGTAGCGGCTCTACGATCTCGATTCGAATGGGCCCGATGCGCGTTTCGCTGCGGTCGAGTGGGAGTCGCCCGGACGCGAACACCGATCGTTGGACGCCGCCGTAGACGGTCGAGAAGGCGGCGTCGATGACGTCACGGTTCGGGTAGGTGCCGAGGGCCACCGCGAAGTACAGGTCGTCGCGGTAGCCGTTAAACCAGAAGCGGTCGTAGTGGTCCGGATGCCCGCCGCCGGCGTGGGCGAGCGGGAGGGAGGTCTGGTGGACCGGATAGTCGTCAAACGGGGTCAACACGCCTTTACCCTTCCACATCGGGTGCGCTACGCCGTAACCTCCGCTGGGTGGGCGACCACCATCACCATCGCATAGGCACCGCGCCCCACTCGCACCGGGTGAGGTCCGACGCCGACCGCCGCTACCTGGCCACGGCATTGGCCTTAATCGTCGGGTTCATGATCGTTGAGGTCACGGTGGCCGTGGTTTCGGGATCGCTCGCCCTGCTCGCCGATGCGGGCCACATGCTCGCCGACGCCGGGGCGATCGGCGCCGCCCTGTGGGCTTGGCACCTGGCGGACCGCCCCGCGTCAGGTCCGTGGACGTTCGGGTTCAAGCGAGCCGAGATTCTCTCTGCGGCAGGCAACGGGATCACCCTGCTCGTTGTCGCAGCGGTCGTCGCCTTCGTGTCAGTCCGAAGGTTGATCAACCCACCGACTGTGCACGGCCTTCCCGTCCTCATCGTGGCCGCTGTGGGCATCGTGGTCAACCTGGTCGCCGCCTGGGTGCTGGCCCGAGCCAATCGGTCGAGTCTCAACGTCGAGGGGGCGTTCCAGCACATCCTGACCGACCTGTACGGCTTCGTCGCCACCCTGATCGCCGGCGTCCTCATCGTTACCGCCGGATTCGAGCGAGCCGACGCCATCGCCTCGTTGGTCGTCGTGGCCCTCATGCTGCGGGCGTCGTGGATGCTGCTGAAGGCCTCGCTGCGGGTCCTGCTCGAAGCCGCTCCAGAAGCGGTCGACCTGGCCGACGTCCGCGCCCATCTCCTCGAACCCGCCCACGTTCTCGACGTGCACGATCTTCACGTGTGGACGGTGACGTCCGACCTGCCTGCCATCTCGGCCCACATCGTGATCGACGATTCCTGCTTCCTCGACGGCCACGCCCCACAGGTCCTCGACGAGCTTCAAGGTTGCCTGTCGGGTCACTTCGACGTCGAGCACTCCACCTTCCAGCTCGAGCCGGCCAGCCACTACGACCACGAGCCGGGCAACCACTGTTAGCTCGGGGTTACCCTGTGCCGTGGACGCCAACCACCTGATCAGCACCTATGGCTATTGGGCCGTATTCGGACTGGTCGCCTTGGAGAGTCTGGGGATTCCCATTCCCGGCGAGACCGTCGTCGTGGCGGCGGGCACCTACGCCGGCCACACCCACCGGTTGTCGGTGTGGGTCATCTTCGCCGTTGCCGCCGCCGGGGCCATCATCGGTAGCAACATCGGATTCCAGATCGGGGACAAGGGCGGGTACCGGTTGCTGCGCCGGTACGGCCACTACATCCGCATCGACGAAGCCGAGATCAAGATCGGCCGGTACATCTTCGATCGCTATGGGTGGATGGTCGTATTCTTCGGCCGCTTCGTGATAGTGCTACGTACTTACGCCGGGTTCCTCGCCGGCACCAACCGGATGCGCTGGCGCAGCTTCACGCTGTTCAACACGGCCGGGGCGGTCGGGTGGGCCGCCATCTGGGCCTTCGGGTCGTACGCCATCGGCAACTCTCTTCGCCACGACTCCCGCCCCGTCGACATTGTCCTCGGCGCGGTCGCGGTGGTGGTCATCGTCACCGCGATCGTGGTGGTGCGCCGCCACACAGCCCGCCTCACCCTCGTCGCCGAGGCCGCCTATCCGGGTCCCCTGGCCGACGACTGATCAGGGGAGCGGGGCGAACAATCTCGACGCCGGGTCGCGCTCGAGGTCGAGCAGCCAGGCCTTGTGCTCGACGCCCCAGCCGTAACCGGTGAGGCTCCCGTCGGCACCGATCACCCGGTGGCACGGAACGATGATCGAGATGGGGTTGCGCCCGTTGGCCGCGCCGACCGCCCGCACGGCTGCGGGGCGGCCGACGGCATCGGCGATCCTGGCATAGCTGGTGGTCTCGCCGTACGGGATGGCCCGTAGGGCGGTCCATACCTCGACCTGGAACGGGCTGCCGTGCAGTTCTAGGGATACGGTGAAATCCTGCCGGGTCCCCGCGAAGTACGCGTCAAGCTGCTGCCCTACGTCGTCGAAGGCGTGCTCATCGAGCGTCCAGTCGGCCAGCGCCGGCGGGCACCGGTGGTGATCGGCCAGGTACAGCCCGGTCAGCACCCCGTCGTGACCGACGAGGCGGATCCGGCCCAGCGGGGAGTCGAGGTGGCGAAAGCTGGTGGCGGTAATCTCGGATGCGATCATGGTCCCCATGGTGCCGCTTGGCGCCCGCCGATGCGTGCCATATCCGGACAGGCTGATCGGTCTGTCCGGATCCGTCCAGCGCGATGGACTGGGGACCGGTATACCTGTCCTGGTGGAACCACTTTCAGCCGTAGTCACCACTGGTATCTATTGCCGGCCAGGATGCGCCGGGCGGCCTCATGCCAGCAATGTCCGGGCGTATGCGCTGGCTGCCGCCGCCGAGGCCGACGGCTTTCGGCCCTGCCTGCGCTGCCGCCCCTACCGGGCCGCGCAGCCCCTGTCATGGACCGGCCCTGAACTCGTCTGCCGGGCCGTGCAGTTGATCACCGACGGCGCGCTCGACGGCCGGACCGAGGACCATCTGGCGGGTCGCTTGGGGGTGTCGAGCCGCCACCTGCGGCGTCTTTTCACCGCTCAACTCGGAGTAACGCCTGATGAGCTCGCCCGATCCCGGCGTTCCCACTTCGCTCGCCGACTCCTCGACGACACGGATCTGCCCATCGCTGACATCGCCTTCGCTTCGGGGTTCGGGAGCGTCCGCCAGCTCAACCGGGCCTGCCACGACGTCTTTCGGGCCACCCCGGGCGAGCTGCGGGCCCGCCGGCGGGTCACCGACCGCCTCGTCGCCGACGGTGGTCTGGCTCTGCGGTTGCCGTACCGAGGGCCCCTCGATTGGGAGGCGCTGCTCGGCTATTTCCGGGCTCGGGCCATCCCCGGAGTCGAGCAGGTCGAGGGGGACACCTACCGGCGGACAGTCGTGGTCGCCGGCGACCCGGGGGTGCTCGAGCTGATGCCGGGAGGACCCGAGCACCTGGTGCTTCGGGCCCATCTGCCCCACTGGGAGGTTATGATACATCTGGTTGACCCGGCCCGCCGGATCGC
>Ga0302325_10002098_pt1 | contig 49160 bp, 38 predicted proteins | sample Palsa_T0_2_FD_201948 | JGI IMG/M metagenome (GOLD analysis project Ga0302325, IMG submission 201948) | Peat permafrost microbial communities from Stordalen Mire near Abisko, Sweden - Palsa_T0_2 | ecosystem: Environmental > Terrestrial > Soil > Palsa > Peat permafrost | place: Sweden: Abisko...
GGGCAGCAGCCGTGGTCGGAGGCTTCCATCCAGGGCGATTTCTATTTTCACACCAGCGTTGCCGCGAGCGCCTCGCTGCGATCCGGTGTCGACCCCAAGCAGATTGAACTGGCCTATTGGGAATCGATCAAGGACAGCAGGAATGTGACCGACTTTCAGGACTATCTGAACAAATATCCTCAGGGGGAATTTGCCGACCTTGCGGCCAATCGCGTGAAGAGCGCAACACCGGCGCAGCATGTCGCGCAGAAGGCAGCGCCGGCCGCGACCCCGGCAGCGACTCCGGTAGCCACGCGGGCAGGGACGACGCCGGTCCAGAATCCGGTTCCGGCGCTGCCCCGGAAGCAGTGGGGCGCACGCTGCGAGGCCATCCTGGAAGGTGCCCAGGTGGGAGAACCGCTCAATGATGAGGAACGAGCATATGTCAGGGAAAACTGTCAGTAGCCTCTGGTGTAAGTCGTTGGCCGTTATCGCGCTCGGCGCGCTGGCGGCGGGCTGCGTGGCGCCGGGCACTGGGGTTCAGCAAACCCCGCAGGCCGCCGCCGCGCCGAGCGCCAGCAGCGCACCTCCAGGGACGCCACCGGCGGCCATAGCGGCAGCGCCCGCGCCGCCGCCGCCCGCACCACCGCCGCCACCGCCGCCACCGCCGCCGCCGCCGATCCTGCCGATGGACGAGGCGGTCGGCAATGCGGCGCACGCGGTGTTCACCAATGCGCCGGCCCCCGACGCCGGGGTCGCCGCGGTCGTGATCGATCCGCTGATCGACGGCATGACCGGATACTCGTCCAAGGCTACGCAAAGCATCCAGGATCAGATCACTGGCATTGTGAGGAAGGACTTTCCGAAGTATGCGGTGCAGCGAATCACCCCGGAGAGCCTGAAGCAGAACCCGCGTGTACTGATCGGCACCTTCACCGCGGTGAATGCGCAAATGAAGACCACCGGGGCACGCGAGGCCTACCGGTTCTGCCTTGTCTTGATCGATCTCAAGAGCGGTAAGGTGATCGCCAAGTCCGTCGTGCGGGTGCGGATCGAGGATGCGGATGCGACGCCGAGCGCTGCATTCGGTGACAGCCCGGTCTGGACGGACGACCCGAGCGTGCAGGCTTATATCGCTACTTGCCAGGGAAGCAAGGTGGGCGATCCGATCAAGCCGGAATATATTGACGGACTGCTCGCGGCCGCTCTGGTCAGCGAGGCTAGCGATGCCTACAACGAGGGACGGTATGCCGAGGCACTGGACCTCTACACGACCGCTCGCAAGACACCCGCCGGCGACCAGCTGCGCGTCTATAACGGTATCTACGTAAGTTTCACCAAGCTTGGACGCCCCGACCAGGCCGCAGCGGCGTTCCGCGATCTGGTGGACTACGGACTGCGCAAGAAGCGACTCGCCGTGAAGTTCCTGTTCCGGCCCGGCTCGGTCAGGTTCGTGAGCGACGACAAATTCAGTAGCAGCTACAGCATGTGGCTGCAGCAGATCGCCGCGCAGGCGGTAGCGAGTCAGGCCTGTCTGCAGGTTACCGGCCACACCAGCCCGACGGGTCCTGCGGCGATGAACGACAGCCTGTCTCTGCTGCGCGCCGAGTATGTTCAGTCCCGGCTGGAAGGCGATGAGCCGCCGCTGAAAAAGCGCACCGTGGCGAGCGGCGTTGGATCGCGCGAGAACCTGATCGGCACTGGACGGGACGATGCATCCGACATGCTCGACCGACGGGTCGAACTCAAGCCGATCGAGCCCTGCAATTAGCGCTTGGCGGCGATAGGCACATCCGGACGAGGGCAGCGCCCCGGTGAGGCCGGCTCGCCCCGGCTGGCCGTGCACCTGTAACTCTCACAACGAGTCTCTGTGACCCCGGCGGCGCGACGAGAATATTACATAGTTCGAAAAGCGTGATTGCTATTGCCGTTACGGTGGGTCGTCGGGACTTATGGCAAATCGAATCACTTCAAACAGCGCAGAACCAAAGCCGCAGCACAGCAGATCAATGTCCTCGCGTGTGGATTGCGCTCGCGACGGACCGCACAAATTCGAGTCGCCGCGCTCGAAGTGGCCGCAGACAAGACGCACACTGTCTACCGCTCCCGCCAAGAGTCGGTCGCAGAAATATGCATGCGTTGGGACGCTATCGCGATTCGATGTCGTCGGCCGTTCGCGCCTCGGTTCGAGCGATTGCTGGCTGGCGACGAGTGCTCGCACGAGGCGTCCGTTTTGGGATCGTCTCGCGCCTGACGGCCGCGTTCATTGGCGTAGCGGTCCTCGTCCTGGCTGCCAATCTCGTGGTCGTTCAAGGCGTGCTGGTTGAGAGGACCACGCAAATCGATCGGACGACGACGTTGCCGGTCGTGCCGCCTGCGCCCCCCGAACCGGTTGCCCGGCAAACCGTGGAGCCGTCACCGCCGCAGGCCGTTCCCGGACGGCGCGAAGTTACTTCTGACGCACTGATCGCTGCCCTCAATCGCTATGCACGAGCGGTGCAGGATCGCATCAAGGCCAACACCAAGGAATCCGTGGCCGAGTATCAGTTATCGACGGCGGATCTGGATCGCGCCGCCGGAGCATTCATTACCCAGGCCGCATCGCTTTCCGGGAAGTCGTTCGCGAATTTCAGCTCGGCCGCCAATGCTTACAAGGCGCACGGCGACGAGCTCGTCCAGATTGCCGACAACCGCCGTGCCGCGCTAATCGATTACTCAACGAGTTTTGAGGATTTGAATGCGCGCGTCAATGCCGTGTTGGAGGGCGCCTGGACGATCTTCGGACGCGTTCTCGCGCGTCAATCGGTGCTGCAGCTGGGCGCGGATCTAGATGCTCTTCGGCGCAGTTCCTTTGCTCTGAGTTCGGCGGAAAGTGCAGATGCGCCGGAGATATTGGTGTTCTTGAATAGTGAACACGCCGCCGAAGAGACGCTCGCAACGAATGAGAAGGCCTTCAGGCGGTCACAGGGAGATCAGTGGTATACATCGATGCGCGATGATCTCGCGCACCTTGCCGCGCTCGGCGAGTCGTTGCTGAAGCTGAACGGGCAGATTCGTGATCGGAATCAAAAGCTCGCCATTGAGACGACAAATGTTGCAGCAATTGTCCCAGGCAAAGTCGAGGGGCCCGTCGCCGTCGCCGTGCCTGCAAAGAGAAGTGCGGCCGCAGTCGTCGGCGCGACTCGGGTCGACCAGATGCCGTCGCCGGCCATGGCCAGCAGCGCGATGGCGCCGACTGCTCCCGTCGTCGAGACGCACTCGGTCACGACAAATACGCCCGAAGCCCACCAGAAGCGCGTTCTTGTAGCCTGGATCAGCGGCGGCGTTCTGTTGCTCCTGGTGTGCATTTCGCTCGGAACCGTGTTAAGCATCGTGCGGCCGGTGCGTCGCCTGCTCAATGCAACTGCCCGGTTAGCCAACGGCGACACCTCAATCCGCGTCACGCGCGGCGGTATCAAGGAGCTCGATACCCTCGCGGTTGCATTTAACGCCATGGCGGATCAACTTGCCTCCGCACAGACGGCGAATCGAGACTATCAACAGGCACTTGAAGTCAAGGTCGCAGAGCGCACCCATCAGCTCCAGGAACTCGCAGAGCACGATCCGCTGACCGGACTGCCCAATCGTCGGGAGTTCTTTGTGCTGCTCAATGCCGCCATCGAGCGGGCTCGAGCCGAGGGTCACCTTGTTGGGGTGTTTTTCCTCGACGTCGACAATTTCAAATATATCAACGACAGCATGGGTCACGCATTCGGTGACCGCGTCTTGGTAAGCCTTGCGCAGCGCCTCCAGGAGAACACCCGCACCATCGGGTTCGCTGCGAGGCTTGGCGGCGACGAGTTCACAATCGTCTACGAGCGCGCGCTGAGTCTGGAAGATATAGGGGCGGTCGGCCTCCGGGTGGTACAGGCATTCCAGACTCCATTGGCGGTGGACGGGCGCGAGCTGATCGTAAGCGTAAGTGTCGGAGCGAGCGTTTGTCCGGACCATGAGCATGATGCAGAAGCGTTGTTGCGGGCAGCGGATGCGGCGCTTTTTCGAGCCAAGGCACTCGGACGAAGTCAGTTATCAATGTTTACGCGAGAGCTCCTGGAGGCGGCTTCGGCAAAGTTCACGACGGAGCAAGGCTTACGTCGAGCCATTGAAAGAGGCGAATTCGAGCTGGTCTTTCAGCCGGAAGTGAGCGTCGAGACGCTCGAGACCGCATTGGTGGAGGCGTTGATTCGCTGGCGAATGCCGGACGGCAGTTACGCTACGCCCGGACAGTTTCTCGCCATTGCCGAGGAATCCGGGCTCATCATGGAAATCAGCGACTGGGTCCTGCGCTCGGCGATTGCAACCGCATCGCATTGGCACCACGGCACGTGGCCGGAGGCTCGGGTCGCGATCAATGTTTCGCCGCGCCAACTCATCGATCAGCGATTCGTCGAACGGCTGCGAGATCTGTTGCAGGAATACCGGCTGCCGGCGCGATGCATCGAGATCGAACTAACGGAGACCGTATTGCAGACCGGCGCTGCGACCATCGAAACACTGAAATGTCTTCGTGCGCATGGGGTGGCGATTGCGCTCGATGATTTCGGTACGGGGTACTCGTCTCTTGCCTCACTTGAGCAGTTGCCACTTACCCGCATCAAGCTGGACCGCAGCCTGATTGCAGGGATCGATACCAGCCCGCGGTCCGCCGCCATTGCGCGCGCAATTATCGGACTGTGTCACGGGCTGGGTCTTGAAGTGACGGCCGAGGGTGTCGAACGCCGGGAACAGTTTGCACTGCTACTGGGCCACCGTGCAATGTACCTGCAAGGCTACCTGCTGGCTCACCCTGTCAGCCGCGATGAGCTATTGCCGGTCATGGCCGATCTCAGCCGGCGTGCCGAGGAACTGCTACTGAGGTCGCAGGTCAGCGGTGCGACTGCAAACGTCGTCGAACTGTCTGCAAATTCGCTGCTGAGGGCACCGCAAGCTGGATGAGGCGTTGACGAAGCGGCGTCATTGCCTGACCGGGATGTCGACATAACTGCTGCCATACCAGCGGATCTTCAATGGGACATCGGCGTCGGCGATTGACTCATCGCTCACGTCCTGTCCGGTGCCATAGTTGATCTGCTCATCCGCCCGCTTGTTGATCCCCAGGACCATGACCAGCCGGCTGCCGGCCTGAAATCGGCGGCTCGTCAGGCGCTCGCTTCTGAAGGTCAATTGCTGGCGCTCGCCCGCCTTCAGCAGGTGCCGATGAGTGCGGTCCTGGGCGTAGCTGGCGCGAAAAGTGTAGGGCGGATTGAACAGTCGCAGGTATTCGCCGCTGGCCAGGCGCTCGTACAGCGCGATCGTGACATCCATGTCCATTTTATTCACCGTGAAATCGAACAAGCCCGAGAACAGGCCATTGACCTCTATAGACTGAGGCAGCGGGTCGCTGACGAATGTCAGGTCATCGTGGAGCTGAAGATTCTTGCTGATGATATCGGACGAAGGCATCCACGCGGCGTCGCTGCGATCCGCCAGATTGACCGTCTGCCGGGTGAACGCGGCCTTCGAGGCCATTTTTGCCGCCAGGCGGTTAGTCTCGCCCGCGGGAGCCGGATCCAGATAAAGCCTCAGCGAACCATTGGCCATTGCTGCGATCGATGGCGCGTGCTCCCAGGTATTGGCGCCCATCACCTGGTAGTTGATGCGGTCCTGGAGCACCGCCGGTTTGGCGCCGCCCTTGAGGACATAGTCGAACCACTGATAACGCAGTTCGTGAATGTCGATGAGAGCGGCGGCGTCGACTTGATAGCGTTGGAGCACCGGCACGGGTCCGCGTTGACTGGCAACCTCATCATAGGGTCCGATCAGAAACGTCTGGTCGGCGTGTGGATTAAATCTGCTGTGCTCGGTGAGGTAATACAGCGCGCCCGCCTCGTTGCTGTCGAAATAGCCCGTGGTAGTCAGGACCGGTATGTTGATCTGGGCGAAGTCCTGCCGGTAGGGGATCATTCTCTGCCAATACCCATCGTAGCTCGGGTGACCGAGCCAGCGACGAAAGTTCGCGTTGGGCTTACCATAGACATCGACGAGATCCCAGTACGGCCTGCCGCTCACATACCAGGACTGGTCGAGCCAGCGCCAGTGTGCGTCCTCTTTATAAATCTCCTCGTCCAGGCCCTTGATATCGGTGACGAATCGGACCCAGCGGTACGCGGAGTTGAGGTAGATGCCGCCCTGCCTGGGAAGATTGATTCCTGGTGCGGTGGTGGCCGAAGTGGCGATCGCCTTGAGTGCGCTCGGCAGGCGCTTGGCGGCGGCCCATTGGGAAAAGCCGCTGTAATCCTCGCCATACATGCCGACGCGGCCATCGCTCCACGGTTGCTTGGCAATCCAGTTGATCACCGAGCGGGCATCATCGCCGTCGTGCTCGAACGGCACGGCTTTATCAGCGCTCTTGGATTTACCACGGGCATACGCGACGACACCCGCGTAGCCGTGAGCGGCGCACTCCATGGCATCGTTCTGCGGATAGACGTAGATCGTGAATTCAAGCAGCGCCGGCAGCACCTTGGGCGCGTTTCTCGGGCGCACCACCAGTGCGGAGATGCTCGCTCCATCGGGCGTCCTGATGAGTACATTCTCTTCGGTGGTGTAGCGTCGCCCCTGGTCCGCGGCGACCAGAGCATCGACCAGCGGATGCAGGCTGCGATAGGCGGTGAAGGAAAAGTAGTTCCATATGAGGTCCACGGCTTCCGGAAGCGTGACACTGCCTTTCGGCCGCAGCCGATCGAACTGCTGTTGCAGCGCCTCCACTGATATCGGCGGCGGCGCCTCAAAGCTCCAGGTGATCGCGTAGGCATCCGGGTCGCTCTGCCGCGTGACCACTTCCTGGAAAGACTGTGCGAGTGCCTGGGCAAACTGCACGCGACCGGCGGCCTCGAGTGCGCGGGCGTGCAGATAAATGTCATAGACGACCGACCGGTCGGCCGGCCACGTGCCATGCGCACTGTGGCGCCATTCGCGCAGCTCCTGACGCGTCGCGTCGGCCGCCGTATAGCCGCCGGTGACGAACTGCAGCGCCGACAGATTCGCCAGATAGCGCTCACGATCACTCTCCTGATACACCGGCACGACCCGCTCAGCCAGATCGCGCAGCACCGTGGGAGTCGATGCATCGGTGGCGGCTGCGGGCAGGCGCAAGTCGAGCTCTTGCGCGAAGCCGAAAACTGGCAGGAGCGCCAGCAGCAACGCAACGTGCAGCGGCGCCGCCAGGCCGGGGCCAGAGCGCGCGCTGACCGGGTTGTCGGGCCCGAGCACGGCGTTCTTCTTCATTGCCCGGCCGCCGATCCATGGCCGGTCGTGAGAATCGGCGCCGCGGCCGCATCATCGTGGCCGACGGTGTGTGTCGGTGGGGCCTTGACGAGATGCACGATGCGCGTGAACAGCGGATTGCGAGCCTGTCCGCCGCCGATATGAATGACGGCGGTGTGTTCCAGCTCGTGTGCCAGCACGTCCATGAAGCGCTCCAGAGCGTCGCCGTCGAGCGAGCGTAAGGTGTCGTCGATGAGGATCCACGGTGGCGCCTGTAACACCACGCGCGCGAATGCCAGTGTGAGTTGCTCGTCGGCACTGAGTTCCCGGTCCCACCTTCGCGTCATATCTAATGCCGGCACAAGCCGTTCCAGGCCGAGGCGCGACAGGGCGTGCGCGAACGCATCGGGGTCGAAACGTTCGACTTTAATCGGGTACGCCAGCACCTCGCGTAATGTGGCCCGAGGCAAATAGGGCGTGCCGCGAGGAATATAAAGTATGGCTTCATCCTTCGGGCGTGTGACACGCCCGGCGCCCCAGGGCCACAGGCCCGTGAGCGCGCGGAACAGCTGCGTCTTGTTGGTTCCAGGTTCACCCACGATGAGGACGCGCTCGCCGGCCTTCACCTCAACTTTCCTCTCCTTGAGCACGTCGCAGCCGGTCGAGGAGGCAACCTCCAGGTTCTCTATCGTTATCCTGTCCGGTTCGCCTACGTCGTAGACGATACGGCTTTCAATGTGTGGCACCACGTCGGCGGTAACCAGGGCGCGGCGGAAATTGGCAACGCGCAGCAAGGTCGCGCGCCAATCGGCGATGACGCTGAAATTGTCGACAAACCACCGCAACGCGGACTGCGCCTGGGTGAAGGCTGCGGCGGCCATCATGAGACCGCCGAATGAGAGCTTGCCCGCAAAATAGAGCGGTGCGGCGACCAGGATCGGGGCAACCAGCGTGACCCAGCCAAAACCTGACGTGACCCAGGTCAAGTTGGTGAGGCCCAGGACCAGCCGGCGCGTCGCCGCGAGCACCGCGTCGAGGTGCAACTCGACGCGCCGGCTTTCATCTGCTTCGCCGGCCGCGAGCGAAATGCCGTCGACGTGCTCGTTGACGCGGATCATCGAAAAGCGCAGGTCGGCCTCGCGGGCATAACGCTCGGCATTGCGATAGATGAGCGATGCGCCAACCCAGTAGCTCAGAAGCGAGCCGGCGGCCGCGTAAACGATGGCAGCCCACACCATGAAGCCGGGGATTGCAAAGATCCGGCCGGCGACATGAAAGGAGAAGTTACTCGACAGAACCCACAGCACGCCCGTGAAAGCGGCCAGCAGTATGGTGGACTGGAGCAGACCGATGCCGAGATCGGCCGACAACTCGCACAGATGGCGCGCGTCCTCGTGCATGCGCTGATCAGGGTTGGCGCCGATCGGTCCCGCATTGGCGAGCCAGAAGGCCCGGCGCGGCAACATCCAATGCCGAATCAGATCGCCCACCAGGCCCTCGCGCAGCCTGACCTTCAGCGTCTCACCGAGCCATTTCTGCGCTACATTGAGGACCAGCAGAATACCGGCGATCAGGAAAAAGACCGCCAGCTGGTACAGGAAATCCCGGAAATCACGCCGCGACAGCGCATCATAGAAGGGTTTGCTCCAGCGGTTGAGCCGGATCTGGCCGTAAGTCGTGGCCACGACCACCAGCAAGATCTCCGCCAGCAGCACGATGATCGTCTTGCCGACCGGCGAGGCCATGAGTGCCCGGACCATCATGCCCAGCTGGGGCATGAGGCGGGAATGCTTCTCCTCAGCATCGGCTGCGGGGGGCCTGGCGGTTTCTTCCGACTCGGCTATCGTGCTTGGCTCTCCTCGAATGCGGCGCAGCTTTGCCATCGCCGGTCAACTCGCCGTGCGCGTGCGCCGGACGGAAGCGGTTGACGCTACCATAATCTGGCATACCCGGTGGGGCAAGCGCGCGCCTTGCTGCACGCGCCTTGCCCGGATGCTGCCGTCTGCAGGTGGTCGATAATTTTCAAACGACGGCGCGCCGCGCCACGATACAAGAGATGAACGCGGCATAGCTCCAGGCGAGATGCCGGGCGGAAGTCTGCAGGCCGCTCGCCTGGTCGAACTGCTCCGACAGGTCGCCACTCGGCGGTGTAAAGCGGCGCACGGTCTCCAGGAACGCGTCGCCGCGCCTGACCAGGTCTTGCGCAGCGCTTGAGTCGCTGGCCGCACGGAAACAGAACTCGGCGGCCGCCAGGGTGGAAAAATAGTAGGCGCCGCCCGAATAATACCTGTCGCCCGCATAGCGCCCCATCGCCACCCCCTGGGAGGCAGGGCGGTCTTGATTGATCGGATAGTCGGCATCGAACAGGGCTTCCAGGCGCGCGAGCGTCGCATGCATGCGGGCGTCGCGGACACAGTGGGTGTTGCCGCTGCCCGACCCGTGCAGTGCCGCGAGGATGACGGCTATGTCGAGTTCTTTGGCGGAGCGCTCTCCCGATTCCAATACGCGCGATTTGTAATAACCCTGATCTTCGAGCCAATAGGTATCGAGCCTGCGGCGAATGACTGCGCATTCGGTGCCGGCCGCTCGCGCGTCGGCAGCGTTGCCATGCTCATCCAGCCAGCCGGCGCCTGCCTCGAGTGCCGCGGCGGCAACGCACAGGGTGTAATAGTGCAGACCTTTCTCTTCTTCCCAGATGTCGAAGCACGGATCGCGCCAATGCTTGCGCGTATAGGCCAGGTCGGTGGTCAACAGCGCCGCTATCGCGGCGCTCAGCTCCGGGGCGCCGCGATTACCGCGTTCCCAGCGCAGCAGCGTGAGCGCGCGAAGCGCCGGCCCGTCATTCTGCGGGCGCGGCCAGCTTGAAATGTCGAGCGTGCCGTCAGGGTTGACCCGCGTTTCGGCGGCGACGCTCTCGCCATGCACGGATGCCAGGTCTGCATCCGGCCGCAGGAACTTCGCGAAATCCGGCGCGACCCGGGTGCGCCAGTCGGGAGCGGCGACCAGGGCGCGACCGTCCAGATTCTGCAGCGCGATGCTGAAGCGCACGAAATCCGACAGCTGTGCCAGCGCGCCCGGTCCGACACTGCCATCCTCGAATAGCAGCCGCAAGGCGTCGATGACAACCGCGGAATCCCGATACCAATGAAAAAAATAGTCGGGGTCCGGATCGTAGGCGGCCAGGACCGGGGAGGCGACGACCGAGCCTTGCTTCGGCACCACGGTCTGGCCGAAGCCCGGCCGGTGCTTGACGAGGCCGAGCGGTGACACGCTCATCAGCATTGCCTGTGCGGCATGACGGTATTGCCGGTCGACCCAGCGGTCGAGCGGTTCCATCAGCGCGGGGTCCGCCGGCGCAGATGCGGGCTGGTGAAACCGAGCCGGCGCAGTCCCGCCTGCACTTCAGGCACGCTCATGAACAGCTTCCACAGCAGGCCGGTGCGGTAGTTCTCGATCATGAGGATGATGGGCCCCTGATCGATGGCGAGGAACGTATCTGCATACCAGTTCTTGTTGTCGCAGAACGCATCGATGAATCCGTAGCGGCCCCAGAGTCGTCCGCCGTGGCTGGTGAGAAAATAGCGCAGCGCCCGCATCGCCTCGCGTGGCGCATAGGGAAAGCTCCCCACGGCCGCCGTGGGCGAGATGGTGCCGTTGTCGTTCTCCGGGTCATGCACCAGATATCCGGTCTTATCGTCGCTGGCGGTGATGCCCCAGCAGGCCGAGCTGTAGCCCTTGAAGTGGTGCGGATTGGCAACGCAGTGCGCGTGGTTGATGCGCACATGGCGGACATTTTGCTGCCAATAGTCGACGTAGTGATCCTTGAGGCCGCGCGGATCAAGGCCGCAGAATGAATAATGCGTGAAGAACAGCGGGCCGCCATACGGCATGCCCAGGGGTAGCTCGATGCCGTAGTAGTTCTTGCCGTTCAGGTAACTGCGGCCCGCGGCGTAGCCGTGATGATAGACGATCGGGTCGATGCCATAGCGCGGCGCGGACGCCGCGAGCACGTACGTGACCAGACATTCGTCCCAACCGCGAATCTCGTGGTCCATGGCCCAGCCGTTGTTGGGGCTCCAGTGCCAGTAGAGCACTTTGCGGCCACCCTGCGTATACCAGTTCCACTCAACGTCTTCCCACAGGCCGGTGATGTAGGCGCGCAGCTTCCTTTCCGGCTTGGTGTTGCGAGTGAAATATTGGCGCGCGCACAGCAGCCCCATGCACAGATAGGAGGTCTCCACCAGATCGCCACCGTCGTCCTTGCGGCTCAGTGGCACGGTGGCTCCGGTGCGGGCGTTGATGAAATGCGAGAATGCGCCGTGATAGCAGCGCACGCTGATTAGAAAGTCGAGCATGCGTTGCAGGCGCTCCAGCGCCGCTCCGCGCGAGATCCAGCCGCGCTCGATCGCGACGATCAACGCCATCACACCGAAGCCGGAACCGCCCATGGTAACGGGCTCCTCGAGCTTGCGGTCGCGCGTCCTGAGACGGTCGGGCGCGAGACTCGTGGTCGGATCGGCGCCATCCCAAAAATATCGGAAAGTCTGGCGCTGCACCGCCTCGAGCAGCTCATCGTTCGGCAGTCTGGCTAGAGCCGCCGGGCCGGGCGCGCTGGCCGCCGGCGCAATGACGATGCCGCGGGTTTTGGCGCTGGAGGGTCTGTCGGTTTTGGGCACTTGGAGGCTACTCGGTTGGTGGCGGTGGGCTTCGCTTCGGGCACGTTATCCGAAAGTATCGCGGCCTTGCTATTGTCAGGCGCAGCAGGGTATAGAAAATGCGTGCTGCGCTGTAATGTTGCGGCGAAAAACGGAAGGTGCATCACATGAGTCGGATTGAGGCCCTCATCGGCAAGATGACCCTGGCCGAGAAGCTCGGGCAACTCACCATGACGGCCGCCGGATTCCCTGTCACGGGACCGGTCATAGCGGGAGATTCGACCGAAGGCATCAAGGCAGGCGCGATCGGCAGCCTGCTCAATCTCTTCGGTGCCCACCAAGCGCGCGAAATGCAGCGGCTGGCGATCGAGGAATCGCGGCTTGGTGTGCCACTGCTCATCGCACTCGATGTCATCCACGGCCATCGGACCTTGTTCCCGGTGCCCCTGGCTGAAGCGGCGCTGTTCGACGCCGGCGCCTGGGCGCTCACCGCCCGGGAGTCGTCCCGGGAAGCGGCCGCTGACGGCCTCGCCATGACATTTGCTCCCATGCTGGACGTGTCGCGCGATCCACGCTGGGGTCGCAGCGTGGAGGGCCCGGGCGAGGATCCCTGGCTTGGCGCGCAGATCGCGAAGGCCAAGATCTGGGGCATCCAGGGTGCCGATCTCGGCGCCGAAGACGCGCTGGCGGCGGTGGCCAAGCACTATTGCGCCTATGGCCCGGTCACCGCGGGACGCGATTACGCATCAGTAGATGTCTCCGAGCGCAGCTTGCGCGAAGTGCATCTGCCGCCGTTTGCGGCGGCAATTGCCGCCGGCGCGGCGGCGGTGATGCCCGCATTCACCGATCTCGCCGGCGTTCCGATGACTGCTCACGCCGGGCTGCTGCGCGGCTGGCTGCGCGGACGGCTGGGGTTCGACGGCGTCATTGTCAGCGACTACAACGCGATCGCCGAACTCATCCGCCACGGCGTGGCGGCTGACCTTACCGAGGCGGCGACGCTGGCGCTGAAGGCCGGCGTGGACATCGACATGATGGCCAATGCTTATCGCTTTGGATTGCCGGTCGCCCTGCAGCGTGGGCTCGTGAGCATGACCGAGATCGACGAGGCCGTGCGTCGCGTGCTCGGTCTGAAAGAGCGGCTGGGCCTGTTCGACCAGCCGTATCGTCGCGGCGCGAGGGCGGAGAGCGCCGGGGTTCTGGCTCATCGGCGCCAGCTCGCACGTGACATCGGTGCCCGCGCCATCGTGATGCTCAAGAATGCCAACGCCACTCTGCCGCTGGCCCCATCCCCGCGCCGGCTCGCCATCCTCGGTCCGCTGGCCGATGCCGCTGCCGAAATGGGGGGCCCGTGGTCGCTCGCGGGCCAGCCGCAGACGCATGTGAGTGTCGTCGCCGGCCTGCGCGCGGCGTTGCCGGAGACGCAGATTCTGCACGCCGCGGGGGTCGCCATCCAGGGGGACGATACCTCCGGCATGCAGAAGGCCATCGATCTTGGCAGCACGGCACAGGCATTCATCCTGTGTCTGGGCGAAGCCGCGAACATGAGCGGCGAGGCCGCCAGTCGGGCGTATCTGGACCTTCCCGGACAGCAGCGATCCTTCGCGCAAGCCGTCATCGATCGGGCCCGCATGCTGGGTAAGCCGGTGATCGCCGTGCTGTTCTGCGGCCGGCCACTCGTCGTGCCCTGGCTGCTCGAGCAGGCCGATGCCGTGCTTGCGGCCTGGTTCCTGGGCAGCGAGGCGGGCAACTCGATCGCCGATGTGCTGACCGGACGCGTGTCCCCGAGCGGCCGCACGCCGATGAGCTGGCCGCGTGCGGTGGGGCAGATTCCGATCTTCTTCGGCCAGCGTCCGGGTGGACGGCCCGCCGATCCGAAGGACGCGTTCACCAGCAGATATATCGACCTGCCAAATGAGCCGCTGTTCGCCTTCGGTCACGGCCTCACCTTCGGGCACTTCAGCCTGTCCAACCTTCGGGTGTCGCCGGCCGAGGCCGCGGAGCGCGACACGATCGAGGTTCGCGTTGACGTAGCCAATGACGGTGTGCGCGCGGCCGAGGAGACGGTGTTCCTTTTCACGCACGATCGCCTGGCAAGCGTGGCGCGGCCGCTGCTGGAACTCAAAGGCTTCAGCAAGATTGCATTGCAGCCGGGCGAAACGGGCACCGTGACGCTGTACCTGCCGGCCTCGGAGCTGCGTTTTCTGGGCCTGGACCTGCAGCCCGTGTTTGAAGCCGGAGAGATCGAAATCCTGGTTGGACCCTGTGCCGACCGCTCGCAGCTGCTGGTCCAGAACATCCGCCTCTGCACCACCGCTGGCTAGCCAATGCCGTCGTCATCGCCGACGGAGCGCGCCGCGGCCGCCGCTCAGGCGAGCGGCAGATGATGCGGGCGCACCAGCATGTGCCAGTCCTGGTGCTCTTCCAGGATCAGCGCAACGGCCGCCTGGACCGACGCTTTGAGCGCCTCGACGCGGGCCCCCGCCGGCTGTCCGGCGAGCGCCGTGCGGATCTCGGTGATGGCGCCTTGCAGCTCGTGCACCAGGCGCTCGGAGGTGGCGCCGAGCCGATAGGCTTCGGATTGTGCCAGGGCACCATGCAGCGATGCGCCGAGCGCCGGGAAAAACGTGGTTACCAGCGTCAGCCAAAGCGTATGCAGCAGCAGATGCACCATTGCGCCGAGCGCCGTGAGGCCGAACAACCCGCTGGTCACGCGGTGCACCCGATGCAGCAGCGCGTGTTGCCGCACGGCGATGCGCGCATGATAGAGCTTCTGGTCCTGCAGGACGTCGATCGTCCACTGCGCGTACTGGCTAATGAACTCCTGGTCCGACCAGGCGTCGGCGAGCAGCGTTCGGGCCAGCGGCTCGCTGCGCGCGCACAGCGCGGCAATTTCGTCCGCTCCGGGCAGTTCCTGGCCCGGATCGAGCACCCGCAGGTACCAATTCGCCTGCATCTGGGGCTGAGAGAAGTCCAGCAGTGGGGCGATGAGCGGCAGGTACCAGGTCAGCTCCGCGGTGGTTCGTGCGCGCAGCCACTCGCCCTGCCAGTCACGCCGGTGTCCCAGCCAGTAGATTGCGCTTACGCTGCCGATCACGAGCACCTCCGCGACTGCCCACAATCCCGAGAAAGGGTGCATGGCATGCACAGCGCTATCCCAGCCGAGCGCCAGCGGCATCACCGCGCACAGCACTGCGATGGCGCTGAGCAGGTAGATGGCCCAGAAGCCACTGCGGTAACGATGCCCGTAATGAATCGCCCGCTGATCGAACTTGCGGTGCGCGACGGCGATCGATTCGATCAATGGCAGCAGGCGCTGCGGCGGTTGTGGCGGCGGCGGCGCGGGCAATTTCTCGAAGCGCACACCGACAAGCAGCAGGCGCTGGATGACTTGGTGCAGCGCCATGCGTCTATCTGCCGAGGATCTCGTAGGTGGTGGCGAATATGGCCGGCGAAACGATACCCAGGCTGCCGTCGCCATAATCGACCAGCCAGTCATCGGCTTTACCGGTCAGCTTCGAACGGCCATCGGCCAGCAATACCTCGAATGGTCCGGGCATCTGCAGCGCGAGGATATGAGTCCGCAGGCTCAGATAAGCGCCGGCCTCGCCAGCCAGTGTGGGGGGCACGGGCCGGTACTTTTCGGCAAAGTGGGTCCGCGAGACGCGCCAGCGCTCTCCGGCGACACCAGTGACAATCGCATCGCCCGGTTGAGCATGAACCACCCCCTCGGGCGTCTGCACCGTGCACGCCTCGGGCGTAAATCGGACCTGGACCTCGCGCTCGAACTTACGCGCTTCAACGCGGCGTCGATCGCTGCTGAGCGTGCTCGAGAACCCCCGTTGCCCGCTCGAGCGAAATAGCGGCGTTGCGCCCGCGCTCACCCCACGCCTCGAAGAGTGACCGCAGGCACGAGCCTCGCAGCCGGCTCGCGCATCGCTTCGTGAACGCGATCGCGCCACACACGCACGCTGCGCAGCGCTCGCATCTGCGCCGGAACAGAATCGAACAGCGACGATGCCTCCTGTAGCAGGGCAGTGCGGTGTTCCGGTTCGACCAGGGCCTGCGCGTACAGCGCACGAGCCAGCTCGACGTGTTGCTGCTGATCGCCGTGGTTGCGCGCCGCGAGTTCACGATGATACTTGACGATTGGCTCGATAATCCGCCGCGCCTCATCGGTGCGTCGCTCGCCGGTCAGTGCCAGCGCCAGCATCGTCGACACCTCGACCTGTTCGCGCCGGGTGTCGTCGGTGCTCATGGGCCAGTGTTTACGCGCCTCGAGCGCCTCGTTCAGACTTTGTTCTGCGGCGCCGAAATCGCCCAGCAGGTACTCGGCTTCACCCTTGAGACGGTCGGGATAGAAGATGCAGGCGTACTTGTAGAACTCCTGAAATCCACCGCTCGGCTTGACGTCCCGCACCAGAGCGACGACATCCGCGCCGATGCGCCGCGCGCCAGGCAGATCCCCGCGCCACAGCGCGCCTGCTTCCAACCCGATACGCAGGTTGCATTCGCCGAATTGCGGCACCACGCTGCTGGCCGGTTCGCTGCGATGAAGACCGGCGACGAATTTCGTCGAACTGCTCAGCGCGGTCTCGGCGGCCGCCGTGTCACCGAGGTCGGCCTGCCGGTTGGCAATGACTGACAGCGGAAAGAGCTGGTTCAGCACGAACTCTGCGCCGGCGTTTTCGGCGTGGCGCATGTCGGCGATGGCTTTTTGGTAGTACTCCAGCGACGCGCGCGGCTGCCCGGCATCCCAGCTGGCGTCGCCCAGATCCATGCGAACCGCGGCGAGATTGTTGAACGAGACGGTGTTCTTCGGATCGAGCGCGACCAGCGTCTGTGCAATCGCTTCACCCCGCCGACCCAGGGTCAGCGCGTCCACCGGGCGAAGCTCGGCAATCGCCAACTCAGTCAGGGCCGATTGCATGACTTCCTGCGCGTGCAGCGCGAGACGATGTCCGGGCCGTTGCGACAGCACCTGATCCGCGATGGCACCGGCGTCTGCCGCCACTTGCCGAGCTTCCTCGGCTCGCCCAAGCGCGATCAGTGCTGCAACCCGCCACGTGCCGCTCTCAGCGTATTGGGCCGCCATGCCTATGTCTGAAAGGTCCTTGGCGCCTAGGTCGGCCGCCAGCTGCATGACGTGCTGCAAAGTGGCCGCGGCTTTTTCGTTCTGGGTAAAATCCTGAACCTGCAGGTAGCCGAGAAAGCCGAGCACTTCGACGTCGGCCCGTCGCGCAGCTGCCGAAGCGTTGGGCAGCTCAGCGATCGGCTCGATCAGATCGACCGCGCGCTGAGCGGTCGGCATCGCTTCCGGGTTCTGCTGGTTAGCGAGTATGCGGGATTTGATCTGGGTGCCACGCGCCAGGGCGATCGTCGTGGCTTCCGAGCTGTCTCCCGCCCGCCGCAATTGCTCGAGCAGATTCAATGCCTCGGTATCGGCAGCCGCCGCCTGATCGAGGTCGCCAAGCGTGCGGCTGGCTTTGGCGTACTGCAGCAGGGCAAGTGCGCCATTGCGCATGCTGTCCGGACCCTTGAGGCTGGGAGGCAGCGCGTGAAAATAGTCGACCTCGCGCCGGGCCAGTTCGGCCGCGACATCCAGTCGGCCGGAACTCTCCAGCTCGCGTGCGAAATCATCGGTCAGGTAGCCCAGCAACTGTTCGGCCTGCCCGCGCGCCTGCTCGGCGGCACTGCGCGTCTGCTCCGCAAAGCGCTCGGCGCGGTGCGCTCGCTGGGTGCTCAGGAACGCCAGCACCGCTGCGAGCACCGCACCGATCGCGAGCACGGCGCACACGGTGGCCACCTGCCGTGCGCGCACCAGCGCGCGGTGCGCCGCGCGCTCGCGCTCGCGCTGCTCGGCCAGCAGGCGTTCGGTCGCCTCGCGCGCATCGCGCTCACGGCGCTGATCGCGGCTGCTCTTGACGACGCCGCACAGCACGTCATGGGTGAGTTCGACCCGACGCACATCGAGGCGCTCTTCGATGCGTAGCAGCCGCCGATTGACCAGTACCGCGAGTGTATCGGGGGCCGCCCCGGCAGCCGCCAGGCTTCTTACCAGACGCTCCTCGGCAATGTTCTCGCGAAAGCCGGAGCCGGTCAGCAGCTCATCTTCGATGATGCGGCGCACGGCGGGCGGCTGGTCGGCCAGCGCGCGTTCATAGAAATTACTCAGTATGCTGGCGTGCGAACCGGCTAGCAGATCAAGCGAAATCTCGTCGCGCCCCTGCGCGATGCGCGCATCGTTGAGCTCGCGGCAGATCAGGCTCAGCAGCGATGGCTCGACCTCGGCGTTGGCGAGTTCGGCGCCACCGGCCACGAAGCGTACGATCGCGGCTGCCACTTCCTCCGAAACGAGGCCCTTGCCCGGCCGCATGACGGCGGTCAGCGCCTGAGTGCCGGTCATCGGCGCAAGGCGCAGGCGGTTCTGCGTGATACTCGGCATCGCGCCCTTGAGGCCTTCCAGCGGCGCCAGATAATCCTCCCGCAGGGAAATCAGCACCCGGTAGTCGCTGCGGGCAAAGTCAAATCGCTCGGCCAGCGAATCGTCTGTGTCGAGCTTTGCCTCGAGCGACTTGGGCGCCCGGTTCTCGACCAGGTCGGCCAGATCGGCGATGAATCGCGCGGCGCGTGCCCGGCCGAAGTCATCGCTCTGCGCGAGAGTGAAGATCTCCTCGAACTGATCGAAGATGAGGAGTGGGATCAGAGTGTTGCCGGACTCGTCGCGCAGCACATCGTCGCGATGATGCAGGTATTCCCACAGCGACTCGCCGGCGGTGGCGACGCCAATCTGCGTCCATTCCCCGGAGCGTCGGGCGGTGCGGGTAATTGCCTGCTTGATCTGCTCCGCCGGCTCGGGCGCCTCGCGCGCGTAGTCCACACGCACGTAGACCGGACAGTACCCCTGGGCGCGCAGGCGCGGCACCAGCCCGGCGCGCAGGATGGAGGTCTTGCCCAGCCCGGATTGCCCGAACAACACTGTCAGCAGTTTGCGCTGCACGCGGCGCGCGAGTTCCGCGACCTCATCCTCGCGGCCGTAGAAATACGCCCGCGTCTCTTCGGTAAATGAGGCCAGGCCGAGCCAGGGATTGCGCTCGTCGACTGCCGGCGCGGTCACATCGGGCCTGGCGGGGCTGTCGGGCTGTGCGTTCATGACTGGCGCGCTCGCATGAAGTCGCTCAGGTGCTGCGCAAACTCTGCCGGCACGACACCACCCGGTAGCTGAGTGAAATGCAGCGCCTTGAATTTGTCCGGCACCATGGCGTCGGCTGCACTGGTGGCGTCGATCGTCACCGGCAGAATGAATAGCGCGCCGTCGGCCATATTGCGTGCGCGATCGATCGCGTAACTCCATTCGCGACGGAAGTAGCCTTCGAGCCGGCGCTGAGTCGTCGCCGAGACCACCGGTATAAAATAGGAGCAGCGCGCAATATTGCGCTGAATTTTGCGGTCGTAGTCGTCGCCGACTTCCAGCCGGTCCATATCGAACCAGACCGTGATGCCGGCGCTTTCCAGTCCGGCCTTCATCTGCTGCACGGCGGCGAGGTCCTCGCGCGCGTAGCTGACGAACACGGCGTTGTCCGGCATATCCCTGGCCGGCGGCAGGAAGCGAGTCGGTGCGCCGCCGTGCGTGGCCGGAGCCGCGGGCTTGCGGCGCGCAGCCAGGCGAGCGTGCAGCTCGTCCACGAAGCGTTCCGCGCCGAGGTAGATCCGCGTGCGGACACTGACGTGCTGCAGGAAGGACATCAGCCGCTCATCCTCGCTGGTGTGATCGTCGGCCATGATTTCCCCGACGTCGCGCGGGTCGGACAGCCGCTGGCGCTTGGCCATGCGCAGGAACAGGCGCGCGAGCCAGTTGGTGAAATTGCTGCCGATGAACAGCAGGTGGTTGTGCTCGAGCTCGTGAAACAGCTTCTCAGGCGCGAGGTGTTCGCTCTGCAGTGCGCAGATGAACTCGAGCAGGTCCTCATCCGAAATCACGTAGCTCGGCGAGGCCGAGAGCCGGCCGAACAGGTGATAGACCACCGGCCGTTGCAGTCGGTCGCGTTCCGAGGGCAGATCGACCACGCGGTTGGGCGAATACGACAATACCTCGGTGGATGGCGAACCGTTGAAGCGCTCCAGATTGATTGCCGTCTCGAGCAGCGGATCGAAAGTGGTCGAGACGAACAGATCGAATTCGGGAATTGCTGCCAGACGGCGCAGTGCCTGAGGCGGCTCGAAGGCAGCGTCTTTGAGAATACCGCGCAGACGGACGTAGGCCTCCTCACGCCGGCCGCGTGCGCCGAGGAACCAGCAAACCACGTCATTGAGCGTGTAGGGATGCGGCAGCTGCGTCACATCGACGTTGAGCCGGCCCGCCAGCTTTTCGGCGAGCCAGTCATACAGCAGCCGCGGTCCGCGTTCGGTGCTGATCTGCAGCAGCTCCGGTCCCACTATCGGGATGACGCGGCGCTCTTCAATGAAGCTGAGCAGGTCGTCCCAGGCGTCGTCGTCCAGGACGCTGATCGGCAACTGTGCGGTCGCGCCCGGGTTCATGCGCGAGCGAGGATAGCGGGCCCGGTCGTCTGCGTGTCAGACCTGAGGCGATGGCTGTTTCGATCCATGAATACGGGCTCGCGGTGAGATCGCTGGTAAATTGTAGATGACTTGCTCGGCGGACCTCGGCCGGCTGCGCCGTAAACCGAGACAGATCGGCGCCCGAGCGATGCTTGTGCCGCCGTCGGCTCGGACGCGATGGTAGGCGAGTTTGCCGCAGTGCGGCGAGGCTGGCAAGCCGATCGGGGCTCGCGTGGCCCTCCCAGGGCATGGCGCTTGTTAAATGGCCGCCAAGCCAACATCATTTCCCGCCATGGGGAGGTGCGGCATGCTCATGGTCTATCCGATCCGTCAGTTGTCGGCCGCGGTGGCGCTGACGGTGCTGCTCGGCGCCGTTGCGTGTTCGGCCACATCAGGGCGAACTACCGACGAGCGCGCAGCAGATGTCGCGCTTGCCGCGCAGGTGCGATCCGCGCTGGGCGCCGACCATGAGCTGTATTCGTGGCACATCGATATCGATGTCAAACGGGGCGTGGTCGAATTGACGGGATTTGTTTACTCGGACAAGGACCGGCAGTTGGCCCGGACCGACGCCGAAGCCGTGCCCGGAGTGCAGTCTGTGGACATGCAGATCGTGCTCATGGGCGGTGGCATTTCTTCCGAGAGCAGCAACTGAGCTGCGGCCGATCAGCGCTTCGGAACGATGGCGATCACGCGCGCCGGGAAGCCACTGCCCTTTTCGGGCTTGGGAAAGCTCACCAGCACCAGCGCGCCGGCCTCGGGTACCTGGTCCAGGTTGGCCAGCAGCTCGATCTGGAAATGATCGGTGCCCAGAATATAGCTTTCAAGCGAGTAATCGTCCCTGGTGACGGCGAGGCCGGGATCGGTGTCGGTGGTTTCGTGGCCGGACGCGGCTATCCCTTTCTGCTCGTATAGATACTGCAACACCGGTTTGCTCCATCCCGGGTAATGCGCCACCCCGCGAGCGTCCTTATTTTGCATGGCCGCGTCATTGGGCCAACGCCTCGACCAGTCGGTCCGCAGTGCCACGAAGGCGCCCGCCGGTATCGTCCCATGCTTTGATTCCCAGGCCGTTACATCCTCGAGCGTGACGACATAGTCGGCGTTCTTCGCGACTTTTTCATGCACATCGAGTACCACCAGGCGCAGCAGGAACTGCTTGGGATCGATTTGATCGACGGTCTTCAGGCCGTCATGAAAATGTGCCGGCGGATCGACATGTGTGCCCCATTGCCCCGGATGGCAGAAGCTCTCGGCGTGAAAACCGTCTTTGGGGATGGTGAAGAGGGTGGTCACGGTCTCGGGCGCGAAACCCTTCCAATGGGGGGTTTCAGGTCCAAAGGCGTGGGTCAGGTCGATGAACTCGGCACCCTCGATGATCGCGAAGGCCTGCTCCAGGCTCGCCGCCGTCGTATCCAGGGCGCTTGCTGAAGCGCTGGCTCCTGCCAATATGATGCCGATCGCGGCAACGCCAAAGTTCTTGCGCTCAAACATTGAATCCTCCGGTGGGTCTCGCTGTGACCCAAGGCTATTTCAGGCCCAGTGATTCAGCAATAAAGAATCCGGTCGGCCGGGCAATCCATGCGCCTATGGACCACTGCGGCCTGAAGGCGAAGTGCGTGTGAGCGTCGCCTGCGAGAGCATGATCGTGTACGCCGAGAAGACGACGCACGTGACCCATTGCCAGAAGGCGAAACTCAGGTACACGGGCACCCCGCGGGCACGCCACGCCAGGTTGACCCAGGGCAATTCCGGCCGTGCGTAGGTGACGTACGCCTGTAGGCCGCCGGCAAGCAAGACCGGGGAGAGCGCGACGCCGGCGAGTGCTGCCGCATACAGCCGGCGGTGCTCGCCGGCACGGTGCGGGTGTCGCGGCAGGCCAAGCTGCGCCGCGCGAAACGTGAGCTGCACGATCCCGAAGCACAAACCGAAGAAGGCGGATAGCGCGAGGATTTCGTGGCCCCTGGGAATTGGCAGCAGCCGCTCGGGCAGCAACGCGCAACCCACCATGCAGAAGAATCCCAGGCGCAACGCCGGGATTCCGACGGCACGCGCCTGCGCACCATGCCCGGCGGCGTCTCGAGCCAGCGCCCCCGCCCAGCAGAGCCCGCAACATCCACACAGCACGATGCCTGCCGACGCCCACAGGTGACCGGCGGGATTGCGCTCGGGGTAGAGCAGGCTGGAGAGCGTCATATAACGCCAGTCGTACTCCGAAGGAAATCGCCTCGCTGCCGTCAGGATGCCCACCCAAAACGCGAGTACGCCGAGAGGTGCCATGCTCCGCAGCGCGCATCGTGCGAACTGCGTCATCCGGCGGTGGCTGTCCGCTGTAGTGCCGGGGATGCTACCCTTCCGGCGAATCGCACGAGGCACCGGAAACTGCCGCGGCGCGAGCCGCTCGAAGCCCTAAGAGGTTCCGGATGGAACGCGAACAGATTGTCTTCGTCGGAACCTGCGACCTTTCGGGGCATTTCCGCGGCAAGAGCTTTCCGGCGGCGGATCTGCAGGCCCGATTGCAGCGCGGTGTGGGTTTGGCGCCGACCAACATCTTCATGTCGGCGTTTGGCCCGATCCAGGTGACGACGTTTGGCACCGTCGGCGAAGTCCTCCTCGTCCCCGACCCGTCCACGCGCGTGTTCGTGCCGTTCGAAGGCGGCGCGGCGGAATATTTCTTCCTGGGCGACATCCGGACCCTGGACGGCGCGCCCTGGGAATTCTGTCCGCGCCACGTCCTGCGTCGCGCGCTCGAGCGCCTGGAACGCGAAACCGGCCTGCGGCTGCTCGCCAGCTTCGAGCAGGAATTCATTTATACCGGCGTGGCCGCTCATCCGCCGCAACCCTACGAGCTCGACGCCTATCGCCGCCAGGGATTGTTCGGCGAGGCCCTGCTGGCGGCGATGCGGCAGGTCGGGGTGATTCCCGATTCGTTCCTGTCCGAGTACGGGCCACGGCAATTCGAGGTCACCTCGGTGCCGGCCATCGGACTGCGCGCCGCCGATGACGCCGTAATTACCCGCGAACTCGCGCAGGCGGTCGCCGTGCGATTGGGACAGCGGGTCAGCTTCACGCCCATCCCGGAACCGCACGGCATCGGCAACGGCACGCATATACACTGGAGCTTTCTGGATCGAGGCGGTCAACCGGTACTCTATGACGAAGGCTGCCCGTGGCAGTTATCGAGGCTGGGCCGGCAATTCATCGCCGGGATTCTGCATCATCTGCCCGCACTGTGTGCGGTGACTACCCCTTCGGTACCGTCCTATTACCGCTTGCGACCGAATCGTTGGGCCCCCGTGCAAGCCGATGTCGGTCCGCTGGATCGCGGCGCGGCGCTGCGTCTGTGTCCGGTGTCCGGCAGCGATCCTGCGCAGCGCGCACGGCAGTTCAACGTCGAATATCGCGTCGCCGACGCCACCGCCAGCCCCTATCTTGCGCTCGCCCTGCTGGTCCAGGCCGGGCTCGACGGCATCCGCAATGCGCGGGACTTCGAGCTGTCCAGCCCGCGACCGCTGCCCTCCAGCCTGGGCGAGGCGCTGCGGTTGCTGGAAGCCAGCGAGACGGCTGCCGAATGGTTAGGCGCAGATCTGTTGTCGGCCTATCTGCTGTTCAAGCGGGCCGAGATCCAGGGCCTGGAAGGTCTTGACGATACGGAAATGTGCCGTCGCTATGCCGAAGTCTACTGATCATTCCGCGGCTGGGCCTCGCGCCGCCGGCTACCGGCTGCTCGCTGCCGACGAACCGCCGCCATTCATCGAGTCCGGACGGGGCGGGCGTTCGAATTTCGTCATCGTTGTTGACCACGCCAGCCGGCGTATTCCGCGCCGCCTGGGCGATCTCGGCCTGCCGGCGGCAGAATTAGAGCGGCACATTGCCTGGGACATCGGCAGCCTCGCGGTGGCCCGAGGGGTCGCCGCCGCACTCGATGCGCCGCTGATCGCGCAGAATTATTCGCGGCTCGTGATCGACTGCAATCGCGACCCGAAGGTGGCGACGTCGATTCCGACCGTGGGTGAGTCGATCGAGATCCCCGGCAACGTCGGCCTGAGCGAGGAGGAAATTGCGGCTCGCCGCAGCGAGATATTCGATCCCTATCACGATCACGTGCGCGCGCTGCTCGATGAGAGACTGGCGGCGGGCCGCCCGACCATCCTGGTGTCTCAGCACAGCATGACCAATATCTTCAGGGGTGTCCGGCGTGCGATGCACGCCGCCGTTTTGTATAACCGCGACCGCCGCTTCGCCGGCCTGGTGCTGGACATGCTGCGGCGTGAATCCGATCTGCTCATCGCCGACAATGAGCCCTATTTCGTCAGCGACGAGACCGATTACACTATTCCACGCCATGGCGAGGCACGCGGGTTGCCTCATGTCGAGATCGAAATACGTCAGGACCTGTTGCACGATGAGGCTGGACAGGTGGATTGGGCGCGACGCATCACCGACGCGCTGCGTGATGCCGAATCCGCCTTCCTCGGAGCGCCCGCATGACCGATCCGCTCAGCCGCGAAATCGAAATTGAGCCGGCGCACGCGGCCATCCTGTTCGTCGATGTGCAGAAGTTCAACTGCACCTGGGATGGCGGTGAGTATGCACAGCTGGGGGCGGCCGAAAAGGAGCAGCGCTATGGTTATTTCTTTCGCACGCTCAAGGAGCGCGCCCTGCCCAATATGGCGCTGCTGCAGCTGGCCTGCCGCCGCGCCGGCATCGAGGTCACCTACACCCTCATCGAGAGCCTGACCGCCGATGGCCGCGACCGTTCGCTCGACTACAAGATCACCGGATTCAATGTCCCGAAAGGATCCCCGGATGCGCAGATGGTCGACGAATTGGCGCCTGCCGCCGATGAAATCGTGTTTTCAAAGACTTCATCATCGGTGTTCATCTCGACCAATATCGATTATGTATTGCGCAATCTCGGCACCCGCTACCTCATCATCGCCGGATGTCTCACCGATCAATGCGTCGACTCGGCGATACGCGATGCCTGCGACCTCGGCTATCTGGTGACCGTGCCAACCGATGCCTGCGTGACCTTGTCCGCGGAACGGCACGATTGGTCGCTGCGCAATAATCGCGGCTACTGCCGCCAGCGCACGACCCGGGAACTGCTGGACGAGATCGCCCGCCTGACAGCCGGCCGGTGAACCGGGCGACGTGCCGGGGCGACTTGCCGCAGGCGGCCGACTGGCCGGGCGGCGCCGCGGGCCGCAATTGCCGTATCCCGGAAATTCCATTTTTTCTAAAGAGGAGGATAGCCGTGAATGCAGTGGCTTTGCCGATCGAGTATGCCGATGCGCCCGCCGACGTGCGGGCGGTGTATGACGACATCATGGCGACCCGCAAGACGGACTGGGTCAACAACTACTGGAAGGTATTGGCGCATCATCCGCCGACGTTGCAGCGCATGTGGGCCAATTCCAAGCAGGTCATGGGGCCCGGCGCACTGGACCCGCTGACCAAGGAGCTCATCTATATAGCCGTGAGCGTGACCAATGGCTGCCGCTATTGCATCGCCTCGCATGGTGCCGGCGCCAGAAAAAAAGGGATGACACCGGAACAGCACGCGGAACTCGTGGCGATCATCGGTCTGGCGAACGAGACCAACCGGCATGCGGTCGCCCTGGATCTGCAGATCGACGAACAATTCCGCTGAGTGCGAGCGAACCGGATTGGTGCAATGTGATCGCCGCCGTTGCGCTCCGAGAGTGCAATGCGCACGATCATTGTCGCGGTGTCCCGGCGTGCCACGGTGCCCGATGCGAAGGTGGCTGCCTTGCTGATGCGGTGAGATACTGAAATGGCTCCGGCATCCCCGCCGATCGGAGATCCATGGCAAGACTGATATTGCGCCTGAAGCTGCCCGAGGCCGTCAGTATGTCGCTTGCCGTTGTTTCCCCGACGGTGACCGCGGCTTTCAATATCACGCTGGTGGTGCAGGCCGCGGGGCCCGCTGCACCGCTGACATTCGCGATCGGCACCGTTGCGATGGCGCTGGTCGCGCTCTCTTTCATGGCATTCACGCACCGCGTGGCTCATGCCGGTTCGGCCTATGCCTTCATTGCCCACACCTTCGGCAGCCGCATGGGATTCATCGCCGGGTGGACGTTGCTTTTGACCTACCTGGGCTTCTCCACCGCTTTTGCCGGCCTGATCGGCAGTTTCACCAGCGCGGCGCTCAAGGACATGGACGTAGACATCGGTGCCTGGTGGATCGTGGTCGGCGGCGCCTCGATGCTGCTGGCCTGGTGGCTGGCCTATCGCGACATGAGGCTGGCCAGCCGCCTGATGCTCACTCTGGAAGCCGCTGCGATCATCGGCATCGTCGCCCTGTGCATCATCATTCTGCGCCAGATACACCCCGGACTCGAATCGGCCGTGAGCAGCTGGCGGCCGGCTGCGAGTTTTGGCGGCTGGACCGGTCTGGGCTTCGGCATGGTGTTCAGCATCCTGTGCTTCGCGGGATTCGAAGGCGCCGCGACCCTGGCCGAGGAGACGATCAATCCGCGCCGGAATATTCCAATCGCGCTGTTCGGCACTGTGCTCGGTTCGGGTGTTTTCTTTATTTTCGTCGCTTACTGCGAAGTGCTTGGCTTCGGGCCGTCGGGGATCATGGATCTGGCCAGATCCGAGGCGCCGCTCAACGATCTGGCTCTTAAATTCGCGTCGCCGCATCTCGCGATTGCGCTGGATCTGGCGGCTGCTACCAGCTGCTTTTCCGGAATGTTGGGGGGGTTGGCGGCGGCGGCTCGAATTCTGTTCGCGCTGGGCCGCGGCGGCCTGTCGCCCGTTCTGGCCGACGTGCATCCGGTGCATGGGACACCGGCCTCTGCAGTCTCGCTGGCCGCGATCCTGATCATTCTGCCGTTTCTGCTGTGGGCGCCGTTCGCCGGCGGCGGCAACTATTACAGCTATACCAGCACCATCGCCGTCCTCGCCCTGATCGTGATCTACATCGGCGTCGGCGGCGCCGAGGTGGTGGAAGGTTGGCGCGAACAGCGCTGGCTATGGCCGGCGGCCTGCATGCTGGGACCGGCGCTGCTGCTGTGGGTCCTGTATCGCAACATCTACCCGGTGCCGGAATTTCCCAACAATCTCTGGCCCTATGTCGCGCTCGCCTGGGTGCTTGCCTCAATGGCGATCATGCGATTTCGCCCGGGAGTCACCAGCGCGCCGATACCCGACTATCAAACGTAGTGGCCCGCGCGTTCCAGCACCTCGATCTTGTAGCCATCGGGATCGGTGGCGAAGAAAAAGCGTGCGGCTCCGGTGGGTGCGCTGAGCTGCTTGATGTCACCGGCCGCGTATCCCAGATCCCGCAGCCGCGCATGCTGCCCCTCGAGATCATCCACACAGAACGCCATGTGGCCATAGCCTGATCCGTGCGTGTAGGCTTCGGTCTGATCGCGGTTCCACGTCAGCTCGATCTCGAAGCCGCTCTCGCCGTCGCGCAGATACAGCAGCGTGAAGCCGGGAAATTCCAGTCGATGCGACTCCTGCAGGCCGAACGCGTGCTGGTAGAACGCGGCGGAACGTTCCAGCTCCACGACTCGAATCATCGAATGAATAAGCTTCGGCATGGGTCCAGCTCCCGCGGCAGTTACAGCGACTCGATGTAGGCGGCCAGAGTCTCGATGTCCCGATCCGACAGCGGCTTGGCCACGGCGGCCATTATCGCGGCATATGTGCCCTGCCGCCGCCCGTCACGATAGGCCTTGAGCGCGTTGACGACGTAGGGGGCGCTCTGACCGCCAATCTTCGGGTACTGTGCCACCACCGTCGAACGCCCGTCGGATCCGTGGCACGCCGCGCATTGAACGAATTTCTCCCGGCCCGCTGCCAGTGCGTCGGGCGCCGGCTGCGCCAGCACGGTGCCGACCGGCGCGCTCGCGGTTGCGCAGGCGATCGCAACGGCGTGGAACACGGAGACGGCCGCGGCGCGCCGGGGAGCGGCGTCAGTAGAGTGACGGATGCGCATTCGCGAGCACGTCCGCCGATGGAATCTGTCGCAACTGCAGCAACTGCTCGACGATGCGCCGGCGCACCGCCGCGACGTCGATGCGCGCTCTTCTCAGCAGCGCGACCTCCTCGGCAGAGTAAGGCTGAAAATCCTGCGGCAACTCGGCGCGACTGTAGGTGTTGAGCAACCAGTTCATCAATTCGGCGATATCGTGATCGGAGCTTGGATTCAGGGCCACATTCGGCACCTGCACCAGGTACCTGCGCCCCTCCGGGGTGCGCGCGAAGTAGCCGATGCGGCCCGCCAACGTAGGTATCTCCGTCACCGAGACGCCCGTCGCGCCGTGACATCCCTGGCAGTTCTCGGCATACAGACGCGATGCACGCGGCATCGGCTCCAGGTGCAGTCCGGTCTTTCGGGTGATGGCGTCGGGAACGTTTGTGGCCGGAGAATTCTGTGCCTGGGTGCCCGATGCCGCAGCCCACAGCAGCACGGCGCCGCAACAGCGTAATGCGCATGGCGCTATGGCGTGCGTCACTCGACCAGACCTACCAGGCCGGCGCTGGAGCAGTGATACACCATGCTCGAAGCACCGAAGCACCAGACGATGTCGTTGTTGACCTGTGGCCGGTACGAGGGCATGTCACCCTCCTGGCCCAGGCAGGCACACCTGCCACACGAATCCTGGCCACAGCAGTCGCGATAGGCGATCAGGTATGTCTTGCCGTCGTCCGGATTGATACACGAACCGACCCAGGAGGTCGGCGAAGGTGAGGTGCCCGCCGGGCAGGTGCTCGGTCCGCCGCCGCAGCAGGCGCACAGATAGCCGTCGCTCGAGCAATAGCGCCAGTAATTGCATTTCGTCGGATCGGTCGTTTGCGCGTGGTTCGCGAAGTCGGAAGGATATTTTCCAGATGCCTTGGGCTGGTGCGGATGGTCCGAGGCTTGCGCTTGTCTTGCGACCGGAAGCAGCGGCAGCCCCGAAGCTGCCACCAGCCAGGAGCCACAGTGCGACAGGAAGTTGCGCCGCGACAGCCTCTGCGCCGCCGTGCGGCTCAGGGTCTCGATGAGCCGGTCGAAGCGAGTGCTGCAGATCGGCTTCATGTGGGGTGCGTCTCGTGCGCCTGGCGCACCGGCGCGCCCGGCGGCGCGGCTTGCGGCGCCGCGCGATTTCTGGCCGCCAGGTACGCCTGGATCGTTCCGAAGCCGGACTCTTCCGCGATCAGCAGGCTCTCCAGATGCTCGCGATTGTTCACCAGCCCTTTGGCACGAATGACGCCTTGGGCGTCGAGCAGGATCGCATACGGGAGCTTGCCGACATGAAACGCCATGCCGACTTGCGGCGAGTTGATGTACGGAAGACCCTCGAGCGCGTGCCGCTGCACCATCGCGCGCTGCTCGGCCACGTCGCCGTCCCCGACCAGAAGGACATCGATCCGCTCGGCGTTTGCGAACGAGCAGGCGATGGGCAGAAGTTTCTTGCACACCGGGCAGGCCGGGGATACGAACAGCAGCAGGCGACTGCGCCCCCGGCTGCTGGGACCGCCGACAGCCACCGGATCGCCGGCGAGCGTGGCGGCACTCAGGGTTGGCGCCAACTCGCCCACCTCCGGTCCCCGATCGCTGGTCATGGCCCCCATCGGTGCGACGCGTTCGTGCAGAACCCCTACCTGGCGGGCCAAGCCGAACATCAGCACCGCCAGCACCAGAGTCAGCACCAGCTGCATTACAACGATATAGGGCAGTGCTTCGTACATGGTTGAGCTCATCAGGACCGCCGGTTCGGAGCGGCAGCGAGGTGGTTATGATCGTAGGTCGGCGGGATAGGCCGAAACACCACGGCGAGGACCGGGTACAGGAACGCGAGCGTGCTCGCGCAGGCCAGCGCCACGGCCAGCTCGAAGGCGGACAATGCGCCTCGCGCCCGCGGCAGCAGCAGCGTCAGCGCGAATAGCGCCAGGGTCAGGTTGCGAGCGACCATCCAGCCCGAGATGCGCTGGCGCAACCGCGAACCCGGGCAGCCGCAGTCGATGCTCGTGCGTCCGCGGAGCACGTTGATCCAGAGGGCGCCACCGAACACGACCAGCAGCAGCGCCGCCGAAGCGGCTCCAAGCCGGCGCGACGGCGCCCACAGCAGCGCAGCGGCCGTCAGTGCCTCGGCCGCGAGCAGTGCGCCGGCCACGATGCCGGCAACAGCATCGGGCATCAGCCGGTAGTTGCGCACTACGCCTGGCCACTCCGCCAACGCCCGCAGCTGGTGCAGCGTCGCGGCCGCGAACAGCGCCGCTAACGACAACGCGATGGTCAGTTCGAGCACCGGATGCATCTTCGGTCAGTCGCCCCAGACGGTCAGCAGTTGCGGCGTGAAGCCGAGCGGATCGGTGCGATAGAGAAACTTCCCGGTGGTGGAGCGATAGGTATAGATCCGCTCGCTGTCGGCGATCACGTACACCAGGGGATCCTCGTCCTGCGATACGGCCACCGATTGTGCCGGTTCCCGCAGTTTGATGCGTAGCAGCCGCTTGCCAGTCGGGGCGTCGAATTGCCACACCTCAGTGCCGGAATTCTTGTGGGTCCACGGCCGGCCCTGGTGCATCAGCACATACAGCCACCGATGCGATGCATGGAAATGACTCACCTGCCAGCCGCCGGGCCGCCAGCCGGCGGCGCGCTCGGCCTCGCTGGTGAGAGACCATCGGTCGCGTGGCTCGGCCTGTTCCGCGGCCAGGCTGACCGGTACGACCTCGCCCTGGTAGGTGATCAGATAGAGCATCTGGTCCTTTTTATCCCAGGCGGAATGCTCGAATGCCGGATCGTTCCTGGCGTCGAATACCCGCTCGGCGCGCTTGATGCTGGCATTGGCCGACTCGTCGAATGTGACCGTGGCGATCGATCCGTCAGCGCACAATGAAGAGAAGCGGGTTGGCGCCTGCGCGAAGATCAGGCCGCATCCGGGAATGCCGATCGAGCCCACGGATCGGTGCGCCTGCAGATCAGTAACGGTCACCGCGGTTGCCGGCGCAAGGTTGTAGGTGAGTCCGTAGCGTCCGTCGGGAGTGACGTCAAAATTATATTTTTTCGAAACGATCAGGAGCCGGCCGGCCGGCAGCGGTATGTCCGCCTTGACCTCGAGCGTCTGCGCGTCGCGCACCACGATATAGTCGCTGCGCTTGCCGCGCGTGTGCTTTTCCCAGTAAGTATCCACGGCGTACAACTCGGTTCCGTCCGGGGATACGGCAAAGTTCGGCCAGTATGCCTGGTTGAACATGCCTTCCACGGCACCGGTGGATCCATCGAGGATGTAGGTCTTGGCCGCTTCGGCAGCCGGAAATGCGGTGTCGAGCACGAATAGCCGCCGTGCATCGGTCGGCGCGAGCTTCGCGGTGGTGTGGGACTCGGCGAGCTGCTGCTGCGCGCCGGCATCCAGATCATCGCCCTGCGCGATGAGCGGGTGATTCGCAAGGATCGCGGCAGCCGCAGCCAGCAGGGCTTCGGTGAACGCGAATTTCATTCCCCCGCTCCTTGACGGTCAGGTTCACTACGAGTCGCCCGCGACCACGCCCGGCGAGCCTCAGAAACGGTAGTCGATCGTTGTGCCAAAGGTCCGTGGCTGGTTGGTCGAATAGCGCACCACATCCGGGATATTGAACTGGAAGCTGGTGTTGTTGGCCGTCAGCTCCGCGATTCTATTGGTCAGGTTATTCACGAACAGGTTTACATCCCACTTGTCGTGGGACAGCGAGACGCGCGCATTTGCAAGATTGTAGGGCGGCAGCTTGATACCGAAATAATACGCTTCGTCGACCGTCGAGCCCACGAAATTATCGGTCGCGCGCGCGGTCAGCTGATACCCCGCCATCACCGTGGTGGTATACACCACCGACAGACTCGCGGTCTCCTTCGGTACGTTCAATATCGGGACGGTGCAACTGCTGGCACCCGGCAGGCAGGTGCTGACGCCGGCCCCGGCTGGTGGCTGATAGTTTTGCACGAAGAACTTGTAACCTGGGGCGACGTCGGTGATTTGCGCATCGGTCCAGGCGGCACTCGCGGACACGGACCATTGATCGGTGAGTTTCGCATCGACCTCCAGCTCCGGGCCGAATGAGCGGCCGTTGCCGCCGTTGGTGTCGTACTCGTAACCGCACGACAGCAGCGGGGTGACCTGTACGCCGTTCCAGACGATGTAGTAAATGTCGCCGTTGATGGTCAGCCGGTTGTCCAGAAACCGGGCTTTCTCGCCGAGTTCATAGTCCCATACGCTGTCCGGACCGAACGAGAGCGGCGCCGGCTGGCAGTGGGGCGGATCAGCGGGTGGCGGAAATATCTGATTGGCGCCGCCCGGGCGAAATCCCCTGGAGGCCGAGACGTAGGTGTCGAGGTCCCGTGTCGGGCTGTATGACAGGTTGACGCGCGGATTGACGCCGCTGTTGGCTTCCCGGGTGACGCTCGGGACTGCCTGCGGCAGGGCAAACGGGGCGTCGGAGCCCCATTCGTTTTGCAGCTGGCGGCTCTGGTAGGTGTACCAGCGCACACCGGCGGACAGCTTCCAGGCCTCGGTGAACTTGTAGGAACCATCGGCGAAGGCAGCCAACTGCGCGACGTGATAGGGATTGACCGACGCATAGAATATGCCGTTGATGGCCCCGGTGTTATCCGGACTGGCGCCGTACTCGTTCCAAACCGAAGTCAGCGCGCTGTAAAAGCCGCCTGCGGTCCAGTGCAGCCGATCATCACCGCTTGAAGTCAACCTGATTTCCTCGCTGAACTGGCGCGACAGATCATTTTCCTGATAGGGGCTCGGAATATAGGCGGTGCCATTCGTCAGGGAAATCGACTCCGAGCCGTCCTGCTGCTGCATCTCCTGACGGTCCCAATATGAGGTGGCACTGGTCAGGTCGGCGAAGCCGAGTTTGTCCGTGATCACCAGGCTGTAGATGTGCACCGTGTCGGAGATTGGTTCCTGGATGTCGAACGGCTCGTAACGCGCCAGGTAATGTGCGCCCGGCGGCGAGTCGAATTCGTCGTACGCTCCCATGGCCATGTGCTGATAGAGCGCGGTCGCGACGACCGAAAGATCGTCATTGGGCTTGAACAGCACCGTGACGCGGCCGCCGTTCAGATACTCCGTGTTGTCGTCCTTGTCGATACTCTGCACCGGGGCTGCCAGTACATTGCCGCGAGTGTTGGCCGAGGCCGGCGCAGCCCCGTTGACCGGGGGATCCTGCGGAAACGGATTCAATACCACCCGATCGATCCAGCCACTGCGGTAGCTATCGGATCCGACCACGCGTACTGCGAGTTTATCGCCGATCGGAATATTGAACATGAGATTGCCGCCGCCATTGAGGCCGCCGCCTTCCGTGCCTGACGCGGTGCCCTGCACCGAACCTTCCCAGGTATCGAGCTTGGGCTGATTGGTGACGACTTTGACGGTGCCGCCCATGGATCCCGAGCCGTAGAGCGTGCCCTGGGGTCCACGCAGCACTTCGATGCGGGTGATGTCGTAGAGATCGGGGTCGATCACCACCTTGCCGACCTGCGCCAGCGCCGGCGGCGACAACGGCACTTCGTCAAGATAAAAGCCGACCGTCGGCGCCGCACCGCCGTTGGAGGCGAGGCCACGCGCTTCGTACTCGGTCTGACCCGGACCTGCCGAACGCATCGACAGGCCCGGTACGTCTTTCGCCATATCTTCGACGCTGGTGATTCCAGCTTCGGACAGCTCGTCGCCGCTCAGAGCCGAGATGCTGATCGGCGTCTCCTGAATCGTGGAACTGTATTTTTCGGCCGTGATGGTGATTTCTGACAGGCCGCCCGCCTCGGTGCCGACCTCGGCGACCTGGGAGGTTGCGGCAAGACAGGCCGCGGATAGCAAGCCGGCGCAGAGCAGCGAACTCCACGCCTGCAGCCGGCGTGTCGGAGTTCCTCGCGACCTCGAGGCCGCCACGCTGACCGCGACCGACATGGCTTGCCAGGCGTAGGTACCCATTGTCCTGTCCTCTGCTTGTTATCGTTCGGCCGGATACTGCAAGGACTGTACCTAATTTTCACCCTATCTCCGTGTCGACGTCGAGTTGTTGCGGCTTGGCCACGAGTGCGCCCAGGGGGCAGCGCAGGGCGCTCGGCACGCATGGCGAATCGATCATCCTGCGGGAGCGCCGGTGGACGCCGCAGCCGCCCGGAGCCGTCAATGCCCCAATCGCGACGCCGACAAAATCGCGGATGATCAATAGCGTGCGCCTGAGCCCTCGCGGTGAAGCTGAAGGCCAGGGCAGGGCGTGCGGGAGCTGATCGCCGCCACGTGGCGACGCTGGTTCCGCTGGTCGGGCAGCGGGATAGGCGGACGCAGCGCCGGAGTCGAGCCTGTACACGCCGCTGGCGCGGCGGAGTACCGGAGCGTGCCACCACGCCGCGCCCCAAACTTGGACATCCGCCCGGACATCACTGCACCATCCGCGCGCATTCGCTCGCAGCGGCAGGCGTGAGCCAGCTATCATCCTGCGCTCACCGATGGCTTCGACCGGGTGGATCCTTGATATCAGTGGCGCGCGCTAAACGCTGGAAGACGGCCTTTCGTTCCCTGTATTACCGGGAGGCACCGGAGCCGGACGATCCGGCGCTCGAGCGCGGCAAGCTCGCGCTGCTGGTGATCGACGTCCAGAACGCCTATCTGACGCGGCCGGATCCGGCGGCGCTGGATGCGGCCGGCCGCGCCGCGTATGACGCCTGGACGCCGTTTCATGAGCGCATGCATGCCACCGTGATCCCGACGATCCGCCAGCTTCTGGATCGCTTCCGCGCCGACGGGCACGAGGTGCTGTATGCCCGCATCGCCTGCCAGACGAAGGACGGACGCGATCGCTCGCTGAGCCAGAAATTGCCGGGCTGGAACAATCTGCTGCTGCCCAAGGACGAGTGGGCAGCGCAGATCGTTGCGGACATCGCGCCGCGAGCGGACGAAATCGTCGCTACCAAGACCACCGACAGTGCACTGACGGGCACCAACCTGCGCCTCATGCTCGGCAACCTTGGCATCTCCCAGGTAGTGTGCTGCGGCATCTTCACCGACCAGTGCATCTCCTCCACGGTGCGCAGCCTTGCCGATGAGAGCTTTGCCGTCATCGTCGTCGAGGACGGCTGCGCCGCCGCCTCGGATGCCCTGCACCGACATGAGCTTGAAGTCATCAACATGATTTACTGCCACGTCATGAGCAGCTCCGAGCTGCTCGGCTACCTGCCCTGAAGATGCGTGCCGAGGTCCACGAGTTGCATTCATGAGTCGCGTTCTCGTGACCGGCTCTGCCGACGGCCTTGGTCAGCTGGCCGCGCGGTTGATGCTGGCGTCCGGGCATCGCGTGGTGCTGCATGCGCGCAGCGCAGAGCGCGCGGCCGAAGCGCTGGCAGCGCTGCCCGGCGCGGAGACGGCGGTGGTTGGCGATCTGTCGAGTATCGAGGCAACGTGTGGCGTAGCCGAGCAAGTGAACCGCCTCGGGGCGTTCGACGCGGTCATCCACAACGCCGGTATCGGCTACCGTGAGCGGCGCCGCGGAGACACGATCGACGGCCTTCCGCCCGTCTTTGCCGTCAATGCGCTCGCTGCCTATATTCTCACGATGCGGATCGACCGGCCGAAGAGACTCGTCTACGTCAGTTCAGGAATGCATCGGGGGGCTGACGCCAATCTGGAGGATCTGACCTGGCGCGCACGGCCGTGGAATGGATCAAGCGCGTACGCGGAATCCAAGCTGCATGATGTGATTCTCGCGTTTGCCGTCGCTCGTATGTGGCCGCAAGTGCTCTCCAACGCCCTGGAACCGGGCTGGGTACCAACCAAGATGGGCGGGCCCGGCGCGCCGGATGACATGGACGCGGCACCGCGCACGCAGGTATGGCTCGCAACGAGTAATGATCCGCAGGCCGTAGTGACCGGAAAGTATTTCTACCATCTCGAGCCTCGTGCCGCGCATCCCGCGGCCTCCGACCATGAGGTTCAGCAACGGCTGCTGGCAGCATGCGCGCAGATCTCTGGCATCCGGTACTCCGCATAGCGCCAGCTCCAGGACAGGGTGGATCACGGCGCGGTGGCAACCCCGGGATGGGGCAGCTTCGCCACATCGCGGGCGGTCACGCGGTCCTTGTAGGCGTTGCCGAAATGGCTGCGCACGTAATTGACCACGTCGGCGACCTGCGCGTCGCTCAGATGGACCACGCCAAAACCTGGCGGCCCGTCCCAAACCATGTTCGCCGGGGCGCCGAACGCGGGCATGTCGTTGCGGCCTGCGAGTACGGTGAGCGCAACATACCGCCAGGAGGCCAGCGTGGGATTACCGGCCAGCTTCGGATAATGACCGGCGCCGATGGCACCTTCGGCCTGCGACATATGGCAACCCTGGCAGATGTGGCTGTAGACATCCGCGCCGTTGCTGTCGCTCAGGCCGGCGCGAGCTGTGCCGGCCGAATCGGCTGCAGCGGCGACGGCGGTTAGCCCGGCGGTCAACCACACCGTGGCAAGAAGGCGCGCCATCTTGCGAGTGGATGGCGATGTCATGTCTTGTCCCCCTGCGCGATGGCGCGCTGATGCAGTCGCCCGATGGCATCGAGCGCAGAGGTGATCGCGCCTTCCTGCCAGCCGCCGATATACGAGGCGTGCTCGCCGGCAAGTGCGATGCGTTGATCGATCCGGCACAGATCATCGTAGTGCCTGGCGCGGCTGTCGGCATTCCACATCCCGTAGCAGCCCATGGTAAAGGGCGAACGATGCCACGCCACCGCGACGCCGTTATCGAATTCCTCACGGTATTGCGGATGAATCTGGCTGCCGTAGTCCACGACCTTCTGCACCCGCTCCGCTGGTGTCATGGACGTGAACTGCACGGCGTCCAGACCCCACATATAGGCGCCCAGCAGGACGCCTTTGCCGCCGCTGTGATAACCCGTATTTGGATAACCGATGTTGGTGATGGGCAGGTCGGTGTAGGTGATACCCCCATAGATGTGGTCATCCTCCTCCCAGAAGCGGCGCTTGAACTGCAGCCCGACCTTGACGGCGGAGGCGTAGGGCACGGCCGCGATGGCCGCGGCCATGGGCGGGCCTACATTCATGGGAATCTGCGCCAGGATCGATAGTGGAATCGTGCACAAACACCAGTCCGCCCTGGCCGTGAGCCTCGATCCGGACGTGGCCTTGTCTTCGTAACTGACGGTCACACCCTGCGCGTCCTGATGGATGTCCACCACCTTCGCGTTGTAGCGGATCAACGGCCCGAGCTCACGGCCGAAGGCCTCACCGACGCGGCCCATGCCGCCCACCGGCTGAAACAGCGCGGTCTGCATGTCGAAAATGTCGCCGTTGGGAATGTCCTCCCAGAGCCTCGAATTGAGTAAGTCGCTCAGGCCCACGGGTTCGGATGCAATCGGACGTGCGCTCAATCCGCCCCCGGGTTCCTTCTGGTAGCCGCGTCGATCGCTGCTGGCCTCGCCCGCGACGTAGGCAAAATTGCCGTCAAGTGCACCCCAATCCCGAAGCGACTCGAGCAGCTTCTCCTGGTCTTCCTTGCTGACCGATGCGTCGAGCGCGTGCTGGCGTGTGGCCTTTGCCAGCAGCTCGGCCACGTGGCCCTGGTAATCGGCCTTGATCTCGCGGAAGCGCTGCGGCTTGCCGCCGAAAGCGCGGCTGCTGTGCAGGTAGGCGTTGTAGTTCACCTGTACGAAGGCTTCCAGCGGTACGCCGAGCCGCTTGCAGTAGCTGAGCATGCCGCGGTGGTGATACGGAATCCGCCACGGGCCCGGGTTTATGTACAGGTCCTTGTCGAACTCGCAGTGCTGGGTCAGACCACCCAGCTCGGTGTAGGTGTCGCCGCCGCGCAGACTCCAGTTGCGCCCTCCAGCGCGGGCGTTGTATTCCAGCACCTGCACCTGATAGCCCGCATTGCGCAGCTCATAGGCTGCGGTCATTCCGGCCATACCGGCGCCCAATATGAGCACCGAGGCGCCGCGCGGTGCGCCTTGAAGATCGATCGGACCGCGATAGGGCGACTCCGCCGCAAACCCCAGGCTGCTCATGGCCTGGTACATGGCGGCACTGCCCGCGGTTACGCCGATCATGCGCAACAATTGGCGGCGGCTCAGCGAAGAAGAGCCCGGATCATTTTCCATCGTCATCCCCCCGGAATGAAAGGCGATCAGCGCCCGAATGCCGGGCAGATAATGCCGAGATCCTGCCGTTGCCGCCACGCCTATTTTTCCGCGGCGCTGTGGCATGATCGGAAAAGTGCCGGGCATGTTGCAGCGTGCGTTGCTGCCGGGAGCCGCGCGCGGCGAGCGATGCGTGATTTACTCGCAGCGGAGCATGATGGCCAAGCTCGATCTCATCGTCGTCGTCGCATACATGGCCGGAATCCTGGCCGCGGGATTCTGGGCGCGCCGCAAAGCCACCACGCAGGATCAGTTCCTGGTGGCCGGCCGCTCGGTGGGTCCATGGTTGTATTCCGGGACTCTCGCTGCCATCGTTCTGGGCGGAGCATCCACGGTCGGCGGCGTCAAGCTCGGCTACCAGTACGGGATCTCGGGCATGTGGTTCGTATTCATGCTCGGCCTGGGAATCATCGTGCTGAGCGCGGTATTCGTCGAGCGTATTCTCGGGCTGAAGCTGTACACCGTCCCCGAATTGCTCGAGAAGCGCTATAGCCCGTCGGCGCGGGTCGTTGGCGGCGTGGTCATGGTGGCCTATGACCTGATGGTCAGCGTCACCGCGACGATCGCGGTGGGATCGGTGATGGAAGTCATCGCCGGTATTCCCCGGACACCGGCGATTTTCATCAGCAGCGGCGTTATGGTGGCCTATTCCGTGCTCGGCGGCATGTGGTCGCTGACTCTCACCGACATCATCCAGTTCGTCATCAAGACCGTCGGCATTTTCTTTATTCTCCTGCCGGGTGCGATCCTCCACGCGGGCGGCCTGTCGGCGATGCATGTCCGGTTACCCGCGGAATTCTTCTCGCTCACGCACATCGGCGCGGGGAAAATCCTCTCATTCTTCGTGCTGTATTTCTTCGGCATCATCATCGGCCAGGACGTGTGGCAGCGCGTGTTCACCGCCCGCAGTGTAAAAGTGGCGCGCAACGGCGGCATCGGTGTCGGATTCTATTGCCTGTGCTACGCGCTGGCCGGGGCGCTGATCGGCACGGCTGGTCGGGTATTCCTGCCGCCGCTCGCCGAGGCGGACGCCGCATTCGCCGAGATCGTCAACGCGGTACTGCCGGTCGGCCTGCGCGGACTGGTGCTCGCGGCCGCCCTGGCCGCGATCATGTCGACCGCCAGCGCCTGTCTGCTGGCGGCATCCACCGTGCTGCTCGAGGATGTCTATCTTCGGCTGCGCGGCGCGGTCAACGCCGGTTCGATTGCCCAGAGCCGCACAATCACCCTGGCCCTCGGCATCGTGATGACCGTGCTTTCATGCGTGATGCACGACGTGATCGCCGCCCTGACCGTGGCCTATGACTTCCTCGTCGGGGGACTACTGGTGCCGGTCATCGGGGCGATGCTGTGGCGGCGCGGTACCACAGCCGGCGCGCTGGCCTCGATCGCAGTCGGCGGTACCCTGGTCGCGGTGCTGCTTGCGGTCACCGGACTCGAATCCGATCTGCCGATCTACGTCGGTCTGGGCGCCAGCCTGCTGGTTTATGTGCTCGTCAGCCTGGGAATCGGGCTGTCGGCGGCGAGCACGGCGCAGGCTCGCGGCCCGGGCCCCCTGGGATAGAATGACAGTATGAACGACAACAGCTATACCAGACCCGACCTCATCGGCGGCAGCGCCTACGACCCGATGAAGCAGCCGCGCTATACCGAGATCGCAACCTTCATGCGCGCTCCATTGGCCGCGACGCTCGACAATGTCGATATTGGCCTGATTGGCGTGCCGACGGATCTGGGGGTAACCAACCGGCCGGGCGCCCGGCACGGGCCGCGTGAGATCCGCAATGCATCGAGCCTGATGCGTGCGTTCAACCTCGGTCTTGGCGTCAATCCCTACGAACTGTGCCGGATTGCCGACATCGGCGACGTACGTCTCGCGCACCGCTATGACCTGCAGAAGCAGGTCGAGGAAATCGAGGCGTTCTATCGCGAAGTCCACGCAGCCGGCGTGCTGCCCATCAGCGCCGGCGGCGATCATTCCATCACCTACCCCATATTCAGGGCGATCGGCGCCGACGCGCCCATCGGCATGGTTCACATCGATGCGCACTGCGATACCTGGGGCGAGTTCTACGGCTCCAAGTTCACGCACGGTGCGCCATTTCGACTGGCCGTGGAGGCAGGAGTACTCGACCCGAAGCGCACGATTCAGATCGGCATTCGCGGCGGTCAGAACTTCATGGATGGCATCGAGTTTTCCAAGTCGCACGGTATGCGCGTGGTCTTCATCGAGGAATTCGCCGCTCTGGGTGTCGAACGGGTCATCGAAGAGGCGCGCCGGGTGGTGGGCGACGGGCGCACCTACATCTCCTTCGATGTGGATGGTCTCGACCCGGTCTATGCGCCCGGCACCGGAACGCCCGAGATCGGCGGCATCACGACGCTGGAGGCGCAGTGCTTGTTGCGCGGCTTGCGCGGCTTGAACCTGATCGGCGGCGATGTCGTGGAGGTCGCGCCCCCCTACGACCAGACGGGCAATACCGCGCTGGTCGGCGCCACGATCATGTTCGAGATCCTGTGCCTGGTCGCGGACCGGAATTTTGGCGCCGGGCGCGCCAAGCCGTCGAAGCCGATGCCGGGCAAAGGCTGAGCGGGCCCGACCGGTTCAGCGCCGCTCTTCCAGGCTCTGCTGCACCTTGTCCTGCGCCAGCGTGTAGGCGATATAGTATTTGTAGATGTTGGCGACGTACTGCACGGTCTCGCGTCCGATGCGGTAGTCGGCGACACGCTCGACATTGTCGAACCAGACGTTTGGATCGAGGCCGAGCGTGCGGGCTTCGGTGCGCAGCGCTCTGATCCTGGCGGGGCCCGCGTTGTAGGCTGCAAAGGCGAACAGCACCTTGTTCAAGGTATCCATCGGTTCGCTCTTGTAGTACTGATCGACGATAAAGCGGATGTACTTCACACCCGCGTGGATGTTCGGCTCCAACTCGGTGACGTCGCCGACCTGCATCTTCTCGGCCGTCGCCGGCATCACCTGCATGACGCCGATGGCGCCGGCGGCGCTGTGCCGCCCCTGATCGAGCTGTGATTCCTGATAGCCCTGGGCTGCCATCAGCAGCCAGTCGATGTCATATTCCTTGCCGTACTTCTGAAACAGGCCGACCAGCAGGTTGAATTTCTTCAGCTCCTGCTCCGAGGTGGCATTCTGGACCCAACGCGTCTGTCCCAGGTATTTCTGCAGCGTGACATTACCGAATTCCGTGCCCTCGCCGTGCGTGCTGATAAAGCTATCCAGTGCGGCCTTGAGCTGCGGACTGCCCTTGCGAATGGCGAAGCCGATATCGCCATTCTGATGCACCACGAGATCCTCACGCACCTGGATGTTGGGATACACCTGGCGCCACAGCCGCGCGATGTACCCGTCGGCCACGGCGATGTTCACCAGGCCGGCGTTCGCCATCTCCAGGATGTCCTCGGTCTCGAAATTGCCGGGCGCCTCGCGCAGCCTCATGGGCGCAAGCCCGCGCCTGCGGAAGTCCTGATTGAGCGCGACCAGGCTCTCGTAGTAGCTGGTCGCACGACTGACGTAGATGTCCTTGCCGGCCAGATCATCGAGCGTTGCAAGCGGCGGGGCGCCGGGTCCGGTTACGATCAGCTCCTTGACAGCGCGTGCGGCCGGGGTCGTGAAATCGACAATCTTGCGCCGTTCCGGCGTAATCGTGAGATTGGCGGCGGCGACGTCGCCTTGTCCGGCCAGCAGCAGCGGCAGCAGGCGTGCGCGTGACACCGGAATGAATACCATGTGGATGCGCAGGTCGCCGCGGCCGAGCTTGCTGTTGAATTCGTCCTCGAAGGCGCGCATGAAGTCATAGCTGATGCCGCGTTGCGCCCCGCCCAGATCGACGAAATACAAGGTGCGGCTGTAAGGCACCAGAACCCGAATGTAGCGCCGCACGATCATGCCCCCGAGATCGCCGGCCCAAGGCTGCTCCTCCAGTTTTATCGATAGTTCATCGCCGGACGATGCGGCCGCGGCCACTTGGGCGGCGGCTGCCAGCAGCAGCGCCGTCGCAATGTATCGCCATGCTGGTGCAGAGCGCATTTCGCCTGGATGGGCTAGGCCATGCGGTTCACGCAGTTTTGCCGTGCCGGTCTATACCTGTGCCGGCGCGGGCACCGGCGCCGGCGTCGCATCGCAGAATTCACGCAATGCGCGATGCACGAACTGCACGCAGCTCGAGCCTTCACCGACGGCGGCGGCCACGCGCTTGACGCTCCCACAGCGCACATCGCCGGTCGCGAAAACCCCAGGCAGATTGGTCTCGAGCAGATACGGCTGGCGGGCCAGCGGCCAGTGTCCCGCCGACAGGTCTTCGGGCCGCAGGTCGGGTCCGGTCCTGATGAAGCCGCGATCATCCAGCGCCACCGAGCCTTGCAGCCATTGCGTATTCGGCAGTGCGCCGGTCATTAGAAATACATGGCGGATCTCCAGCCGCTCCTCGGTGCCATCGGTGCTGCGTCGCCAATTGATGCGCTGCAGCTCTCGATCGCCTTCCAGTGCAGTGATCTGGGTGCGCACGTGCACGGTGATGTTCGGACGCTCCTCGATGCGCCGGACCAGATAGCTCGACATGCTCTCGGCCAGCCCGGCGGCGCGCACGACCACATGCACGTGACGGCAGGGGCCGGACAGGAAAACCGCGGCCTGGCCGGCCGAGTTGCCGCCGCCGACAACGACGACTTCCTCATTACTGCACAGCTTGGCTTCCAGGGCGGTGGCGGCGTAATAGATGCCCGCTCCCAGGAAGCGTGACAGATTCTCGATGTTCAGCGCGCGATACTGCGCCCCACTGGCGATGACCACGATGCTCGCGCGCACCGGCGCGCCCTCGGCCAGCTCCACGACATACGGCCGTCGTTCGGTGCGCAGGGTGACCGCCCGCGAGGCGACACTGAGATTGGCGCCAAACTTCTGCGCCTGCGAGAGCGCGCGGCCGGCCAGGGCCAATCCTGAGATGCCGGTGGGGAAGCCGAGATAGTTTTCAATCTTGGAGCTGGTGCCGGCCTGACCGCCGGGTGCGGTGATCTCGACCAGGCGCACATCGAGGCCCTCGGAGGCACCATAGACAGCGGCCGCAAGGCCCGCAGGGCCGGCCCCGACGATCAGCAGATCGTGGACCCTCGAGTCATCGACCTGCGGGTTAACGCCCAGACAAGTCGCCAATTCGAAATTGCTCGGATTCTTGAGGACGCGCGTACCGCGGCAAATGACGACCGGCACGTCTTCGGCGGGCACGTGGAATCGTTCCAGCGCGGTCTGCGCGTCGGCGTCGGAATTGACATCGAGTGTGTGGAACGGGAATGTATTGCGCGTGAGGAATTCCGTCAGCCGCAGAGTATCGGCGGAGTGACCGGAGCCGATCAGCACCACGTCGCAGGGATTCTCTGACAGCAGCCCCATGCGGCGCAAAATGAAGGCGCGCATGAACAGTTCGCTCAACTCCGCATCGGTCTGCACGATTGTGCGCAGCCTGTCGATGTCGATGCCGATCAGCGTGCCGTCCTTGCCGACCTGGATACGCACCATGCCGGCGCTGCCTCGCAGCGCGCTGATCTCGCCGGAGAAATCGCCCGCCGTCAGCGTATAGAACAACTCGTAGCCGGACTGCCGGGCCAGCAGCAGTTCGAGCGAGCCGGCGACCACGACGAAGAATTTGCGCGGCCGGTCACCGGCTTCGATCAGGACCTCGCCGGCGTGGATCTCCATGCGCGTCCCGTGCGTCTCGAGGCGCGCCATCTGCTGCGGCGTGAGCTTGGGGAACATCTGCTCCCGACGGGTTCGCAGGATCTCATTGGACATGGCGGGGTCCCGCGCTCACTTCAACTCCATCACCAGCTCATCGACATAGCACCAGCTCCAGTGCTCGCCCGGCTCGATCGAGGTCATGATCGGATGGCCGGTCGAGTGGAAATGCTTGGTCGCGTGCTTGTTCTTCGAGTCATCGCAACAACCGACATGCCCGCAAGTCCGGCACAGACGCAGATGCACCCAGGTATCGCCCATCTTCAGGCATCCCTCGCAGCCTTGCGTATTGCCTCGATCGGCCTTGACGAAGTTCAGGTGGTTGCAGCGGCGGGTCATGGGCGCACCGATCGGGCTGAGGGGTCGCGGGCGGGGTTGCGCGTGAGCACGCTGGCCAGGAAGAAGGCGCGCCGGTATTCCGCCAGCAGCGTCAGGGTCGGCGAACATTTGAAGGCTCGATGGATTCTTCGGGTCAGGATCGTCTCTGCATTCGGCAGAGGGAAGTAATGATTGACCAGCAGCAGATCCCCGCTCGGAGATAGCAGCCTCGAAATCCGTTCGGCGAGCGTCTTGAGCCCCCGGTCCAGGATTGGCGGCGGCAGATAATAAAGAGCGTCGGCCGCAACGATGAGATCGAAGCCGCCGTCGAGCTCCGGCCCGAGTTCCATGATATCGCCTTGGCGCATCTGAACGTTCGTCAGCGCGCGGGTTCTATCGGCGGCGCAGCCGATCGCCACATGGGAGATGTCGATGCCTACGACCTGTTCGGCGCAGCGCGCGAGGCGTTCGGTAAACAGGCCGAGGCCGCAGCCAAGGTCCAGCGCACGGCGGTAGGACTGCTGCGGCAGCATGCGCACGAGTGCATCGTATTTGCGCCGCTGGTACTGGTATTGCGGCAGGGCTGAGGCCCAGGGGTCGTTGCGCGGCGCATCCGCATAGAGACGATCGAAGGCGGTGGCGGAGACGCTTTCCTGCTGCCGCAGTGCCACAAGTCGCGCATCGCTGCGCGCGCTGGTCAGAAACAGGCCGATGTCGCGGACCGATCTGAAGGCTGTGTGTCTCAGGTCGAAGAGCATTCGACCAGAGTTCTACATCGGCGCTGAGATGTCAATTCGGCTCCACGGCCAAACCGCGGCGCCGGGGCGGACCGGTGGGCTATCTGTCGATGACCAGATCAGACAGCGGGCGGCTGCAGCAAACCAGGATGTCGCCCATGTCGATCTGACGCTGGCGAATGCCGCCGGCGTGTTGCATATCCACCCGGCCGGAAACCAGCCGCGATCGGCAAGCGCCGCACTTGCCCTCGCGACAGGAGAATGGCAGCGGCAGTCCGGCGCCTTCAGCCGCGATGAGGATGGATTGAGCCGCGCGGCACGGCACGGTACGTCCGGATTTGCTGAAAGTCACCGAAAATGCCTGTGCATCGGGCTCGAGTGCCGCGGTGAGACGGATGGTGGTCGCCGGGACCGGAATCGGTAAGGCGTGCGCGCGGCGCGTGGCACCTGCGTTGGCTGGGCCGCTTGCAGGATCTGAGGCGCTTGCGGGACCTGATGCGCTAGCGGCTCCCGCGGGGCGGGCGGCATCGAGGCCGGCCGCCAGCCGGCCCAGGTACCAGTTGCAGAACTTGTCGACCAGGCCTTCCGTGAAGGGCGAATACGGGCCGGGCTCATAGGCCGGACTGATGATGCCGCGGTGCGCGTTTTCCACCAGTGAGCTGTCCTGATCGTTGGTCGCGCTCCATACTTCGGTCAGTCGCTTGAGGTCGTAGTCGATTCCCTCCTGCGCATCCTTATGCACCAGCCAGCGCGTGCGCAGCAGCGTGCTGTGAGCCGAGACCGGGAGCACCGAGAAGCTGACGATGTGGTCGCTCATGAAGTGGTGCCACGAATTGGGCTGCGTCCAGAAGGACAAGCCGCCCAGGTCGAGCTGCTCGAATTCCGCCAGCGGCTTGCGGGAGGCGACTTTCGTATCCAGCGTCTGCGATTCTCCGGATCGCACCATCGGCAGGCGAACGGTGCGAAAGCCCGTGATCTGCTCGAGTCGATCGATCTCCGCCGACGGCAGGCCGCAGGCCTCCCAGCGCTGGTGATGGTGGGCGAGCATGTCCTCAAAGCCCTGCAGCTGCGCGCTGTTGTCGCTCGACGGCTGGTAGCCGAATCCGTACTCGAGCAGCGATACGGTCAGCTCCGGATGATTCGCGCTGCAGTGATAGCACTCGCGGTTGTTTTCCATCGTCAGCTTCCAGTTGCCGTGCTCGATGATGTCTTTCTGGAAGGCGACTTTGGTGTTGACGATGTCGTGCGGCGCGACATAGCGCTCGATGGCTGCGCGCATGTCGTCGAAGCCCGGCGCCGGATTGTCGGCCAGGCAGATGAACAGCAGGCCGGCCAGGCTTTCGATGTGCACCGGTTTGAGGTTAAACTTGCAGCGCTGGAAACCCTCACCCATGTGCTGGTTGTGCACCAGTTCGCCGCGCAGATTGTAGGTCCACTGGTGATACGGGCAGACCAGGTTGCCCGCCACGCCGCGTCCCTGCGCGCGCAGCCGCGCGCCGCGGTGACGGCACACGTTGTGAAAGGCGCGCACCGTCAGATCATCATCGCGCGCGATGATGATCGAGTCGTTGCCGATGTCGACGGTGAACAGGTCTCCCGCCTCGGGTATCTCCGGCTCGACGCCGACGAAGATCCAATGGCGTGCGAAGATCAGGCTCAGGTCGCGATCATAGATCTCCGGGCTCAGGTAGAAAGGCGCCGGCAGGCTGTAGCCCGGCTTGCGACTTGCAATCAGTCGGGCGAGGTCGGGGGACTCGTTCACGCGGCGCGGCTTCCTCACGGTGCAAGGTCGGCATGCTGGCGCAAGCGATCGCGTGCGACTTGTGCTTTTTCGACGCCGGAGTCTCCTTTTGCGACCTAGGCTTTGAGCTCCTTGTTGTCCGGATCGAACGGCGACTCGGTGAGCACGGTCGCACGCCGCCGGCGCCCCAGGATTTCCATCTCGAGCTCGGTTCCGACCGCCGCGTAGTCGGGCCGCACATACCCGATCGCCAGACTCTTGTGCAGCGTATGGCCGAAGTAGCCGGAGGTGGCGCGGCCGACGATCGTGCCGCCGGGCGCGAAGATCGGCTCGTTGCCGAGCGGATCGGCATTGCCGACGTCGTGCGCCTCGAGGGTCACGAAGCGATTCGGCACGCCGGCGGCGAGCTGGCGCTCGAGCGCCTCACGACCGATGAACGGACCCTTGTTCATGCGCACGAAACGGTCGAGGCCTGCCTCGAACGGGGTGTAGTCCCGCGTCATGTCGCTGCCCCACATGCGGTATGACTTCTCCATTCGCAGCGACTCCATTGCCCGCATGCCGACCATGCCGATGCCGTACTCCTTGCCGGCGGCGAACACCGCGTCGAACAGGTGGTGCGCGTGCTCGACCGGGAAGTGCAGTTCCCAGCCCAGCGCGCCGACGAAGTTGACGCGCAGCGCATAAACGTCGCCGGCGTACCCGACCTCCAGCACCTGGCCGGTCAACCACGGGAATGCGGCGTTATCGAGCGGCACGTCGACGATCTTTGCGAGCAGCTCGCGCGACCTGGGCCCCGCGATGACGAAGCATCCGCGGCTGCCGGTAATGTTGCGCAGACCGACCGAGCCGTCACCTGGCAGCATGCGCTGCAGGTAGTCGGCATCGTAGCGCTCGGCGGCCCCGGCGCTGATCACGTAATAGTGATGCTCGCCCACCTTGGTGATGGTGAACTCGGAACGGATACCGCCGCGCCTGGTGAGGGAGTGACAAAGCGCAATGCGCCCGAGCTTTACCGGCACCTTGTTCGCCACCAGGCCGTCGAGCCACGCTTCTGCACCGCTGCCCGTGACCTCGTGCTTGGTGAACGGCGTCAGATCGATGACGCCAACCCGCTCGCGCATCAACCGGCATTCGTTACCGACGTGTTCGAAATAGTTGCTGCGGCGGAAACTCCACACGTCGCGGCGCTCGACCCCGGCGGGTGCGAACCAGTTGGCGCGCTCCCAGCCATAGCGCTGGCCCCAGACGGCGCCGAGGCGGTCGATCCTGTCGTAGACCGGGCTGGTCTTGCTCGGGCGCGCGTCGTGGCGCTCCTCGTCGGGAAAATGAATCGTGAATACGCTGCGGTAGGTTTCCTCGTTCTTCGTCACCACGTAGCGCCTGGTGCAGTAGCCGCCGAAGCGCCGCGGGTCCACCGCCAGCAGGTCAACGCCTGGCTCGCCCTCGACGATCCACTCGGCAAGCTGCCAGCCGGCACCGCCGGCTGCGGTGATGCCGAAACTATGGCCTTCGTTGAGCCACAGGTTGCGCTTGCCGCCCGCGGGTCCGATCAGCGGGCTGCCGTCGGGTGTATAGGAGATCGGGCCATTGACGATGTCCTTGATGCCGCAGTGCTCGAGCGCCGGCACCCGGCGCTGCGCGGCCTCGACGTGCGGCAGCAGGCGGTCGAGGTCGCCTTCGAACAGCGACTTGCCGAACCACTCGGGCACGCCGTCGGCGAACCGGGCCGGTGCGCCGGCCTCATACGGCCCGAGAATCCACCCCAGGCGTTCTTCGCGCAGATAGTAGGATTTATCGGATTCGCGCAGCACCGCGAGCTCGCGGCCCCCGCCCTCGCGGTAGGCCTTGAGTTCAGGCGACTCGCTGTAGACGATGTACTGGTGCTCGACCGGGATCGCCGGCACGTTGACGCCGAACATGCGCCCGGTCTGGCGGGCGTAGTTGCCGGTTGCGCACACGACATGCTCGCAGCTGATCTCGC
>Ga0302325_10002101_pt1 | contig 49148 bp, 42 predicted proteins | sample Palsa_T0_2_FD_201948 | JGI IMG/M metagenome (GOLD analysis project Ga0302325, IMG submission 201948) | Peat permafrost microbial communities from Stordalen Mire near Abisko, Sweden - Palsa_T0_2 | ecosystem: Environmental > Terrestrial > Soil > Palsa > Peat permafrost | place: Sweden: Abisko...
GTCGTGTTCATCGGTGGCGGTGAAGTAGACGGCCTCGCCGTCGGTTCCGCTGACCGAGCCGACGTGCAGCCCGTCCGGCGTGACGGCAGCGCCGCCGACCACCAGACGGCGTGAGCCGCCCCGGTCGCAGACGGTGACCAGGTCCCCGGCGCTGGTCCGCGCCGGGGTGCCGGGCGCTAGCTCGACCCAGGCGTCGTCGCGCTCGGTGTGCAGGAGCGTTGTCTGTCCCGTGCCGGCATCGGCTGCCAGCACCATGACGGTCCGCTGGTCCCGGCTCTGCACGCTGAGCAGCGGCCCCTGGGAGTCCCACTCCGCGGCCGCCAGGTACTCGTATGCGCTGCGGTCCCACGTGACCTCGGTCCTGGTCCCGTCAAGCCGCAGCACGTGCAGGGTGACGTCCGCGTTGGCGGTGCCGGCCGCCGGGTACCTGATCGCGCGCGGCGCCCGCTCCGGATCAGCGGGGTCTGCTATCCACCAGCGCCGGACGGGAGAATTGTCGACCCGCGCAGCCAGCAGCCGCCTGCCGTCGGGAGCCCACCAGTAGCCGCGGAACCTGAGCATGGACTCGGCCGCGACATGCTCCGCCAGGCCGTAGGAAACCTCGTCGTGCTCCGGGGCGGCCAGCAGGCGGCCTGTCCCGTCGGCCAGTTCGGTCACGTGCAGCGCGCCGTCCGCGACGTAGGCCACCCGCTGCCCCGCAGGGTCGATCCGCGGGTCCGTGGCCGCGCCAGCGGCAGGCACCGGTTCCGGGACGCCGGCCGGCGCGCGCGGGTCGTCGCCGAGGCCCAGCACCCACAGCCGCCCGTCCAGCGCGAACACGACCGTCCGGCAGTCCGCGTCGGCCGAGTAGGCCACGATCCCGGCCGCGGTCTCGCGTGCCCGTTCCCGCCGGACGCGCTCAGCCTCGGGCACATCGCCAGGACCGAAGTGCCACGACGCCGCCGGATCGATGATAAGCCGCTCGCGGACTCCGCCGCCGTCCCCCGCGCCGTCGGCCAGGTCCAGCCCCCAAAGGCACGTGACCGGGTCTTCACCGCCCCGGGTGCGGAGAAACAGCACGCGCCCGCCATCCTGGGAGACCGTCACCGCGTGCGGAATGCCCAGCGTGAAGTACTTAGTGCTGGCCAGCTGCCGGGGGAAGTCGTCGATCGCCACGCCAGCACTCTGCCACGCGGCCCCGTCGCCGCCCACGGGTTAACCGGTCCCCGGGACGCGGGCAGTGGCCCAGGTCACCGTCCAACCGCCGCGGCGCCGCCAGCCTCACCGTGCCGCAATGGTGGCCACCACCGAAAGCCACAGCCGTGACCGTCCCTCCCGACCCGCCATGCCCCGCCAGGAATGGGGCAAACGTTGCCGGTCACAGCACTAGCACCGATCGCCGGCGAGCGACAAGCGATCCCCGGTAGGTCTCAGGTATCACAGAGGGCGGGGACCGCTGGCTGTTGAACACGCTCGCGGATTCGGGTCTGAGCAGGCCTGGCCGCTGAACATAAACGGCGGCTTCGCGATTGGTTGACCTATTTTGGCCGGGATATTCATGACGGCATCCGGCTCGAACAGGTGGGAGCGGGCGACCATCCCGGCTATCTTGGCCGACAACTAGGCCCGCCATGGGCCGGCAACTGGGCCCGTTTGGCCGACGACTGGCGCGCCATGGTTAGCAACTGGCCCGCCACATTCTTGGAGTGACCACCCTGATGAAATCCCCGAGCGGAGGCGCCCGTGCGGCGTCGCTGGGTCACCGCGGATCGCGCGGGCTGGCCACGGCCGCTCTCGCCGCGGCACTTGCCGTCGCGCTGGCCTCCTGTTCGAGTTCTCGCCCGGCCGCCGCCGGCAGCACCCCGCCCGGCAGCTTAGGCACGGCAACCTCCCCGGCCGCCGACGGGCCGTCAAGCGGCGCGGGCAGGTCAGACGCTGGCGCTTCCGGCACGGGCACATCTGGTGCCGCCGCGTCAGGCACCGGCGCGATCTTCCGCGGGACCCTCGACGTCACTGGCGCCGTCGTGCTGAAGAAGAACTACACCCAGAAGATGCCCGCGGTCAGCAGCTGCGCGGCGGCAGCGGCGGATGGCGACACGCCCGGCGGCGGGTTCAGGCTGCCGTCGCCGCAGGCCGGCGTGTCCCCCAGGATCGATGTCCTGGTCAGCCACTTTCACGGCGCTGGCACGTATGCGCCGAATCAGCTGGCGGCCGATAGCGCGGATTCCATCTGGCTCACGTTCCATGGCGCCAGCCGCGATTTTGAGATCAGCTCCCATCCGGCGGCACCCGGAAAGGTTACCGGAAAGGAGGTTCTTTACCTCGATACCGACGGTTCCGGCCTGCTGGCCTTTTCCGGCGCGCACGCGCTCGGCCAGAAGTCCGGCCCTCAGATCGCCGGCGAGATCAGCTGGACCTGCTCCGCTGCGCGCTGACTGGCGGCCCGCGGGTGCGGGGCGTTCTCTTACGGGCCATTGACCTGGGTCCGGGCCGTTGTAGGTTGTAGCCCAAGTCCCGCCCCCGCTAACGAGGAGGCCGGCATCGCCGCGACCACCAGCAGCAGAGCAGGCGCCGCTGCCCCGCGGCTGGCGGTCAGCCGCCGCCGCGAGCTTGGCGAGACCAGCGCGCGCTCACTGCTGATGACCGTGCTGGGCGAGTACGCGCTCCCGCACGGTGCCGCCGTGTGGACATCCACCCTGGTTGACGTCCTGGCACTGCTCGGGATCGAGGAGAAGTCGGCCCGCCAGGCGCTGGCCAGGACCGCCGCAGAGGGCTGGCTCGCCGCGCACCGTGAGGGCCGCCGCGTGCGGTGGCACCTGACCGCGCCTGGCCGCCGCCTGCTGTCGGCCGGGGCCAGCCGGATTTACTCGTTCGGCCGCGAGGAGCGCCGCTGGGACCAGCGCTGGCTGGTGCTGCTGGTGACGGTGCCGGACGTCAAGCGCGAGCTAAGGCACCGGTTGCGGACCCGGCTGGCCTGGGCAGGCTTCGGCACGCCGGCACCGGGCGTCTGGGTCACCCCGGACACCGGGCGGGAGGCCGAGGCCCGGCAGATCCTGACCGACCTGGGACTCGCGGATCAGTCGATGTCCTTCGCGGCCACCTACGGGTCGATCGGCTGCCCGGAGTTCGTCGCCCGGCAGGCGTGGGAACTCGACGCCGTCGCCGCGCGATACGACGAGTTCATCGCGAGGTTCACCGGCCTGCAGCCAGCGACCGGGGACGAGACCCTGATCGCGCAGACCCTGCTGGTGCACGAGTGGCGGCGGTTCCCCTTCCTCGACCCCGGCCTGCCGCACGAACTGCTGCCCGCCGGGTGGACCGGGATCACGGCCGCCCGGCTCTTCCACGGCAGGCACGCCGAATGGCGCCCCGGCGCCCAGCAGCGCTGGGCCGAGCGCGCCGACAGCCTGGACCGATTATCTGCTTGTCCTTGAAACTTGACCAGAAATGCTCCAGAACGTCAGCATAGGCCGAAGCCGCGCTCGTAACGGCACGATGCGCCCGTCACCAGGAGGCAGAATGCATAGCCGGGCTGGAAAGCTGGCAGCGGCAACTGCCGCCGTGGCGCTTCTCACGGCAGGCCTTGCCGCTGCTGCTCCGGGGGCTACTGCTGCTCCGGGTGCTACTGCTGCTCCGTCGCCGGCGGTTACGCTGAGCGGCTCCGTGGGAACGCTGCCCGCGGCTTCGGCGCTGGTACTGGTGGAGGCCGAGCTGACGCTCGGCAGGTACACCAGGAGCAACCACGTCCCCGGCACTCTCGTTGATGTCCCGGTCGCTGCCGAGAAGATCACCTCGGGCCGCTTCCGCGCGGTAGTGCCGAGTTCCGTGGTCCTGCGGCGCGCCGAGCAACTGGGCCACGGCACCGTGAACTTCCTCGTGGTGGTCGATTCCGGCTCGCAGGCCACAGCGCGATATGTGTCGGCACCGCTCACGACAGCCGCAGCGCCGGGCAACGTGGTCGCCGCCCGCGTGAGCACAAGCCGGGCGGTCAGGATGACCAGATTCCCGCGGTTCAGGCCGATGGATGCGCAGGTGAGCCGGGCGATCCGGGCGGCAGGGGGAATCACGGGCCGGCCTGACGATAACATTATCTGCAAATGGCAAAGCTACGGAAGCGAATACGAGGACGCTACCCGGATAGGCGAGATTCATGTGGCCAACCTCACCGGCGCCACAGACAAATACGAGTTCGTGAACCAGGCTGATAGCACTATTTCGGTCGGCTTCAGCGGCGCACCGGGAAGTGGATTCTCGGCTGGCGGATCAATCACGCTCACCAACTCTATGGGCACGAACGGCGGCTTCACCGCTGGGCCGGGGACCATCAAGTATGTTGATGGTCACATCTACTATCAGCGGTACCAGAATAACGGCGCCGCTGACTGCCCTCCCGACCTTTATAAGGCCCAGGCGGAAAATGTGGTCGGGGACGCCTATGAGGGAACCAACTCACCGAAGCCGAATCCCTGGGGCAATTGCTCAAACGATCCACACGGGCTGGCGAAAATGCAATCGCACGGCGGATTCTTTGACACGGACCTGGGCAAGGCAGAGGGCTATAGCGGCATCGCGACAGTCTGGGGATTCGGCTTTTCCGGTAGCACTGGGTTTACCACGGACATCAAGCACAACTACAGTGACAACGGCACAGTGGATATGTACGTCTGCGGTTCCAAGGCCATGCCGGACGTGCCCGTTCTTTACGAGAGCTAGCAGCAGGAACTCGGTCGGATTCAGCGACCGGGAGAGGCAAGCGTGCCGCCCTTCAGGACCGTCGCGGTAGCGCTTGCCGGCGGCGGGCTCTGCCTGCTGACGGGATGCGGCGTCTCGCAGCCGGGTAGCCCCTTGCAGTCGCGGACCTCCGTTGGCCCCCTGCAGTCGCTCAGTTCCGGTGGCCCCCTGCAGTCGCTGAGCAAAGACGGCCAGCACGTCGTCGATGCCGGAGGATCGGAGGTAACCCCCGGGGAGTCCGCGGATACGACCGCGGTGGTCGTCAATGACGCAGCGGCGCCCGTGACGCTTGTGTCGGCGTCCCTCCTGCCGGTGAGCGGGCACCCGGTCGGCCATCTCACCGGCGCGGCCGTCGTGGTCGGAAATAACTTCCTGGGAGGCGGACACGGCTGGCCGCCTGATGTCCCGGTGCGGCCGTTCACAGGGGCGATCCTGCACCACGGTCGGAATCACATAGTGCTCGGGATGAGCGGGCCCGCCGCCGGGCGGGTTTACGTGGCAGCAGGCCTGAAAATCACCTATCGCTACCGGGGAGCACTCAGCACCATGACGGCATGGGCCGTCGTCTCCGCGTGCGTCGTGCCGGAAGTAAGGATTGATCACTCTTATCCTTTGTGTGACAGGGAAACTAATAGTGCCTGGACAGAGGTTCGGAACGAGGCCGGCTAGCAGGTCGCCCACCCACGCGAAGAAGCCCGGCGGCCGGCTGATTATCTACACATCTTTTAACCTTGCCGAAAATGCTGTAGTACGTCAGGATGGGACCAGGGCGCCTGGCCAAGTCTCGGCCGGGTGCCGGGGAGGCTGCCGTGAGCATCACCCGCGAGAGCGCTGCCGCCGCGACGGCCGGCGCGCCACCATCCGGGGAGCCGCCGGCCAGCGAGGTGGCCAGCCAGGCTGAGGTGTCGTTCGACACGGAGCCGGGCCGGTACCGGCACTGGAAGCTGGCCGTCGACGGCGCGGTCGCCACGCTGACGCTCGACGTGGCCGAGGACGGCGGCATCGCCGGAGGCTACGAGCTCAAGATGAACAGCTACGACCTGGGCGTCGATATCGAGCTCTACGACGCCGTGCAGCGGCTGCGCTTCGAGCACCCTGAGGTCAGGGCCGTGGTAATGACCAGCGGCAAGGAGCGGATGTTCTGCGCGGGCGCGAATATCAGGATGCTGGCGCAGTCGTCGCACGCCTGGAAGGTGAACTTCTGCAAGTTCACCAACGAGACCCGCAACGGCATCGAGGACGCCACCGCCTGCTCGGGGCAGACCTACATCGCCGCGCTCAACGGCACCGCGGCGGGCGGCGGGTACGAGCTCGCGCTGGCCTGCGACCAGATCCTGCTCATCGACGACGGCTCCTCTGCGGTGGCGCTGCCGGAGGTTCCGCTGCTCGGGGTGCTGCCCGGCACCGGCGGCCTGACCAGGCTGGTGGACAAGCGCGGCGTCCGCAGGGACCGGGCCGACGTCTTCGCGACCACCGCCGAGGGCATCAAGGGCGCGAAGGCGGTCGCCTGGCGGCTGGTCGACGAGACGGCGACCGCCAGGGACTTCGCCGCTGCGGTCGGCCGGCTAGCGCAGGCGGCCGTCGACCGATCGACACGGCCGGCCGGCGGCACCGGCATCACGCTGCCGCCGCTGCGCCGGTCCGCCGACGGCGACAGCGACGGCGACGTGATCTGCTATGACCACCTGCGGATCGAGATCGACCGGCCGGCCGGCGCCGCGACGATCGTCGTCGCCGGGCCTGCCGGGCCGCCGGCCAGCCTGGCCGCGCTGCACGCCGAGGGCGCGGCGTCCTGGGCGCTGGCCGCCGTGCGCGAGCTCGACGACGCCATCCTGCGGCTGCGGGTCAACGAGCCGGACGTGGGCACCTGGCTGCTGACCACCCGGGGCGACCCGGCCGCCGTGGCCGCGACCGGGGCGCTGCTGCTGGCACACGCCGATGACTGGCTGGTCAACGAGATCATCCAGTACTGGAAGCGGACGCTGCGGCGGCTCGACACCACGTCGAGGAGCCTGATCGCGCTGATCACGCCGGGCAGCTGCTTCGCCGGCCTGCTGCTGGAGCTGGCGCTCGCGGCGGACCGGCAGTACATGCTGGACGGGATCTTCGAAGACGACGCGGATCCGGCGCCGCCGGCCGTGCTCCGGCTGGACGGGTTCAACACCGGCCTGCTGCCGGGCAGCGGCGGGCAGAGCCGACTGCGGGTCAGGTTCACCGGCTGCGAGGCCGACGCGGCGGCAGCAGCGGCCGCCGCCGGGCGCGACCTGACCGCGGCCGAGGCGGCCCGGCTGGGCCTGGTCACCGAGACCCCCGACGACCTGGACTGGGCCGACGAGGTCCGGCTCGTGGTGGAGGAGCGCGCCAGCTTCTCGCCGGACGCGCTGACCGGCATGGAGGCCAACTTCCGCTTCGCCGGCCCGGAAACATGCGAAACGAAGATTTTCGGCCGGCTCACGGCATGGCAGAACTGGATCTTCCAGCGGCCCAATGCCGCGGGCCCGGCAGGGGCGCTGCGCCGGTACGGCACCGGGCAGCGCGCGGACTACGACAGGAAGCGGGTCTGAGATGACTGCCACCGCCGACCAGGGCCAGGCCGCGGGAGCCGGCCGGGACGAGATCCGCGGCGGCGACGCTGACCAGGGCGAGATCGTCGGCATCGCGCCGGCGCCCGACGGGCCGGTCAGCGTCATCGACTACAGCGAGCTGATCCCGAACAACGTCGGCCTGGCCACCGACCGCAGGCTGCAGCGCGCCCTCGAGTCGTGGCAGCCGAAGTTCCTCGACTGGTGGGCCAACCTCGGACCATCCGTTCCTACCAAAGATGTCTACCTGCGCACGGCGATCGCGGTCGGCAGGGACGGCTGGGCGAACTTCGCCAGGGTCCCGATGGAGCAGTACCGCTGGGGCATCTTCCTGTCCGAGCGCAACCCGGACCGCCGCGTCGGCTTCGGGCAGCACCTGGGCGACCCCGCCTGGCAGGAGGTGCCCGGCGAGTACCGGGCCGACCTGCGGCGGCTGCTCGTCGTGCAGGGCGACACCGAGCCGGCCTCGGTCGAGCAGCAGCGGCACCTCGGGATGACCGCGCCGAGCCTGTACGACATGCGGAACCTGTTCCAGGTCAACGTCGAGGAAGGCCGCCACCTGTGGGCCATGGTGTACCTGCTGCACGCCTACTTCGGCCGGGACGGCCGGGACGAGGCCGAGCAGCTGCTGCAGCGCAACTCCGGCGACGTGGACAAGCCGCGCATCCTCGGCGCGTTCAACGAGGAGACCACCGACTGGCTGTCGTTCTTCATGTTCACCTACTTCACCGACCGGGACGGCAAGTACCAGCTCGGCACGCTGAAGGAGAGCGGCTTCGACCCGCTGGCGCGGACCTGCGAGTTCATGCTGAGGGAAGAGGCGCACCACATGTTCGTCGGCACCACCGGCGTGCAGCGCACCGTCGAGCGCACCGCGGCGCTGCTGAAGGAGCATGACACCGACGACCTGTGGGACTACGGCGCGATCCCGCTCTCGGTGATCCAGAAGTACCTGAACTTCCAGTTCTCCGTCTCGCTCGACCTGTTCGGGTCAGAGACGTCCTCCAACGTGGCCTCCTATTACACCGCCGGGCTCAAGGGCCGCTGGATGGAGACCCGGCGCAAGGACGACCACCTGCTCGCCGACGGGACCATGGAGGTGCCGGTGGTGACCGACGGCGCGATCTCGACCAGGACCGTGCCGCTGCTGACCGCGCTCAACCTGGACCTGCGCAACGAGTACATGGAGGACTGCGCGCGCGGGATCCGGCGCTGGAACCGGGAGCTTGATCAGGCCGGGCTGCCGCACCGGCTGACGCTCCCGCACGAGGGCTTCAACCGGAAGGTCGGGGCGTTCGCCGGGCAGTCCGTCAGCCCGTCCGGCGAGCTGCTGGAGGCGGCGGAGTGGGCGCGGCTGTCGGCCGGCTGGCTGCCGACGCCGGAGGACAGGGCCAGGGTTGCCGCGCTGATGCTGCCGCACTACGAGCCCGGCGAGTTCGCCAGCTGGATCGCGCCGCCCGGCGTCGGCATCAACGACCTGCCGGTCGAGTACGACTACGTCAGGTTCTGAGATGACGACCGGCGCGGGCGAGCAGTTCAACGCCGCTGACTGGCTGCTCGGGCGGAACGCGGCAGCCACCCCGGACCGGGTGGCCATCACCGCCATCGACGCCGACGGCTCGTCGGCCGACGTCACCTACCGCGAGCTCGACGAGCTCGCCTGGCAGGCCGCCGCCGCGCTCGTCGCGTCCGGCGTCCGGGCCGAGGAGCGGCTCCTGCTGTGCATGGCGGACACCCCGGAACTGCTCGCGCTGTTCCTCGGCGGCCTGTACATCGGCGCGGTGCCGGTACCGGTCAGCACGATGGCCACGGCGGCTGACCTGACCGCGCTGGCGATCGACAGCCGGGCCAGGTTCCTCGCGGTCAGCAGCGAGTTCGCGGCGGTCGCCGCCGGCGCCGCGAGCGCAGGCCCAGTCCGCGAGGTCGTCGTGGCCGGCCAGACCGGCGACCTGGCGCCGCTGCTGGCGGCGGCTCGCCCGCGCACCTCGCCCCGGGTGCGGACGCTGCGCGGGTTCCTGGCCGCGGCGGGACCCGCCGACCTGGCGGCCGCCCGCGGGGCAGAGCCGACGCTGGCCGACAGCCCGGCGTTCTGGCTCTACACCTCGGGCACCACGGGGACGCCGAAGGCGGCCATGCACCGGCACGGCTCGCTGCGCAGCACGGCGCAGACCTATGCAGCCCGGGTGCTCGGCATCCGGCCGGACGACGTCTGCTACTCCGCGGCCAAGTTCTTCTTCGCCTACGGCCTGGGCAACACGCTCACGTTCCCGTTCTCGGTGGGCGCGCGCGCCGTCCTGGACCGGGCCCGGGCCACGCCCGCGCGGCTGGCCAGTGTGCTCGAAAGCACCAGGCCCACGCTGTTCTTCGGCGCGCCGACCGCGTACGCGGCGATGCTGGCGGCCGGCCTGCCGGACAGCACGTTCGGCAGCGTGCGCCTCGGCGTCAGCGCCGGGGAGGCGTTCCCCGCGGATCTGTACCGGCGCTTCACCGCGAGGTTCGGGATCGAGGTGCTGGACGGCATCGGGTCGACCGAGGCGTTGCACATCTTCCTGTCCAACCGGCCGGGCCGGGTCAGGCCGGGCACGACCGGCGAGGTGGTGCCCGGTTACGAGCTGCGGATCGAGGATCCTGACGGCAACCCCGTTCCCGACGGCGAGCCGGGCAGCCTGCAGGTCAAGGGCGACTCGATCGCCACCGGGTACTGGTGCCGCAGCGAGGTCAGCCGCCGGGTGTTCCGCGGCGAGTGGCTGCGCACCGGCGACATCTACGCACGCGACGCCGACGGCTATTACACCTGCCTGGGCCGCAGCGACGACGTGCTGAAAGCCGGCGGGCTGTGGGTCTCCCCCGCCGAGGTCGAGACCAGGCTGCGCGCGCACCCCGGCGTGGAGCAGGCCGTCGTGGTCGCCGTCCCGGACGGTGACGGCCTGGAAAAGCCGGTCGCCTGCGTGATCGCGAAGGCGGGAGCCGCCCCGACAGAGGATGAGCTGATCGCGTTCTGCCGGGCCGGGCTGGCGGCGTTCAAGCGTCCTCGGAGGGTGCTGTTCCTGGCCGAGTTCCCGCTGACCGCGACCGGCAAGGTACAGCGCTTCAAGCTGCGCGAGCACGCGCTCGCACGCGCACAGCAGCAGCCAACGGCGGCCCTGGCCGAGACCGGCGCAGGAGGGCCGGCGTGATCGACGGGAAGCTGCTGGTCGACGCGCACGCGCACGTCGCGAGGCTGCCGACCCTGTCGCCGGACTGGCAGCAGTGGGTGCGGACCTTCGGCGGCGGCGTTCCCATTGGCGAGCTGTTCGACGCCGGCGGCACGCCGCGGCCGGCCGCGATCGACGAGCATTTCGACCGGCAGGGCGCCGACCACGTGCTGCTGTTCACCGAGTACAGCCCGAAGGTGACCGGGATGCAGCCGATCGAGGACGTGCTGCCGCTGGTCGCCGCGAACCCGGTGCGCTTCCGGCCGGTCGCGAACCTGAACCCGCACCTGCATTACCCGGTGGCCAGGGAGCTGGCCAGGCAGGTGGGCCTCGGCGCGATCGCGCTCAAGATCCATCCGGTGCACGGCGGGTTCGAGGCACGGGACCGGATGCTGTACCCGGCTTATGCATGGGCAGAGGAACGGGGCCTCGCGGTGATAGTCCACTGCGGCACCTCGAGTTTCTCCGGGTCGGTCAACGCCTACGCCGACCCGGTACTGCTCGACGACGTGTTCCGCGACTTCCCCGGGCTGACCGTGCTGCTCGCGCATGGCGGCCGGGGCTGGTGGTACGACCAGGCCGCATTCCTCGCGCTGTCCCGGCCGAACGTGTGGCTGGAGGTCTCCGGGCTGCCGCCGCAGCGGCTGCCGGACTACTACGGGCGGTCACTGCGGCGGCTGGCGGCCAGGATGGTGTTCGGCACGGACTGGCCGGGCGTGCCCGGCGTGGAGCGCAACGCCCGTGCCCTGGAGAAGGTGCTGCTCGACGCGGGCTGCACCGGCGACGAGGTGGCCGCCGCCTGGGGCGGCAACGCAGCCCGCATCTTCGGCCTCGGCTGACCGCTCAGGGCTGGTAGTGCCCCGCGACGGACAGCCACTCGACCCGCGTTGGCTCGCGCAGCCCGGCCTGGCCGAGCGCTGGTCCCAGCCGCGCGGCCATCCAGGCCGCCTGCGACTCCTGTGAGTCCCACACCTCGAAGACGATGAAGCCGCCGTCAGCACCGGCCGCACCAGTGTGGCTGAGCATACCGGCAGGCCAGTCTCCGCCCCCGGTGACAGGATCAAGCCCAAGGATCGCGTTGACCGCCTTGTAGTCGTCGGCGCTCACGCCGGTGAACTCAAAAAACAGTGCATCCGACATTGGTCATCCCTTCTGGTCGCCACCAGCGCGGTGGCGACAAACGCTCAGCCGGTCCTCATGAACACGACGCAGGCGTGACACTAGCGCGCCGGTCAGGTAGTCAGGCAGCTCACGAGAATTATCAGCGTCGCTGGGAATCCTGCAGCGGTCCAAGCACCGCGCGTGGCTCAGGGCGCGGTGAAGATCTGGTGGCTGCCGACCCGCCTCCAGATGATGTGCACCTCGTCTTGCCTGACAGGCTTGCCATAGACGAATGTGGCCCGGCCGTCGGGGGCCCAGGTCATCTCCCAGATGTCGTGCCCGGCCATCTTCTTCACCCGGAGTCCCGGCCGGAACCTGCCGCCTGCCACCAGATCCGCCACGAACACTGCCAGCGCGGCCCGAAAGCGTGCCTGCTCCTGCTGGCTGAGCCGGTCCCAATCCCGGTTGAATCGAGGCAGGCGCAGATAGGTGGGCATCAGTCCGCGGGAAAAGACGCCAGGAAGTCCTCGCCGGTCGCGTAGAAGTCGCCCTCACCGGCGGCGATCTGCTCGTCCGCCTCCCGCTCGCCGGCCTGCCATGACGGGGTGAAAAACCACGCCTGATCGGTCGGAATGGAGGTAAAGCCGCGCACGGTGATCGTGCCGTGCTCGTCGACGGAGAATTCGATCTCGTCTCCCGAGCGGACCTGCAGGGCAGCCCGGATTTCGGCCGGCAGCGTCACCTGATGCCGGTCGCCGCGGACGCGTGCCCGGCGCTTCACAATCGGGCTCATAACATCATGGTAGCACTGTGACACCGTGCTACTACGCCTCCGGCGGGACTCATGTGCTGGTCTCCCGTTGCCCCGGAGGTGGCTCGCCGTAGTGGATGCGGCGGGTCTCGGCGGTGACCTCGGCCAGCTGGGCGTCCGTCAGGATCCTGGGCTCGCCGAGCGCGCGGGCCAGCCGGTAGGTGCGCGCCAGCCACTCCAGCAGCAGCGCCCGCTCGTAGGCCTCCGGCAGGGTCCGGCCGTAGCAGACCGCGCCGTGGTTCCGCAGGATCGCCGCCTGCCGCGACCGCAGCGCGAGCACCGCGGCGCTGGCCAGGCCGTCCGACCCGAACCGGGTATACGGCGCGACCCGGACCGGGCCGCCGAGGCCGGTGATCGCGTAGTGGATAGCAGGCAGCTCGTCGAGTACCGCCGAGAGGGCTATCACCTCGGGCGAGTGCGTGTGGACTACGGCACCGGCGCTGGTGGCAGCGTAAATCGCGAGGTGCATGGGGGTCTCGGTGGAGACTGCTGCGGGCACCGAGATCGGCGTGCCGTCCGGTCCGATCTCGCAGACCTGCTCCGGCCGCATGGCCAGATAGGGCACCCCGGACGGCGTAATGAGGACCGAGCCGCCGCCCAGCCGGACGCTCATGTTGCCCGCGCTGCCGATGGCCAGGCCGTCGTCCAGCATGCGGCGGCTATAGCTGACGAGCTGCTCGCGGCCGGCGCTGAGCTCGGCAGGATCCCGGGGATGCATCAACACCGATGGTAGACGGCCTGATCTTCAGTAGCCCGAGCCGTTCGCCAGGCCCGAGGCCGGCCCTCTTCCGCGTAGCTATTCAGTAGCCGGGTCGGTGCCGTCGGCCGGACCCGGGCTGTGGCCGGTTGTGATCGGCGCGGGTGCCGGCGTGTCGGGTTGATCTCCGGGCCGGTTTGATGATCATTAGGGCGCGTGCCGTCTTCGCCGCGTGTGCCTGATGCCGCTGGGCTGCAGGCGCGGCTGGAGGTGGCCGAGCAGCTGATCGGCGAGCTGCGCGAGGCGATGGCGGTGATGGCCGGGGCGCATCGGCGCGAGCTGGCAGCCAGGGATGCGGTGATCGCCGGGCAGGCGGAGACCATCGCCGGGCAGGCGGACCGGATCGCGCAGCTCGAGCGCAGGCTAGGGCGTGACTCGTCGAACTCCTCGAAGCCGCCGTCGCCGGACAGCCCTTTCACCAGGGGCAGGGACCGGTCGCTGCGGGCGAAGACCGGCCGGCGGCCCGGCAAGCAGCCCGGCGCGCCGGGCAGGACGTTAGGGCTCTCGGATGACCCGGACGAGGTCATCGAGTGCGCGCCCGCGGAGTGCGGGCGGTGCGGGCGGGACCTGGCCGGGGAGCCGGCGGTGCGCACGGAGCGCCGGCAGGTCTGGGACATCACCCCGCCGCCACCGCCGTACGTCACGGAGTACCGGAAGATCACCAGGGTGTGCCCGTGCTGTCAGGCGGCCAGCGCCGGGCAGGTCCCGGCGGATGTGACGGGCCGGGTGGTGTACGGCCCGGAGACCCGGGCGCAGGCGGCGAACCTGATCTGCGGTCATCACGTGCCGGTGGCGCGGGCCGCGCTGCTGCTGCGCCAGATGGCGGGGATAAAGGTCTCCACCGGGTGGATGGCCTCGATCCGCGGCCGGGCCGCCGCCGCGCTGGCCCCGTTCATGGAGCACGTCCGGGCGCTGCTGCGCGCCGCCCCGGCGCTGAACGCCGACGAGACCCCGGCCCGGGCGGCGAAGAGCCTGGCGTACGTGCACGTGGCCTGCACCCGCTACCTGACTCACCTGCACGTGGCCGGCCGGTCCGCCGAGGACATCGACGCCGGCGGCGTGCTGCCCGGCTGCACCGGGGTGCTGATGCGCGACGGGTACGCCGGCTACAGCCACCTGACCGGCGCGCTGCACGCCTGGTGCGGAGCTCACCTGCTGCGTGACCTTAAGGACACCTGCGACTTCGAGCCAGGCCGGCAGGCGTGGGCCTCGTCGATGGCGGACTTGCTGGTCCAGGCCAATGGCCACGCCATCCGGGCCCGCGAGGCCGGGACGGACCGCCTCGACGCGGACGTCCTGGCCGGCCTGCTGGAACGCTACCGGGCGCTGGCCGCCGACGGGCTGGAAGGCAGCCAGCGGCGGCATACCCGCGCCGCCCGGGACGCGAGACGGGTGGCGCGACGGTTCCGCGACTACGAGGACATGATCCTCAGATTCGTCACCGGCCTTGCCGTGACAGACTTCACGAACAACGAGGCGGAAAGATCAGTAAGACCCGTCAAAGTACAGCAGCGCAGCTCCGGCGGCTGCTGGCGCACCCTGGAGGGCCTGGCCGAGTTCGCCACTGTGCAGTCCTGCTTGTCCACGGCCGCGAAGTGGCGCATCGACGCGCTCGACGCCCTGCGCCAGCTGTTCACCACCGGGCCCTGGCTCCCGCCCGCCCTCACACCCGGCGCCGCCAGCGCGGCGTGACCGCCGTCGCAGGACAGCCGACGTGCTGAATAGCTACGATTTCGCGACTGCATCTTGAATTTGGTGATTGGCTGAGTGGCTTGGCTGTACTGGACCTCGCCGCGACCGACGACGAGCTGGTCGGGGTGATCGCCGCGGCACTGACGCTGACCGGGCGTGCCTCGGAGCGGTAGCGGCGGCTGGGTAGCCGGCTGCGGCGGCGTTCGGAGGCCGCTGGCCGGATCAGTCACCGAGGGTAGGCGGGTGACTATCTTCGCTTTCGGTCTGTAATGTGCGACGCTGGGCAGCGTTGTCGGGCGGCGGAGGCTTTCTTGCTCTTACCTCTCGCGGCTCAGGCGCCTTTGGGAGCATGCGGAGGGGACAATGAACGCTGGACGTGCCGACACGTGTTCGCGATCATGACCGGGGGTTTCCGGGGCCGGTCCGGCGCGGCGCTCAGGGTGGCGGTCGTCGTTTGCGTCAGCCTGGCCAGCGCGGCTGGCGTGGTGGCTACGGGGTCTGCGGCGGCGGCTGCCGCCGCGATCCGTCCGCACTCGCCGAAAGCGGCCGCGGCCACCGCTCCGATCGGGCCGTTCAGCATCAACATCAACGACCGTGAGGACGTCCGGCAGTTCTATAACCAGGTGTATCAGGCGTCGAACGGCGTCCCGGAGGGCTGGACCGGTAACATCGCCTCCTGCGATCCGGGCAGCGTCACGCCGGCCTTCCTGACCTCGGTGCTGTCGCGGATCAACTACTACCGCACGATGGCCGGCGAGCCTGACGTCACCTTCAACGGCACCGACGCCGGCACCTCGACCGACCCCAACAACGCCGAGGCGCAGGCTGCCGCGCTGATGGAGAGCGCCAACAACTTCCTCCAGCACAACCCGCCCCAGACCGGGGTGAACTGCGGGACCACGCTGGCCCGGGCCGGTTCGGCCAACTCGAGCCTGTTCGACACCGGCTCCACCGCGGCCGGGGCGACCGGCCCGCCCGGGATCGACGACCTGATGTCAGACGACGGGGCGCTCGGGCACCGGCGCAACATGCTCAACCCGTCGATCGACGTGATGGGCGCCGGCGCCGTCCCGGCCACGACCGGCTTCCAGGGGACCCTCGCCCAGCTGGTGCTCACGACGCCAGTGGCGACCCGCCCCCCGACGCGCACCCCTTATGTCGCCTGGCCGCCGGCCGGCTTCGTGCCCTACCAGGTCGTCTACCCGATCTGGTCGTTCGGCCTGCCGGGCGCCAACTTCAGCGGGGCGACGGTGTCGGTGAAGCTCAACGGCACTTCCATCCCGACTCAGGTCAACTGCTTCGACCCGACGACCCCGGCGCTGCTGGCGACGAACCCCGCCTGCGGGCAGTACGGCGACCCGGCCATCTCCTGGAGCCTGTCCACCGTCCCGGTCGGATCCACCTGGCCCAAGCCGGCCGAGGACGACACCTACGCCGTCACCGTCAGCAACGTGGTGGTCAACGGCGGCGCCCCGCAGAACTTCACCTACAACGTCACCGTCTTCGACCCGGCCGTCTCCGACCCGGCGCACACGCTCAGCCAGGCCCCGTCCGGGCCGGCGTCGCCGGCTGTCGGGGCCGACCCGTCCTACAGCGTCACGCCGCTGGCCGACCCGCAGGTGACCGGCTACCAGTGGCAGACAGCGCCGCTCAGCCCGGAGAACCTCATCGACGACCCGGCCACCAACGGCCTGACGAACTGGACACCGAACGTCTCCCCTGGCTTCAACCCGATCTCGACCGCCGAGCCGACCGGCGCGACGGCGTTCAACCTGGTGAGTAACGGCGCTTCGAACTGCGCGGCCGCGCCGGCCCAGCAGAGCCTCACCCTGAACCAGACCATCTTCCCGGGCGCCGGCGGCCAGCTCAGCTTCGGCAACCTGTTCGCCGGCATGGGCTTCGGCACTGCCTCGGACCAGACGGCGAGCGTCGACGTCTCCACCGACGGCGGGAACACCTGGAACTCCATCTGGTCCCAGAGCCCGCTGCCGTCGGAGTCGGACACGGCCTTCACCCCGGAGACCGTCTCCCTGAGCCAGTTCGCCAACGAGCAGATCCAGCTTCGCTTCTCCCTCACCTACACCGGCGGGGAGTGGGCCTGCTCAGAGCAGGGCTGGTTCTTCGACAACGTCTCGCTGGCCGGGGTCCAGGCCGCCGGGACGCCGACGCTCAGCGCCGTCAGCGCGAGCCCGTCGTTCACCTTCAGCAACCCCGCCTCCGGGACGGTCGCCATCTCCGCCCGCCCGCAGTTCACCAACGCCTCGTTCGGCTCGGCGTTCCTGAACTGGAGCCCGAGCCTCGTCGTCACCTCGCTCGCCCCGACGCAATCGCAGACGTCACTGACCTCGTCGGCCAACCCGTCGGCCGGCGGCCAGCAGGTGACCTACACCGCCACCGTCGCCAACACCGACGGCGGCGGCACCGTGACGTTTACCGACGGCGGCAACGCCATCGGCGACTGCCCGTCGGCGGTGTCACTGAACGGCTCTGACCAGGCGACCTGCGTGACTTCCTATGGCTTCGGGGGCACCCATTCGATCGTCGCCACTTACAGTGGCGACACCGGCACGCTGGGCTCCGCCTCGCCGGCGCTCAGCCAGGTGGTCAGCGCGCCGGCGGCGACCTCGGGATCGCTGATGCAGTCCGCGTTCAGCGTGAACACCGGCCAGCCAGTGACCTTCACGGCAACAGTCACCCCCACCGACGGCGGCGGCACCGTGGACTTCGACCCTCTGAGCCCCGGCACCGGCAACTGCGCGGCCGTCCCGCTGAACGCGGCAGGCCAGGCGACCTGCACGGAAATTCCCACCGCGCCCCAGAGTACGGTGGTCAACGCCGTCTACAGCGGCGACGCCGGCTTCGCGGGCGGCCTCCTCGGGACGGTGGAGATAAGAGCCTTCCAGCAGACCACGACATCGGTGATCTCGTCGGCGAACCCGTCAGCGGTCAGCCAGCAGATCACGTACACGGCCACGGTCAGCCCGGCCAATCAGGACGGCCAGATCACCTTCACCGACAACGGCCAGGATCTGTCGCACGGCATGACGGACTGCGTGAACCTGACTCCTGACGGTTCCGGAACCGCCACCTGCACGTGGACGTACTCCACCGCCGGGCTGCACTCGATCGTGGCGACCTTTGACGGGTTCGGCCTCCCGGACGAATCGTCGGTCTCGACGCCGCTGATCCAGGCGGCCGGGACGTTCGGCGCGACATCGACATCGGTCGTGTCGTCGGCAAATCCCGGGACGACCGGCCAGGCACTGACGTACACCGCGACCGTGACCGGCAGCGACGGCGGGGGCACGGTGTCGTTCTACGACAGCGGAAACCCGGTGACCGGCTGCCAGTCGGTGACGCTGGACGCCTCCGGCGACGCGGCCTGCGCGCAGACCTATTCCGACACGTCCCCGCACGCGATCGTCGCGGTCTACGGCGGCGACGCCGGCTTCGCCGGCTCGGACTCGGCGCAGCTCAACGAGACCGTCAACATCCCCCTGCCGGGCGCGGTGCCGGGCGTCGCGGTCACTAATCTCGGCAACGGGGTGGCCCGGGTGGCGTTCACAGCGCCGCCGGCGGCGGCGGGCGGAGGGCCACCCCGGCCGCGACCAGCGACGTCACCGGCTACAACGTCTACGACGGGACGAAGTCCGGTCAGGAGTCGACGAAGCCGATCAACCCATCGCGGCTGCTGGCGACGGCGACGGGCTACACGGTGAAGGGGCTGAAGATCGGCACGAAGTACTACTTCACCGTGAAGGCCATGAACGCCCGCGGCGTCGGCGCCCCCTCGAAGCAGGTCTCGACGACGTCGGCGACCGCCCCGGGTGCGCCGGGGAGCCTCGTCGCCAAGTCGGGGAAGGAGTCGGCGGGACTGACGTGGAAGGCGCCGGCGTCGGCCGGCGGCAGCGCGATCACCGGCTACAGCATCTTCAAGGGAACGTTCAAGGGCGGTGAGTCAGCCACCCCGGTCAACGCCAAGCCGCTCCCGGCGAAGACGACCAGCTACACCGTCACCGGGCTGACCGACGGCACGAAGTACTACTTCACCGTCCGGGCGGCCAACGCCGTCGCCGTCGGCGCCGCCTCTGCCGAAGCCTCCGCCACCCCGGCGACCGTCCCGTCGGCGCCGGCATCGCTGAAGGCGACCGCCGGCAACGCCTCGGCGGCCCTGACCTGGACCGCGCCGGCCTGGAACGACAGCGGCAGCGCCATCACCGGCTACGACGTCTACCAGGGAACCTCGCCGGGCCACGAGTCAGCCACCCCGGTCAACGCCAAGCCACTGTCGGCGGCGACGAAGACCTACACGGTCACCAAGCTGAAGAACGGCACCAAGTACTACTTCACCGTCAAGGCCGTCAACACCATCGGGACGAGCGCCGCCAGCAAGGAGGCGTCGGCCACCCCGAAGGCATGACAGGGTTACGCTGCCATCTCCATGAGGTTGCTCATCGTCGGCGCTGGCGTGGTCGGGACGGTCTACGGCGCCCACCTCGCGGCCGCGGGTAACAAAGTCTCCGCGCAGATCAAGGAATTCGCATGATCGAGGCACACGACCTGACCAAGCGCTACGGCGGCAAGACGGCGGTCGACCATTTGTCCTTCACCGTCGAACCGGGCAAGGTCACCGGCTTCCTTGGGCCGAACGGGGCCGGCAAGTCGACCACGATGCGGCTCATCCTCGGCCTCGACCGGCCGCAGAGCGGCACCGCCACGATCAACGGCCGGCGCTACGCCGACCTGTCCCGCCCGCTCCGGACGACCGGGGCGCTGCTCGACGCCAAGTCGACGCACGGCGGCCGCAGCGCCCGCAACCACCTGTTATTCCTGGCGCAGACCCAGGGACTGCCGAAGACCCGGGTTGACGAGATGCTCGGCCTGGTGGGGCTGCAGGACGTGGCGCGAAAGCGGGCGCGCGGCTTCTCCCTCGGCATGAGCCAGCGGCTCGGCATCGCGGCCGCGCTGCTCGGCGACCCGGAGGTCCTGCTGCTCGACGAGCCCGTCAACGGGCTGGATCCGGAAGGCGTCCTGTGGATCAGGAACCTGATGAAGCAGCTCGCCGCGGAAGGCAGGACCGTCTTCGTCTCCAGTCACCTGATGAACGAGATGGCCGTGACGGCGGACCAGCTGATCGTGATCGGCCGCGGCAGGCTCATCGCCGACTGCAGCACCCAGGAGTTCATAGCGCGCAGCTCCGATAAGTCGGTGCTGGTCCGCACGCCGGACACGGCCAGGCTGGCCGGGCTGATCGCCGCGGCGGGCGGCAAGGCCACGAGCGATGACCAGGCCGAGATGGCCAGTTCCGACGGGACGAGGGCACTGTCCGTCACGGGCCTGGCGGCGCCCCGGATCTTCGAGATCGCGGCGGCGAACGGCGTCGTGCTGCACGAGCTCACCCCGCGCGCCTCCCTGGAGGAGGCGTTCCTGGAACTGACGTCCGGCAGCGTTGAGTTCGGGGCACACGAGTCCGGAGACCATCAGCCCGGCCACGACGCCGCGGCGAAGGGGAGCCCGCGGTGACATCCGCCGTGCCCGCTACCCCAGCGCTCAGGCCAACGTCGCCGCAGGCCAGCCGCCTAGCCGATGCCGGTCACCTGCTGCAGAGCGAGTGGACGAAGATCCGCACTGTCCGCTCCACGGTCTGGTCCCTGCTCGCGCTCATCGTGGTGAGCGTGGGCTTCACTGCGCTCTTCGCGGCCCTGACGGCGGCCAACTGGAATGGCCCGCAGGCCGCGCCGCGGGACGCGACGATCCTCGCGGATCCGGTGAGTTCCGTCCTCGGCACGGGGATCGGCCTGGGCCAGCTCGCTATCTGCGTGCTGGGCGCGCTGATCATGACGACGGAGTACTCCACCGGCGTGATCCGCGCCTCGCTGCTGGCGGTGCCCACCCGGATACCGATGCTGGCCGCCAAGGCGGCCGTCTTCGCGGCGCTGATCCTGGTCGTCGGGGAGATCGTCACCTTCGGCTCGTACTTCGTCGGCTCGGCGCTGCTGCGCAGCCACGTGACCCTGTCGCTCAGCCAGCCGGGCGTGGCACGCGCCGTCATCGGCACCGGCCTGGCCCTCACCGTGCTCGGCCTGTTCGCGATGGCGATCGGCGCGCTGATCCGGCATACCGCCGGCGCCATCGCCACGGCGATCGGCGTGGTGCTCGTGCTGCCGATCCTGTCCGGCCTGCTGCCCGGCAGCTGGGGAGCTCACCTCAACGCCTACCTGCCCGAGCAGGCCGGAGGACTGATCGACCAGGCACACGAGCAGGCCGGCAACCTGCTGTCGCCCTGGCAGGGCTTCGGCGTCTTCTGCCTCTGGACGGCGGTCCTGCTGGTGGCCGCCGGTTACCTGCTCAGGCGCCGCGACGCCTGAGGTAGCGGCGGACGATGGTGGGGGCGGACCGCGCCGCAACCTTGACGGGCTAGCGTGGCAGGTGTGGCCAGCCGTCTAGAGCGTTCAATGTCATTCGGGGCGATCGCCGACGACTACGACCGGCTGCGTCCCGGCCCGCCCGACGCGGCGGTCGACTGGCTGCTGCCGGCGCACTGTGAGGGCGCCGTCGACCTTGGCGCGGGTACCGGGCTGCTGACTCGCCAGCTTGCGCGCAGGGTCGCCCGGGTCGTCGCCATCGAGCCCGACGACCGGATGGGAGCCGTGCTCCGGGCGCGCTCGCCCGGCGTGGAGGTCATCCAGGGCAAGGCTGAGGCCATTCCGCTGCCCGACGCCAGCGCCGACGGCGTGTTCGTGTCGTCGGCGTGGCACTGGATGGATCCCGACCTTGCGGTGCCCGAGATCGGGCGGGTGCTGCGCGACGGCGGCCGCTTTGGCGTGATCTGGGCCGGCCGTGACCATCAGGCTGGCTGGCTGCGCGAGATCGGCGGCCTTCGCGCCCCGGCTACCGCTGATCCCCACGATCAGGGCACGGCAGGTCCTGCTGGCCAGGCAGCGGTCCGGCCCCGGTCCCGGCATCACGATGTCACGCTGCCCGTGACCGGGCTGTTCACCAACATGGAGACCGCGTCCTTCGGGTTCACGCGCGCGATGACGATCAGCGGCATCATCGACATGCTGGCCACCTACAGCGGCTTCATCACCGCTAGCCCGGAGGACCGGGCGGCGGCGCTGGACCGCGCAAGAACCGCGCTCACGCAGCGGTTCGACGGCGCGAGCGAGATCGACGTGCCGATGCGAGCGTCGTGCTGGCGCGCCGACCGAACGTATCGGGCATAACATGCCGGCTGAGATGGCCGGGCCGCCGGCCGGCCTGCCCGGGGTACGCGCACGCGGTGTCCCGTCTCGCGCACCAGGCGGGTGCCCTGTCCTGGGCCCTCGCCGCCGTGGTGACTGCTCGATACGCAAAGTGATTGTTCAGCTACGTCAGCTAACGGCATTCTGGCGGCCGAATAACTGAGTGCTGTTGCTAACTAAATAACTGAGTGCTGTTGCTAACTAAGCGCCGCTGTGGTGAATGACATCGCGGCTTCGGCGCTCTTGACACCTGTATAGCAACGGGTGAAACTACTGGTGACAGAGGGTCTCGGAGGCGGAACCAGAGGAAGATTTCCGCGAGTCGTCGCGGTCGCGGTGGACCTCTTTCACGGTGCTGACTTACGGGCATCCGGCAATTTGAGAAAGGGGCGCACATGCGTCGACGTACCATTGCGAGCGGAATACTCGGCCTCGTAGTCAGTCTTTCGGCCGTCCTGGCGATGACCGGAATCGCCGAGGCAGCGCCGGCTATTGCGGTCGGAACGTCGGTTACGCCCACGGCTGACATCGTGGGCATTGGCCTGGTCAACTGCGCCGTGGTGACGGGCGAGGTCGGGTTCTCGCCCGCGACGATCGCCGGCGGAACTGCGACTGAGACCGTGAGCATCTGGCTCGAGGGAACGAAATGCACGCCTGTCCCGGGAACGGCCACTAAGCCGGTACCCACATCGGTGATCGCCAGCATGAGCTTCACATCGGTTCGGGACAACGCCTGCCCGCAACTGGGTGCGCTCGGAGCAGGGACCCTGAACCTCGCTTACGAGTTCCCCCCGGCGCCGGCCGTCATGATCGACCCGAGCGTGGCGCCGAAGGTGACCGTCAAGGAGGTGGGCCCGCTCTGGAACCTGGCCGGGCCCGTGACAGCGGGCTCGTATCCCAGCCCGGGCTTCAAGGCGTCGCTGAAGCCCATCGTTGTCGGCGGTCAGACCTGCGGGAACGGCATCACGTCGATGTACATCACGAGCGGGACCCTTACCGCCGTCTAGGATCCGGGCAAGCTAGCATCCCGGCGAGCAGCGGAGATAGGCGCACCGGCCCCCGGTGCGCCTATCTCTTTGCGCTCAACGTTGCGGCGCTCAGCGTTGGAGGTACTGGTCCGCGAGGCTTGGCGGGGCGCATGCCAGCCAGCCGTCGGCCATCGCCTCTCGCAGCGCCTCGTCGGAGACTTTCCGCAGCTGAATGAGGACTGCGGAGAACCCGTCGAAATGCGGGATCGTGAAGAAGGCCTCCGGATGCGCGGCGAGCACGGCCTCCTTCTCGCCGAGATCCTCGACGCGGACAGCCAGGATCGGCCCCTCCGGCGGGGTCTCGTCGCCGAACCGCCTGACGTCCGCCTTGCTGAACGGCCGCTCCCACGCGAATACCTTGCCAGCGACGCGCCACGTCCGGCTGCCGCGCCGCTCGTCTTCCGTGACCTCGGGCAGTTCCAGCGCGATCAGGGCCGCGTCGTCGATAGTCACCACGCTCGCACCATACTGCCGCGGCAGGACATGCTGTCAGCGGAAGTCGCGGCTGCGGGCGGCGGCGACCACTTTGAGCCGCCGCAGCCGGGTGGCGAGCAGGCTGACCGCCCCCTCGAGGCGTTCGACCCGGCCGTGCACCAGCAGCGCGCTCGCGTCCATCGCCAGGCGGCGGTGGCGTTCCCACACTCCCGGCGGGCAGATCACGTTGGCCATCCCGGTCTCGTCCTCCAGGCTCAGGAACACCACTCCCCTGGCCGTCCCCGGCTGCTGCCGGTGGGTGACCAGCCCGCCGATCACGATGGCCGATCCGCCGGTTGCCGTCTTCAGCGCCGACGACGGGGAGACGCCGCGGTCCGCCAGCCAGCCCCTGATGTGCTCGATCGGGTGGGTGCCGAAGGTACCCGTCGCCCACAGGTCGGCGAAGGTCTCCTCGGCTGCCGTCATGGCCGGCAGCGGCGGGGCGGTCAGCCCGGGCGTGGTCCCCGGCAGCTGGCCGGCCCTGATCGTGGCGGCCGGGCCGGCCGCCCAGAGTGCCTCGCGCCTGCCGATCCCGAAGCAGCCGAACGCGCCCGCCGTGGCCAGCGCCCCCAGCACCGGCGCCGGCAGCGCGGTGCGGCGGGCGAAGTCCTCCAGATCCGCGTACGGCTGGCCGGCCACGATGGCGGCAGCCGCCGCGGTGCCCAGGTTGCGCACGCTGGACAGTCCGAGCCTGATCGCGGGCTGCGGCGATACGGGTATCCCCCCGGCGGGATCGGCCTGGGCGGGCGGACCGGCGGCGCAGGCCCCGTTAAAAATCTGGGCGGGTCCCTGATCTTCGAGTGTCGCCAGCACGGCACTGGCGTTGATGTCGATGCCGCGCACCCGCGCGCCGTGCCGGCGTGCGTCGCTGATCAGGCTGGCCGGGGAGTAGAAGCCCATCGGCTGGTTGCGCAGCAGCGCGGCGGTGAACGCGGCCGGGTAGTAGCACTTCAGCCAGGCGCTCGCGTAGACCAGGTAGGCGAAGCTGATCGCGTGCGATTCGGGGAACCCGTAGCTGGAGAACGCGAGGATCTTCTCGTAGATGTCCCCGGCGACCGCCGGCGGGATGCGCCGCTCCGCCATCCCGTCCAGCAGCCGCTGGCGGAGTTCCTCGATCCGCTCGGGTGCGCGCTTGGAGCTCATTGCCTGCCGGAGCCGGTCCGCCTCGGCCGGGGAGAACCCGGCGCAGTCGATCGCGATCTGCATCATCTGCTCCTGGAACAGCGGCACGCCAAGGGTCTTGCGGAGCGCGCGCTCCATCGACGGGTGCGGCAGCGTGGCCGGCTCCTCCCCGTGCCTGCGCCGCATGTAGGGGTGCACCGAGCCGCCCTGGATCGGGCCGGGCCTGATCAGCGCGACCTCGATCACCAGGTCGTAGAACTTCTCCGGGCGCAGCCTCGGCAGCGTGGCCATCTGGGCGCGCGACTCGACCTGGAAGACCCCGACGGTGTCCGCCGCGCACAACATCTGGTAGACGCCGGCGTCCTCCTGCGGGATCGACTGCAGGCTCCAGCGCCGGCCGTGATGGGCCTCGACCAGCCCGAAGCAGTCCCGCAGCGCGGACAGCATGCCCAGGCCGAGCAGGTCGAACTTGACCAGGCCCGCGTAGGCGCAGTCATCCTTGTCCCACTGCAGCACGGTGCGGCCGGGCATCCGGGCCCACTCCACCGGGCACACCTCCCCCACCGGCCGGTCGCAGATCACCATCCCGCCGGAGTGAATGCCGAGGTGCCGGGGCAGCCGCTGCATCTCAGCGGCGAGCTCCACGACCGCCTCGGGCACCCCGGCGCCGGGCGGGATCGGCTGGCCCGGCCGGTACTGGCGCGGCCCGACCTGCCGCGACCAGGCGTTCTGCTGCTCCGGTGAGTAGCCGAGCGCCCGGCCCGCGTCGCGCAGCGCCATCCTCGGCCGGTAGGAGATCACGTTGGCGACCTGCGCCGCGCGGTCCCGGCCGTACCGGCCGTAGACGTACTGGATGACCTCCTCCCGGCGGCGGTGCTCGATGTCCAGGTCGATGTCCGGCGGACCGTCCCGGCCCGACGACAGGAAACGCTCGAACAGCAATCCATGCCGAACGGGGTCGACGCTGGTAATCCCCACGGCATAGCAGACGGCGGAGTTGGCCGCCGATCCCCGGCCCTGGCACAGGATGCCCTTCCGCTCGCAGAACTCCACGATGTCGTGCACGATCAGGAAGTAGCCGGGGAACCCGAGCTGCCCGATCACCTCAAGCTCGCGGTCGATCTGCTGGTAGGCGCCGGCCACCAGCTCCCTGCGCCGCGGCCCGTAGCGTCCCGGTGCCTTCCGCTCGACCAGGTCGCGCAGCGCGCCGGCCTCGGACGTGCCCTCGGGCAGCGGGAAATCGGGCAGGTTCGGCGCGATCACCGTGAAGTCGAACGCGCAGTCGGCGGCCAGCTCGACGGTGCGCTCCAGCACGCCGGGGTACCTGCGCAGCCGCGCGGCCATCTCTGCCCCCGAGCGGAGGTAGGCGCCCCCGGATGCGGCCAGCCAGCCGTCCATCTCGTCCAGGCTGCGGCGGGCCCTGATCGCCGCCATCGCCTGGGCCAGCCTGGCCCGAGAGGGGTCGGCGTAATGCACGTTGCTGGTGGCGATCACGGCTGTTCCCGCTGCGCTGGCGAGCTCCAGCAGCGCGTCGTTCCGCTCGTCGTCGGCCGGCTGGTCGTGGCTGGTCAGCTCGACGACCACGTTCTCCCGGCCGAACATGAAGATCAGCTCGCTGAGTTCCCTGGCGGCTGCCCGCCGCCCGGCGGCGGGGTCGGGGTCGGGGATGGCGATGTCGGCGGGGACGGTGCCGGCCAGGGCGGCGGGGACGGCGCCCTTGCGGCAGCCGGTCAGGATCACCCAGTGCCCGCCGTGCGCTGCCGCCAGGGCGGCCTGGTCATAGACGGGACGGCCCTTCTCCCGCCCGGCAAGCTGCGCCGCGCTGATCACCTCGCACAGCCGGCCGTACCCCTCCGGGTCGCGGGCAAGCACCAGCAGGTGCCGGCCGGCCGGGTCCGGGACGCCGCCCTGGCCGCCGGGCAGATCCAGGCTGAGCTCAGCGCCGAAGATCGTGCCGATCCCGGTGCCGCTGGCCTCCTTCAGGCGGGCCGCCGCCTGGGCGAACTGCGGCACCCCGTACATGCCGTCATGATCGGTGATGGCCAGCGCCGTCAGGCCGCGTTGTGCTGCCTCGCTGACCAGCTCAGCGGGGCTGGACGCGCCGTCGAGGAAACTGTAGGACGAATGGCAGTGCAGCTCGGCCCAGGCCGGCCCGCCCCCGCCGGGATCGCGCCAGGACAGTCGCCGTTCGAACTCCCGCCATGGCACCGGCGGGTTATCCCACCCCAATGCTCCGCCGCCCTCCGGCGCCTCGCCCCCAGACTTATTCGATCAGGGTAACGAAAATCGATGTCAACGAACAAAGAAATCGAAATTAATTTCTACATCATCCAAGCCCCGGCTGAGGTAGGCCAGGCCGCCGGCCCTACTACGCTAAGTCGCATTCCATGCAGTACGAGTTACTTAGAAGATCAGACTTGTAAGTTCAATCTTATTAGTTTAGCCTTGCAATATGAGCCAGGATCCGGATGTCAACGACGTTGCCGGAGCGCTTCAGGTCAGCATCAGCCTGCTGCGGCGGCGGCTACGCCAGGCGCCGGTCGAAGGTGACCTCACGGCGCCGGAAACCTCCGCCCTGGCGCGCCTGGACCGCGGCGGCCCGGCTACGTCGGCCGCGCTCGCCAGGCTCGAGCAGATCAGCCCGCAGTCGATGGGGGCGACGCTGGGCGCACTTGAAGTGCGTGGCCTCGTCGAGCGGCGTCCCGACCCGGGGGACGGCAGGCAGGCCATCATCTCGCTGACCGAGGCCGGCCTGCGGGTGCTGCGGAACCGCCGCAGCGCGCGGACCGAGCAGCTGGCGAAGGCCCTCTCGGCCGGGTTCACGCGCCCGGAACTGGAGCAGCTGATGGCAGCCGCGCCGCTCATCGAGCGACTGGCCCAGAGCATCTGATGCCGTCGGCCGGGGGGACGGGCGACCGCTACAAGTGGGTGGCCCTGTCGAACACGACCGCCGCGGTGTTCATGTCCCAGCTCGACGGATCCATCGTCATCATCGCCATGCCGGCGATCTTCCGGGGCATCCATCTCGACCCGCTGGCTCCGGGCAACATCAGCTACCTGCTATGGATGATCATGGGGTACCGGCTCGTCCAGGCCGTCCTCGTCGTCACCGTCGGCCGCCTCGGCGACATGTTCGGCCGGGTCAGGATCTACAACGCCGGCTTCGCCGTGTTCACCGTCGCCTCCCTGCTGCTGTCGTTCGACCCGTTCGAGGGTGGCCACGGAGCGCTGTGGCTGATCGGCTGGCGGGTGCTGCAGGCTGTCGGCGGGTCCATGCTCCAGGCCAACTCGGCAGCCATCCTTACCGACGCGTTTCCCTCCGATCAGCGCGGCTTCGCGCTCGGCATCAACCAGGTCGCCGGCCTGGCCGGGATGTTCATCGGGCTGCTCGCGGGGGGCCTGCTGGCGGTCCTGGACTGGCGGGCGGTGTTCTGGGTCAACGTGCCCGTGGGGATTTTCGGGACGATATGGGCCTACCGCAAGCTGAGGGACAGCGGTGCGCGGCACGGCCGTCATATCGACTGGTGGGGCAACATCACCTTCGCCGTCGGCCTGGGCGCCGTGCTGATCGCCATCACCGACGGCATCCAGCCCTACCGGAACCACACGATGGGCTGGACGAACCCCGCAGTGCTCGGCCTGCTCGCCGGGGGCATCGCGCTGCTCGCGGCGTTCTTCGCGATCGAGACCATGGTGGCCGAGCCGATGATCCAGCTCAGCCTGTTCCGGATCAGGGCCTTCTCGGCCGGCAACGTCGCTGGCTTCGCCGTGTCCATCGCCCGCGGCGGGCTGCAGTTCATGCTGATCATCTGGCTGCAGGGGATCTGGCTGCCGCTGCACGGCTACAACTACAGCGACACCCCGCTGTGGGCCGGCATCTTCCTGCTGCCGCTCACCGCCGGCTTCCTCATCTCGGGCCCGGTGGCGGGAACTCTTTCCGACCGCTTCGGCTCCCGGGGGATGGCCAGCGCCGGCATGGCCGTCTTCGCCGGCAGCTTCGTCGGCATGCTGCTGCTTCCCGTCAACTTTCCCTACTGGGCCTTCGCCCTGCTGATCGCGGTGAACGGCATCGGCACCGGCATGTTCGCCGCCCCCAACTCCTCCTCGATCATGGGCAGCGTCCCCGCGGACCAGCGCGGCGTGGCCTCGGGAATGCGCGCGACCTTCCAGAACTCCGGCACGGCGCTGTCGATCGGGGCGTTCTTCTCGCTCATGATCATCGGGCTGGCTTCCAGCCTGCCGAGGACCCTGACCGGCGGCCTGCAGTCCCAGGGCGTGCCACATGGCGTCGCGCACCAGATCGGGACCCTGCCGCCGGTCTCGTCGCTGTTCGCGGCGCTGCTCGGGGTGAACCCGATCCGGCACCTGCTGGCGCCGAGCGGCACGCTCTCCAGGCTGCCGGCCGCTGCCCGGCAGACCCTCACCGGGAGGGCGTTCTTCCCGCATCTGATATCGGGACCGTTTCACCACGGCCTGATCGTGGTTTTCTCCTTCGCCGCCGCGCTGTCGGTCCTCGCCGGTCTCGCGTCGCTGCTGCGGGGAGGCCGCGCCGTTCACCCGGCGGCCGCCACTCCCCCGGATCAGGCAGAGGTTGTCGCGGAAAGCCGCTTATGGGACGCTGAACCCGGTCGGTTGTCCAGCTTCCCCTTGCGAGGAACTCGTGCAAAGACGCATCGTCAGCCTGCTCGCCGGATCGGCACTAGTCGTGACAACGGCCCTGGCAGCCGGCGGAGCCGCCGTCGCCGGCGCTGTGCCGGCCGCGGCGTCTGACCCGGTCCCTGTCCCGCTCGCCCACGTCCTGAGCGGTGTCTCCTTCCTGACGCCGCCGACGACGGCCCAGTGCGAGAAGCAGATAGGTATCGCCTGCTACGCGCCGTTCCAGTACCACGAGGCTTATAACCTCGCGCCGCTGTACAACAAGGGCCTCGACGGCAAGGGCGAGACCATCGTCATCGTCGACTCGTACGGCTTCCAGTTCATCCGCAGCGAGCTGGCCGTCTTCGACAAGTCGTTCGGCCTCCCGGCCCCGCCCAGCTTCAAGATCATCCAGCCGGCGGGCCCGGTGCCGCCGTACAACCCGAAGAAGCGGCCGATGATGGCCGGCTGGGCGGAGGAGACCTCGCTGGACGTCCAGTACTCCCACGCCATGGCGCCAGGAGCGAACATCCTGCTGGTGGAGACCCCCGTGGCGGAAACCCTGGGCGTGACCGGGTTCCCGCAGATCGTCGAGGCGGAGAACTACGTCATCAACCACCACCTCGGCACTGTCATCACGCAGAGCTTCGCCGCACCGGAGCAGACCTTCCCGAGCGCTCAGTCCATCCTGAACCTGCGCAGCGCTTATAAGAACGCAGCGGCCAATGGCGTGAGCGTGCTGGCAGCGGCCGGCGACGGCGGGGCGACCGGGCCGAAGACCCTCACCGCGCAGGGATTCGCCGCTACTTTCTTCCTGCACAGGGTCGTGTCCTGGCCAGCGACAGATCCGCTGGTCACCGCCGTGGGCGGCACGCAGATGCACCTCACGAGCACCGGAACGCACCAGCGACCTGACACCGTGTGGAACGACACCAAGCTGTTCGACTCGCCGGCGGCTGGCAGCGGCGGCCGCTCGACGGTCTTCAGCCGGCCGTCGTACCAGAACGGGGTCGCCGGCGTGGTGGGCACGGCCCGCGGCGTCCCGGACATCTCGATGAGCGCGGCGGTGAACGGCGCGGCGCTGGTCTACCTGGATTCCGCGGCCGCGGGAGGCACGGCCGGCTTCTACCTGATCGGCGGGACCAGCGAGGCTTCGCCGCTGCTGGCGGGCGTCGTCGCGATCGCCGACCAGTACGCCGGGCACGGCCTTGGCCTGCTGAACCCGGCCCTGTACCAGATGGAGGCAGATCACGATCCAGGGATCGTGGACGTCACCAAGGGCTTTAACACCGTGGTCTTCCCGCAGAACGGCAGAAATCGCACGGTGCCCGGCTGGCCCGCCGCAACGGGCTACGACCTTGCCAGCGGCGTCGGCACCGTCAACGCAGCGCTGTTCGTGCCCGAGCTCGTGGCGGCGGCCTCCGGCTGAGCGGCGGCAGCCTGATTCCGCCGCCGGGAGCGGCCACCCGGGATAGGTCAGTCGTAGCTGGCCTCGATCAGCCACTGGCCATCCTGGACGGCCGCCAGCCAGGCGTTCCCGTCCTCGGTGACCAGCTGGAACCGGGCACGCCGGCGAGTGCTCGCCGGTGCCCACCACCGCTCGGTGACCGGCCATGGCCCGGCCCAGGCGGTGACCGTCAGCCACGGCCCGCCGGCCACGGACAACCGGGCCGGCGGCGCGGAGACCACGGCCCGGCCGGTGACGGCCACCGCGTCCCCCGAATCGTCGGTGACCAGGGCAGCCAGCGGGACCGGGTAGACCGTGGCCGGAGCCGGAGCGGGGATCCGCCCCGGCCACGGACGGCCCGCCGGGCGGAGCGGTGGCCTGGAATCGCCGAACGGCACCAGCGTTACCTGCTCGGCGGGATCACGCCCCCCGGCCAGCACCGGCCGGGTCACTGCCTCGTGCCCGAGCATGGCCTGCACCCGGGCAGCCGCGCGCGCTACCCGGTCGCTGATCACGGCATCGCCCCAGAGGCCAAGCTGCCGGCCCTCGTCGCGCACGAGCTGGTCAGGGATCAGCCGCAGCCGGATGATCCCGCCGGCCGGGACCCCATCATCGGCATCCCCCCTGCCCGGTCCCCAACGCGGCGCACCTGGATCCTTGCTTCCCGGCTCCCCGCGCCGCGCGTCCTGGCTGGCCCGCCAGCCGTCCAGCTGCCAGCGGACCCGCTCAGCCACCGCCAGCGCCGACAGCAGTCCGTCGTGCCGCCACAGCCGGGTGATGTCCTGCCCGTCCTCGCACGTCACCTGCACCTGCACTCGCACGCAGGCCAGCCCGCGGCTGGCGAGGCCGGCGTGCATCTGCTCGGCAAGCGCCTTGGCGACGAACACCACCGGCTCGGCCTGGCCGGCTGGCGGATCAAACTCGGCATGGACGGAGAGGTCAGCTGCCGGCTGCCGGGGCGCCAGCGGACGGGGATCAAGGCCGCGTGCCAGCCGGTGGGCACGCGCCCCCGGGAGGCCGAACCGGTTCGCCGCCTCGGCCGCTGGCAGCCTGGCGAAATCCCCTAGCGTCCAGATTCCCAGCCGCGGCAGCAGATCGGTGAGCTCGGGAACGTCCAGCGCGGTGACCGGATAAGGGGCCAGGAACGCGGGCGTCCCGCCAGATGCCACGATCACCCACGGCTGCCCGGCCCGGTCAGGAACCCGGCCAGCAGGCCCGCCAGGCGCCTGGTCAGCCGCCCCGTTAGCAGCCCGGTCAGCGGAAGCCCGGGCAGCGAGCTGAGCGGCAAACAGGCCGTCGGCGACCCCCGCCCGGCAGGCGAGACCGAGAGCCGCCACCGCGTCCGTGATCTTCCTAGCGAGCGCCTCCTCGCCGCCGAAGTACCTGGCCGGGCCGGTGACGCCGATCGCGCACGTCCCTGGCCGTACCACCTCCACTCGCGGGCAGAGTTGTTCTACCGCCGCTACCACCTGCTCGAATGCCCGCGCCTCCGGGCCAGCGTCCGGGACGCCGGGCAGCCAGTCCGGGCACCACACGGCCAGCACCCGCCGGCTAATGCCCACGCCGCCGATGCCGGCTCCCCGATCACCAGCGCGCCGATGTCCCCGGCCACCACAGCAGCGGTGCCGTCCGGCCCCGGCAGCCACAGCCACTGAGCCCGTGGCCGCGCCGCCGCGCCCCGCCCCTCCACCACGACCTGCGCCCGGCGGGCTCGCAGCCGCCCGTGGCCGGCCCCGATCCCCGTCCACTCCCGATGGGCGACGGTCAGCCGGCACTGCGCGCCTGCCCAGTCCCCCACTACCACCAGGACGCCCCCGTGACGCCGCGTTACCGCCTCCACCCGGCGGCGCACCTGGGCGGACGGCCGTGACGGCGGGCGCAGGAGCACCAGGTCACAGCCATCCAGCAGCGAGGCCACCACCTGCGGCCAGGCCGCGCCGGGCTCCGCGATCAGCAGCAGCCGATCGGGATCCAGGCCGGCGTCCGCCGCCGCCGCCACGCCGAGATCCGGCAGCCCCGCTATCGCGCACCACGACCCGGCATTCGACGTCCCGGCGGCGAGCGCAAGGCAGAGCAGGGCCCAGTCCTCCGTCGCCACCACCGATCCGCGCTGCAGCCCGCGGGGCAGCAACTCCCGGAGGGCGGGGAGCACCGGCAGCACGCCCGCGCCGGGCACCACACTGTCACCAGGCAACGGCCCGGCATCAGACAGCGGCCCGGCATCAGACAGCGCACCGCCCCCGGACAGCGGCCTGGCCTCGTCCTGCCGCGAAAGCAGGGACGTGACCTGCGCGAGTTCCGCCCCCATAGACCCACTATCGAACTTATATTCGATGATGTCAAGCTCCCGTCAGCGGCCTGGTCACCGGCCTTCCGGCGGGACGGCTGGGGCGGCTGGGGCATCCGGGGCAACGGTGGAAGGCTGACGCGACGGCCGGCGGAACGGCGAGAAGCTCTGCGCAGAAATCCGGATATGCCGGATCTGATTGACACCGATCGCGCGGCAGGAGTACAGCTATCGGTCTATGGGCTCACGCGAAAAACCACGCGCCAGACGACCCCGTTCCATCGGCCGGATCATGATCATGATGGTCTTCGTCATCGCCGGCATCACCGCGATCGCGAACTACCACAGCCTCGGCGGCGTGCTGGCGAGCAACTCGCGTCCGGCGTCAACCGCCGGGCGCGTGGGTGCGGTAGCGGCTATCCGGGCGTCCGGCCCCTCCCCCGCGCCATCCCCGGCGCCCAGTGTCTCGCCGTCGGCTAGCGCGCCGGTCCATTTCCACACTCTCCCGCCGGGGGCGACGCTCCCCTCGGGCAGGCAGTGCGCGAAGTGGGTGCGCGCCAGGCCGAAGCCGGAGAACAAGGGCGTGAACGTGCGGTTCGACAACAGGACCGGCCAGCACCTCCCCAGCGACTTCCTGGCAGGCGACGAGCCGGCCGCCGACGAGCTGCTCGTGCCGCGCGTCAACGGCTACTTCACCGGCACCACCAAGGAGATCCTGCGGTGGGCCGCCTGCAAGTGGGGCATCAACCAGAACATCGTGTACGCGCAGGCCGCCGTGGAAAGCTGGTGGCGGCAGACCACCAAGGGCGACTGGGGCACCGACACCAGCGCCTGCCCGCCTGGTCACCGCAGCCTCAATGCCCAGGGCGAGTGCGCGCAGAGCTACGGCATCCTGCAGAACCGCTACCCCTACGAGAAGTCGAGCTGGCCGGGCATCCGCCGCTCCACCGCGATGAACGCCGACACCGCCTACGCCATCTGGCGCTCCTGCTACGACGGGTACGAGACCTGGCTGAACACGGTCCAGCGGGGCACCCAGTACAAGGCAGGCGACGTCTGGGGCTGCGTCGGGCGCTGGTTCGCCGGCCGCTGGCGGACCTCCGCGGCGCTGGGGTACATCGCCAAGGTCAAGCAGTACAAGCGGGAACGCATCTGGGAGACCCCCGACTTCCAGCAGCCCTGACCACCTGCCGCACAGCCGCGTTGCTGCGCGTTCGCGCGCCGCGCCGCGGGTCCCGGTCAGCCGGCCACGAACCCGACCGATGTGACAACGGACGGGTTGGATGCCGCCCAGAGCCACATAGAGCGGGTTGCCAATGTCGGCTCAGCGCGGGGCGTCGAGCATGGCGGGCGCGCTGCTCAGCCGGAAGGCGGTGACGGCGGCGGCCACCGCCACGGCGGCGATCACGAGCGGCAGGCCGGGCCCGATGTGCAGGTACAGGGCCGCGCCAGCAAAGGCGCCGACGAGCATCGCCGCCACCGAGGACGCCCGGCGGCCTGTCCGCTCGCCGGGCCCGCCGGCCAGGCTCGAGTCAGCGGCCAGGCCGGTGAGGGTCATGGTCAGCACCGTGGTGGTCATGTCGGGGATGGCGATCCGCCGGACGGTGGCGTTGCGCACCCCCATGGCGAAGCCGAGGACGCCGATCACGGTGTAGCGGCCCGATCCGGACGCGATCGTGGTGGCCAGGAACGCGACCGTCGCGGCGACGCCGATCAGAATGGCCTCGATCGCCATGATCAGCGCCAGCAGGCGGCTGCGGCTGGCGACGCGGGTGGCGAGCCTGCCCGCGCAGACGGCGCCGAGCAGGAAGGCGCCAAGGGAGGTGAGGCTCGCCGGGGCCGAGAAGCCAGCCGCGCCCGCCGCCGCGAACCCGAGCACGACCACGTTTCCGGTCATGTTCGCGGTGAACACCCGGCCGAGCCCGAGGTAGCTCACCGCGTCCACCATGCCGCTGACGAGCGTCAGCACCAGCAGCGTCCTGAGCACGGCTGCCTGCCCGCCGCCCTCGGCCGGCCCGCCTCCGCCCGCGTCGCTCACCCGGCGAGCCTAACGGGATTGTGCAGGCCCGTGCGGCGACCAGAGCCGGCCCAGCGACCGGGCCGGGGCTTACGCGGCGAGGGGGCGGGCGGCCTCGCGGGGGTGCGGCCTCACGCGGCGAGGGGGCGGGCGGCGGCCGGGACGGCGCGGGTGCGGCGCCAGGCCGCCCAGCCGCGGCCGGTGCCGTAGGAGACCGCGCCGAGTGCGCCCACGAAGAACCCGACGGGCCAGTTCGACGTGTACGACGCGGCGATCGCCACCCACACCGTCATCAGCGCGATGACGACGGACAGCGCCATGGCCAGCAGCGGCTTGCTGGTGAACGACCGGGCGGCAGCGGGCGGGCCGACCATCAGGCTGAAGATCAGCAACGCCCCGACCACCGGCAGCGACATGCTGGTCGCCAGCGCCACGACCACCAGGAAGCACATCTCCATCCGGTGGCTGCTGACCCCCCGCGCCTCGGCCAGTTCCGGCGCCACCGAGGAGAGCATCAGCGGGCGGTACATGACGATGATCGCGGCCACGCAGACCGCGCCGAGCGCGGCGACCGGCGCCACCTCGTTGGTGCTGACGCCCAGCACCTCGCCGAACAGCAGCGAGTAGATCTCCGGCGCGTACTCCGTGCTCAGGCTGAGGAAAAGCGCGCCGAGACCGAGCATCACCACCAGCGCCAGCGCGGTCGCGACGTCCTGGCGGCTGCGGCGGCTGAGCCAGCCGATCCCCAGCGCGCCGATCAGGGCGAAGACGGCGAGCCCGAGGAGGGTACTGACGCCGATGAGGCTGGCCCCCGCCGCGCCGGCGAACGCGCCCTGCGGCACTGCGTCGGCGACGAACGACGAGCCGCGCAGCACGATGAAGAACCCCACGACGCCCGCGACGACCGCGACCATGGTCGCCACGGTCCAGGTGTTCAGCATGAATCCGGAGAACATCGCGGTGGCTACCCGCCGGTCCTGGCTTGCCGGGCGCGCGCCCTGCCGATCCGGCCGACGGCCGGCAGCTGGGCGATCAGGTAGAAGAGGAAGACCAGGGTGACCACGAAGAAGCTGACCGGCCAGCCGTGCCTGACTGGCGGCCAGTAGAAGCTGTCCCAGGCGAGCAGGATGCCCAGCCAGGTGGCGGCGACCCCGATGAGGCCGGACCAGAGCACCGCGAGGCCGGTCCTGCTGGTCAGCCGCAGCGCGGTCGCGGCGGGCCCGATCAGCAGCGCGGTGCTGAGGATCGCGCCGATGGTCAGCGCGGCCAGCGACACGGCGACCGCCATCGCCAGCAGGTACGCGGTCCCGGTGGCGCGCACCGCCACGCCGCGCACCGTCGCCATGTCGGTGCTGACCGAGCTGAGCAGCAGCGGCCGGTAGAGCAGCACGACAACCGCGAGGGCCAGCGCGCTGAGCGCGGCGATGAAGGGGACGGTCGAGCCGCTGATCACGAACATCGAGCCGAACAGCACCGACAGGGTCGCGCCGGTGGTGTTCGTGACCGTGGCGTCCCAGTAGAGGAACAGGGCCGCCAGGCCGAGCCCGGCGCCCAGCACGATCCCGGTCGCCACGTCGCGTCCGCGCGGCCGCCTGATGCCGATGGCCTCCATCACCCCGGCGGCCGCCACCCCGATCCCGACGAAGCCCCAGAGCGGGTTGACCCCGATGAGGAACGCGCCTGATCCCCCGGTCGCGCCGAGATCGGCGAGCGCGTGCCCGGCGAATGCCTGGCCGCGCAGCACGGTGAACATGCCGACGACCCCGGACACCAGCGCGACCACGCCGCCGGCCAGCAGCGCGACCCGGACCGGCTGGTTGGCGAAGAAGCCGGGCTCGACGATCATCCTGAGCAGGTGCGTCATCGCCAGTCCGCCGCGGCGCGCGCATCGCAGTGCGCGCCGTCGTCGCCGATCGTCTCGGCCGGCCCCTCGCCGCGCCCGGCGACCACCAGGATCCGGCCGTGCAGGTGGATCACGTCGACATGCTGGCCGTAGAGCTTGCTGAGGACGTCGGTCCTGACCACCTCGTCGGTGGTCCCGCTGGCGGCCCGGCCGGCCGCCAGGTAGACGACGCGGTCCATCACGGGAAGCAGCGGGTTCATCTCGTGCGCGGAGATCAGCACGGAGATCCGCTGCTCCCTGGCAATGCTGGCGAGCAGCTCGACGATCTCCTGCTCGCTGCGGATGTCGAGGTTCGCCAGCGGCTCGTCGAGCAGCAGCAGCCGGGGCCTGCTGATCAGCGCGTGCGCGATCAGGACGCGCTGCTGCTCGCCACCGGACAGGTTCCCGACCCGCTCGTTCCCGAATTCGGCGGCGCCGACGGCCCGCAGCATCTCGTCGATCAGCTGACCGCGCCCGCGGGACGGCAGCGGGATGCCCAGCCGGTGCCCGTCCAGGCCCAGCCCGACCAGGTCACGGGCACGCACCGGCATGTCGGGATCGAGCAGCACCTTCTGCGGCACGTAGCCGATCGCCGGGGAGTGCCGGGAGTGGCCGGCCCCGTCGATGCGCACGGTGCCCGATGACGGCTGCTGCAGCCCCAGGATGACGCGCAGCAGGGTGGTCTTGCCCGCGCCGTTCGACCCGATCAGGCCGACGAACTCGCCGGCCCGGATGGCGAACCCGACATCACGCAGCACCTCGCGGCCGCCCAGCCGCACGCTGACGCCGTCCACGGCGAGCATGTCGGCATCGCCGGTGACCTGTTGGGCCATCGTCATAGTTTCTCCGTCGAGATCTTGCTGGCGAACGCGCGCCGCAGCGCCTGGACTTCGGCGAGCATCCACGACTGGTAGTCGTAGCGGGCCGGCATGGTCTCGTACACGCCGACCACGGGGATGCCGTAGCGACTGGCCGCGCTCAGGAATGACTGCGTGAGCGAGTCGGTCACCTGCTGGTTGTAAACGAACGCTCGTACCTTGTGATTCTCCAGGAGGCTGTCTTCGAGTGCCACGTACTGGGGTGCGGGATCCACCCCGTTCATGATGTCGGCCTGGAAGCTGAACGGCGTCAGATTCCGCGTTCCCGCTGCCTGGAGCATGTAGTCGCCCACGGGCTCGGTCGTGGCGACGGGAGCACCGGGGAAATCGGCCCGCAGCTGCGCCAGCGCGCGGTACCAGGGCTGCAGCGAGCGGCCGAACGCGCGCTGGCGCGCGCTGAAGTACGCGGCGTGCGCGGGCTGGAGCGCGGACATGTCGGCGGCGAGCGCCTTCGCGACGGCCGGCATGGTGGATGGCTTGTACCACAGGTGCGGGTTGGGGGTGCTGTCGGGCAGGCCGAGCAGGTTCTGGACGTCGATGACCTTGCGGGCCGGGTTCGGCGACGCGGCCTCGATCTTGTTCATGAAGGAGTCATAGCCGACGCCGTTCTGCACGACAAGCTGGGCGCTGCTGATGGCGTTCGCCACGCTCGGGCTCGCCTCGAAGGTGTGCGGATCGGTGTTGGGATTGCTCTCGATCGCGGTGGCCCGGACGTACTTGCCGCCGATCTGGCTGATCACGTTGGCGTACTGGTTCTCCGCCCCGACGGCCACGATGACCTTCGCGCTCGTCGCCGCGGCGGCCGGCGTCTGGCCGGCCGAGCAGCCGGTCGCGAGCAGCGCCGTCGCTGCGGTGAGCACCGCGACTGCGATGCGCTGGCCGGCTGGCATGAAGGAAGATCTCATACTAATGAAAACGATAACCAGTACGGCTACGCGCGTCAAACCGCGACGGTTTGCCGCCACGCCGCGACCCGGATGCGGCGGCAGGGTTGGTAGTTATCGGCGTCGAAGAGCGGGAACGCCACGGCGGGACCATCTACAACACGCTGCTGTACTTCTCCCCGATATCTTCCGCCTTCACGTTGATACCTCACCTCGCCCGCCGGTGGTTGAAACACGCCTCGCCGGAACCGAACCGCCGCCCTCAACAGGAGAAGCAATCCTTCTGTGATGACCACCTCAAGCATTGCCGTTGACACGGGCCTGGTCTCACCCGAAGTCCAGCAGGACCTTGCCTGACTTGCCGGGCCGCACCAGGTAGTCGAACGCGGCGACGGCGTCGGCGGCGGGGAACACCCGGTCGATCACCGGCAGCGCCCGGCCCGCCGCCAGCAGCGGCACGACCGACCGCGCGAACGCCTGCACCGCCGCCGCCTTCTCCTCCAGCGGCCTGGCCCGCAGCATCGTGCCGTAGAGGCTGGCCCGCTTGCCCATCAGGGCGCGCAGCGAGATGACGCCGTCCGCGCCGCCCGGGGTGCCGACAATCACGATCCGGCCCTTGACGGCCAGCGCATCGAGGTCGCCCTGCAGGTTCCCCACGCCGATCAGCTCCAGCACGACGTCGGCTCCGCCGAGCGCCGCGAGATGGTCGGCCACTGTCTCAGGGCTGACCACGACGGCCCCGTTCTTGGCGTGCGCGCTGGCCGTGCCCGGCGACCGGACGCAGGCGACCACGCGGGCCCCGGCGGCGAGCCCGAGCTGGACCCCGGCCGAGCCGACGGCGCCGTTCGCCCCGGTGACGAGCAGTACCTCGCCGAGCTCAAGACCGCAGCGGGTGAACACCGCGTCGTGCGCGGTGATGTACGCCTCCGGCACGGCGGCGGCGAGATCATCGGCGAGGCCGGCCGGCACGGCGGCGAGGTGCCGCTCCTGCACCCGGACCCGGTCGGCGAGCCCGCCGCCGCCGACGACGCCGAAGACCCGGTCGCCGGCCCGCCAGGTGAGTACCTCGCGGCCGGCCGCCTGCACCACGCCGGCCACCTCAAGCCCGGGTATGTCGGCCGGCGAGCCGGGCGGCGGGGGGTAGTAGCCCTGCCGCTGCGCGACGTCGGCCCAGTTGACGCCGGCGAAGCGGGCCGCCACGACGACCTCGTGGTCGCCGGGGACCGGATCGGGCCGTTCCTCGAAGCGCACGACCTCGTTGCCGCCGGCGCCGGTGAACGTCACTGCTTTCACGTGGGGTCGCCTTTCACGTGGGTCGCCTTTCGCTGGCCGCGGGCTAGCCGGAATAGGGGGCCGAGGCGAGCAGGTGCCTGCCGCCGCAGCCGTGGCTGCCGGGCAGCCCGACGCCGTCCCGCGCCTCGGTGTCCTTCGCGCAGATGTTCCAGTTCCAGTTATAGGCATGATCGCCGATCCGGAACGAGTAAGTGACGGTCACCTCGAACTCGGTGGCCGAGATCTGCCGTGACCTGCTCACATGCGGGCTGCCAGCGTCCAGCCGGTACCGTCTCGGCGCCGCGGGGGCCTTGGCCGGCGCCAGGTTGATGCCGAAGTACGGGTACCAGGGCTTCGCCAGCTCGGTCGCCAGCGCCGGGGCCGGGACGCGGACGCGGACATGGAAAATCTCGTGGCAGACGGGCCGGCCGCAGGTCTGCGCCTTCCCGCTCATCCCGTTCAGCGCGACGTAGACGGTCCTCGTCGCCGACGCCGCCAGCGGGGTCTTCGCCGCGCTGCTGCGCAGCAGCTCGACCCGGTAGCGGGTGGCCACGCTCGGGGTCACCCGGAACGAGTAGCTTGCCACCCGGCCGGAGGGACGCAGGATGACCGTCCCGGACGGGCGCGGCGGGCTCTTGTAGGGGAACTGCTGGGCGGACAGCTGGGCGACCTCGCCGCTCCGCACGCCGTTGATGACGCCGTGCAGCCGGGCGCTGGCGTCCTTCCCGTCCTGGTAGATCACCCAGTCATCGCCGGTCACCGGGTGGAGACCGGAGCTGACCGCGATCGGGAAGCTCGGCAGCGCGTGAGCCGACGAGCCCGCGGCCTTGTGAGCCGGGGAGCCCCCCAGTGCTGCCGCGATCACGATGGCCGCCGCGATCACGATGATCACTCCGGCGATGAGCAGCGGGACGCGGCGGCCACGGCGCCGCCGGGCTGGCGACGTCCCGCCGCCGTCGCCTCCTCCCGGCGGGGCGGAAATCTGCCCCTCCGTCGTCGGCAGGTCCGCCATGCGGGGCGGCTGGGCGATCTCGGTCCTGGGGCGGTTCGCGGCCGGGATGAGCCCGGGGCCGGAATCATAGGGCTGCAGCCCGAACGCGGCGCGCAGCGCGTCAGCGAAGTCGCGGCAGCTCGCGTACCTGTCCTCCGGCGCCTTGGCCAGCGCCCTGGCGAAGACCTGGTCGGCGGCTGGCCGCAGGTCCGGCCGCCGGGACGTCAGCGGCGGCGGCGGCTCCGACATCTGCGCGTACATCACCGCCAGGGCGTCGTCGCGCCGGAACGGCGGCGCCCCGGTCAGCAGCTCGAACGCCGCGCACGCCAGCGCGTACTCATCGGCCCGCCCGTCGACCGGCTTGCCCTCGATCTGCTCGGGGGCGATGTAGTCCAGCGTGCCGAGGAACTGCCCTGTCCCGGTCAGCCCGGCCGACGACATCGCGCCCTTGCTCAGCCCGAAATCCGACAGGTAGACGTGATCGGGCCGGCCCGCCCGGGTGTCCATCAGCATGTTCGCCGGCTTGACGTCACGGTGCACCAGCCCCGCCGCGTGCGCGGCGTCCAGCGCGGAGGCCACCGGGGAGATGATCGCGGCGGTCCGCGCCGGGGACAGCGCGCCGTCGCGCCGGACCAGGGTCGCCACGTCGCCGCCACTCACGTAGCGCATCGCGATGAACAGCACCCCGTCGGCCTCGCCGGCCTCGAACACGGGGATGATGTGCGGATCGTCGACCGCCGCAGCCGCCCGGGACTCCCGGATGAACCGCTGCCGGAACGCCTCGTCGGCCGCCAGCGCGGGCGCCAGGATCTTCAGTGCCACCAGCCGGCCCAGCCGCTCGTCGCGGGCCCGGAACACGACGGCCATGCCGCCCCGGCCGATCCGCCCCTCCAGCCGGTATCCCGCGATCCGCGAGCCCGCGGCGAAGCCCGACGCGAGTTCCGCCGCGAAGTCGCCGACCTCCCCCGGTGCCTCGTCGCCCACCAATACCTCCACCGAATCAGGCGCGTTCGCCGCCAGGGGGTTCTCAGTATCCGGCGTGACCGTACGCTCCGCAACCATGGCAACGGCAGCCGGCCAGACCGGCCGAGCTTTTTCCTCTGACGCGTAACTCGGGGCGGTCAGGCGAGCTTCAGGACCTTGCGCGCGTTTTCCCTGAGAATCCCGGGCAGGACCTCCGCGCGGATGCCGAGGCCGGTGAAGTCGTCAATCCAGCGCTCCGGGGCGATCAGCGGGTAGTCGCTGCCGAACAGGACCTTGCCCCGCAGCATGCCGCCCGCGGCCGCCGTGAGCTCGGACGGGAAGTACTTCGGGGACCAGCCGGACAGATCGATGTACACGTTGGCCTTGTGCAGGGCCATCGATATCGCCTCTGCCTGCCAGGGCACCGACGGATGCGCGAGGATCACCGTGAGCCCGGGAAAGTCCGCCGCGACATCGTCGAGCAGGATGGGGTTGGAGTAGCGCAGCTTGATGCCCCGCCCGCCGGGCAGCCCCGCCCCGATCCCGTTCTGCCCGGTATGGAACAGCGCCGGGACGCCGAGTTCCTCGATGGCCCCCCACAGCGCGCGGAAACGCTCATCGTCGGGCGAGAAGGCCTGCAGGCTGGGGTGGAACTTGAAGCCGCGGACGCCGAAATCGCGCACCAGGCTCCGTGCCTGCTCGACGGCTGCCGCTCCCCGGTGCGGGTCCACCGAACCGAACGGGATGAGGACGTCGGCGTGCCCGGCCGCCTCGGTCGCGATGTCCTCGCTGGACAGCGCGGGATGCCCGGTCGCGGTGCCGGCGTCGACGGTGAAGATGACCGCGGCCATGTTCGCCGCCCGGTAGCGCCGGGCCAGGTCAGCGACGGTCGGAGTGCGATTGTCCGCGGACTTGAAGTACCTCGCGGACGCGGTCATCAGCTCGTCGTCCAGGGACAGGCGGCCGTGGCTGTCCTGCTCCACGTGAACGTGCATGTCGATCGCGACCAGTGACTCCGCGTCGACGCGAGGCTCGTACCTGGTCATGACCTGCGCCTCCTCGTGCCGTGGCAAGCCGTGGCAAGCCGCGGGCCGGATCTGGTGACCGGCAGGCTCCGCTGCGTACTGCTACTGGACGGCCGTAGACAACGGGATTTGAACGACGCTACGGTACCCAGAAGCTCTGCAAAGAGGCTGCCCCGCGGGGGGGCGTTAAAAATCTGAAGGGGCCAGCATTGCTTCGTGCACCGTTTCTTCGGCGCTGCTCACTGAAAGTCGCGCTCTCTGCACTCTTCGCCGTCTGCTGCACGGTGTTCCTGCTGGCCCCGGTGGCCGCGGCGGCCCCGGCGCAGGTGCCCAGCATCACCGACCTCGGCGCCTCGACCACCTACTACGACGGCGTCCAGCTCAACGGGACGCTCACCTCGAACGGGGACAGCGTCCTGTACACGGTGATGTACGGCCCGACCGGCGGCACGTCGACCACGCCGACGGCCTGGAACCAGCCGTCGGGCACCGGCGCGAACGTGCCGGTCTCCGTGACGCTGAGCCAGCTGACCGCGAACACGGCGTACAGCTACACCTGGCAGATCTGGGACCAGAACACCGGCACCACCACGACGGGCCCCAGCGGCACGTTCACCACGGGCGCGCTGCCCACCGGCCCGGCGGCCCCGATCGTGCCGCCGGCCAACCCGGCAGCGAACGGAATTTACAACAACTGCGGCAGTGACACCGAGTGCCTGGCGGACATCAACGGCGTCCGGGCGGCGCAGGAGAACCTGCCGCCGATCGTGCCCCCGACCAACTGGAACACCCTGACCGGCGCTGAGCAGATCTTCGTGTTCACCAACCTGGAGCGGGTCAGCCGCGGCCTGGCGGCGATCCCGAACCTGGTGAACCTGTACGACAGCCAGCTGCAGACTGGCGTCGCGACCGATGCCGACCCCGTCCTGCCGGTGCCCTCGCTGGGGATCTGGGCAGGGCCCTGGGCCACCCCGATGGCGGCCTTCCTCGGCTGGGAGTACTACGACGGCCCGGGCGGCAGCAACCTGGACTGCACCACGACCAACCAGGCCGGCTGCTGGGGCCACCGGGACGCGGTCCTGGCCAGCACCGTAAGCGGCTCGGCGGTGAACGAGATGGACGCCGCCACCGGGCCGGACAACAACGGGCAGACCGGCTACGACGCCGCGTTCTACAACGACCCCGGCACCCCGCCGGCCGCGAACGTGGTCATGACCTGGGCCTCGGAGCAGCAGTACCTGACCGGCACGCCGCCGCCGTCGATCGGCACCGACATCGTGTCCACCGAGAACTGCGCCACCTGCACCCCGCCGCTGACCTACAACGGCGGCCCGGTGATGGGCACCGCCCAGACCACCGGCGCGGTGACCGTGACCCCGATCTTCTGGACCCCGGCGGGCTTCAACGCACCGACGGCCACGTACCAGAGCCTGATCGACAGGTTCCTCACCGACGCGTCGGCGGCCAGCGGCACCAATACGAACGTGTTCTCCGTCGGCACCGAGTACGGCGGCATGGTGAACGGCCAGATGTCGAACATCAACTACCAGATCAGCTACAGCGGGGACCAGGTCGACACCGATCCGTTCCCGGCGAACAGCTGCACGCCGACCGCGGGATACACGGCCTGCGTCGCGGATCCGCAGATCACCGCGGAGCTGAGCTCCTACCTCGCGGCCAACAACCTGCCCGAGGACCAGTCGCACTTCTATCCCGTGTTCTTCCCGGCCGGCGTGCAGACCACGAACGGGCAGGGGTGGACGTCGATGGTCAACTACTGCGCCTACCACAGCTACTTCCAGGGCACCACCGGCACGGTGATCTACGCCAACGAGCCGGCGCCGACGATGACCGGCTGCAACGTCGGCGAGTCGCCCAACAACGACGTCGTGGCGGACGCCGAGATCAGCGTGCTCAGCCACGAGCTGATGGAGTCCATCACTGATCCGCTGGTGAACGCGTGGACCGATAGCATGAACAACGAGATCGGGGACGAGTGCGCCTGGACCTTCGGCACCCCGCTGGGATCCACCAACGCGGCCAGCCCGAACACCAGCCAGTACAACCAGGTGATCAACGGCGACGACTACTACATCCAGGAGATGTTCAGTAACGCCGACTACGCCACGGGGCCGATGCGCGGCTGCATCCAGAGCGAGTCGCAGGTGGGCCAGGGCGCCGCCATTCACGGATCGATCCGCTCGGGGGCATACGAGTCTCCCGACGCCGTCACCGTCACCTCGGCCCTCCAGGCAATGGGAGGGAAGCAGACCAGCACTGTCCTGGTGCACGTGGACGGCGCCACCGGGGCGCCCGTGGCGCACGACCATATCGTGCTCGACATCACGGGCGACACCGAGGATCAGTCGGCAGTGTGCGGGAAGCTCTCCTCGGACGAGGGGGACACCAACTCCTCAGGCGATCTGTCCGTCACCTATACCGCCGCCCGGATGTCCGCCGAGTGCACCATCATCGCGGTGGAGGCGGACACCGGCCAGCACGGCTTGACGACGCTCTACCTCGGCAAGCTGCAGCACATCTCCCCGAAGATCACGTTCTCCGGAGCTTCCAGGATCACTGCGGGACGGGTCGCCCAGATCTTCGCGGCGATCGATAACCCCGCTGATGAGATCGACGGGCTCATGACCGGGGTGACCATCAGCGGTGACGACGGCTCGCACACCGGCATCTCCGTCAGCCAGGTCCGGCTCAGCTACCGGGTCGGGAAGCACGGGCACTGGACACCGATCGTGCTGTCCGGGAAAACCGGAGGCAACGGCAGCATCACCGGTACGCTCGTGGACGCGCCGGCTACCTTCCCGGCGAAGACCACCGAGAACCTGCAGTTCCGTCTCACCGTCGGCAAGGCGGCGCCGTGCGGCACGCTCAGCTTCGGGCTATCGCTGAACCAGATGAACACCGCCAGCGGCAGCACCGACGTGATGTACGGAAACTCGATCAGCCTGCCCATAGTCCGCTAGCACCGGCTGGGGCCAAGCCCGGGGAATCAGGGCTGAGCGAGTTACCGCTCGTCGCGAGTTACCGCTCGTCGTGCAATGTTGATGATCTACACTAGATGTGTACATCATCAACAAAGCGAGACGGCTGATGGCGCTGACCCAGATCGACATTGATGAAGACGCCCTCGCTGAGGCTATGCGGCTGGCCGGGGCGAAGACGAAGAAGGAAACGGTCAACATCGCGCTGCGCGAGTTCGCCGCTCGGCACCGCCGGATCGCGGCCCTCGAGCACTATGCGACGCTCGCGGCAGGGTGGGATTTCGAAGGGTGGGAGCACCGCCGGGCGGCTGAAAAAGACCCGGCGGCATGATTCGGTACCTGCTCGATTCCTCCGCCCTGTGGCGGATCCTGCGGGATTCCGCGCTGCGGGCGGCCTGGGCAGAGGTCGTCAGCGCTGGCGCGATCGGTTCCTGTCACCCCCAGCGCATCGAGTTCCGCCGCTCGGCCCGCACCATCGACGAGTACGAGCAGATGTCGGGAATGTTCGACGCGCTGTACCCGGATGCCGCGCTCCCCAAGGGAGCGTGGCGGTGGATAGAGTCCGCTCAGTATCGCCTGCTGCGCCAGGGAGCCCACGGTTCGCTGTCGGCCGTGGATCTGATGATCTGCGCCACCGCAGCCCAGCACGACCTGGTCGTCCTGCACGACGACAAGGACTTCGCGACCGCCGCCCGGTTCATCCCTGATGTACGGGAACGCGACATTTACGATGCACCGCAAGTCGACTGACGCCCGAGCCAGATCCAAATGTCCTGACCGTCGTTCCTGCCTCCGTGGCGGAAGGCGGGAACCGCTACCCGAGACCCAAGGACAAGGGCACTACGATGCCACAACTTCTCATCGACTTCATCACTTCGCTCGATGGCTACGCGGCTGCCGATGGCTGGCCGGGCTGGTGGGGGCTCGAAGGACCCGAGTACCTCGGGTGGCTGGGAGAGCAGCCAGAAGCGGACTACACGGTCCTGATGGGTGCAACCACTTACCGCATCATGTCGCGATACGCCGCCGCGGGCGAGCCAGGCACCGATGCCCTGGCGGGCCTGTCGAAGGTCGTCTTCTCGACCACGCTGAGCGAGCCCCTATCCTGGGCGAACACGCAACTCGTGGCTCAAGATCCCGTCGAGGCCGTGCGGGAGATGAAGGACAAGGCCTCCAAGCCGATGCGCACCATCGGCAGCCTCACCCTGTGCCGCTCTCTCCTGAAGGCCGGTCTCGCGGACCGCTTCCGCGTGGTTGTCTTTCCCGTTGTCACCGGAAGCAGCGGCCGGGAACGGATCTACGACGGCTATCCCGATGTTGCACTAGACATGATCAGCAGCCGCACCTTCGATGGCCGCATCCAGCTGCTCGAGTACATTCCGACGATTCTGGCTGGGCCGCCGGGCACCGGCAGGGCCCCCTACACACTGCCATGAATGCGCCAGCCCCGATCCCGCCGCTGACATAGGATTGCGGGCGGTTCCACACGATGGAGTAGACCACGCTCGCGCTCGGCACCGTCGAGGACGGATCATCCCTGCTCGGCTCCGTGGAGCCGGCCCAGCATCGCGAGAGGACCTCCCCGTGTCGACATCGGCAGTTGTCCCGGCCTGGCTCAACAGAGAGCTGTACCCCTTCGACAATCACTTCCTCGACATCGATGGAAACCAGATCCACTACGTGGACGAAGGCTCCGGGCCGACGTTGCTTCTGGTGCACGGCAACCCGGTGTGGTCGTTTGTATACAGCAACGCCATAAAGGCCCTGAGCAACTTCTTCCGATGTGTGGCCGTCGACCTGGCCGGCTTCGGCCTCTCAGCGGCGACGCCTGGGTTCTCCTATCTCCCCGCCGCTCAGACCGCCCTGCTGGCGAAATTCATCGAACAGCTCGACCTCCGAGATTATTCGGTCGTGGTGCACGACTGGGGTGGGCCGATCGGTCTGAGTGCCGCGCTTGTCGCCCCCGAGCGGCTTTCCGGCGTGGTCATCAGCAACACCTGGGCGTGGCCAGTCAACGGCAACCCAGGTTTCGAGAAATTCTCGGGATTGATGGGCGGGCCGCTCGGGCGCTTTGGCAGCAAATACTTCAACTCCTTCGTCAACGTGCTGGTGCCGCTCAGTCACAAGCGGCGGCGGCTGACCCACGCCGAGATGACCCAGTACCGCAAGCCGCTGCCGTTTGGCCGTCGTACCCCGACGTGGGTGTTGCCCAAGCAGATCATTGATGCCCGTGAGTTCCTGGCGGCGCTCGAGTCGCGGCTTCCCGAGTTGTCGACGCGGCATGCCCTCATCCTTTGGGGCGACAAGGACGACGCATTCGGGGCTCCCGAACTGGCCCGCTGGCAGCAGATCCTTCCCGGCGCGAGGACCGTCATACTTCAGGGTGTTGGGCACTTCGCGGCATCGGAGGCGCCGGCCGAATTCGCCACCGCCATCCGGGAATGGCACACGTTTTGAGGATGTCCCAGAAAGGCGCCTTGCGGTAGACGCTAATAGTCCCATCCGGGAGGAAGCGGAGTCCTGGTACTGGGCGACAACCGCCTTACTCTCCTGACCGTGACAGCCGATCACATTTGCCGGCTTGCGTGGGCATAGGACCACGGGCTTTCGCGGTCAACGATTGCGACGCAGGCGTGAGACCACCTCGGGCAGGTCGCTGACGGGTAGCCGTACCTTTGCCAGGAACACGATGCTGTTGTCAATGGGGTATCGGGTAGCTAGCAGCTCGTACTCCCACTCGTCCGGTCTCCTCCGCACCTCACCGGGCGTGATCCGGCGCGTGAGGCTGCCGGGGTCGTCCAGCTCTCCGGGGTCGGAAAGACTGGCCAGCAATACGCCGAGCCTCCCGGTGGAGATGGCCATAATCTGGATCAGCAGCCAGTCGTTTTGGTGGGTGAGTAGTAAGTTCACTCCCTCGACCAGGCGCTCGCGGGTCAGCAGTTCGTGCAGCTCGTCGGTCAGCATGGGCACCATCGGGTCATCGGCCGGTGCAGCGGTCATAGCGGGCTTTCTCCTTTTGGCCAGGTTAGCCTCGATCTTTCGTGATCTTGGATGAGTGGCCTGAGGCTGCGTCCTGGCGCCCTTTCTGGCGTGTGGTCAGCGTGGCTGCCCGGCTGTCGCGCCGGGTGGGCGGGGTTCCACGGGCCCGCGGGT
>Ga0302325_10002104_pt1 | contig 49111 bp, 34 predicted proteins | sample Palsa_T0_2_FD_201948 | JGI IMG/M metagenome (GOLD analysis project Ga0302325, IMG submission 201948) | Peat permafrost microbial communities from Stordalen Mire near Abisko, Sweden - Palsa_T0_2 | ecosystem: Environmental > Terrestrial > Soil > Palsa > Peat permafrost | place: Sweden: Abisko...
ACTGCTGGTAGCGCTGCACCATAGGCAGGATTTGGCGCAACCGGTCTTCCGTCATAGCCAGATTCACGTGGTCCGTGACCTTGGCGTAGAGATAAACAAAGACCGGTTGTTGGCCGGGTGCTCCAGAAAGGACGCCGCCCAGCAACAAACCGATCGCCGCTAAAGCATAAGAAAGATGTTTCATTGTGTACTTCATATTTTCGCTCCAGTGACCCGCCCAAGTGACAGAGGCCACTGCACGTTCATCGTCCTGGGAGCGTGCGAACTTCACAACACCAGGCCTTTGAAACCGGCAAGGCCCCAACGCGGCAAATTTAGCGGCGTTGGGGCCTCGGACCGAATGGATCGACAACATCAATTACTTCGGTATCGGAATCGCAGCCTGGTTGGATTGGCAGATCTCCGCCGATCCTTGGAGCGGCTGAACGACGTAATAATACGTGTCGCCGGCGATTAGCCCATCGTTCCCGTCCCGATAGCCCGTGGAGCCGGTAGTCCCAATTAATGAATAAGGGCCACCGTTGACAGTGCCACGCAAGACATTGTACCCGGTGGCATTGGTTTGAGCGCTCCAAGTCAGATTGGTTTGCGCTCCGCCCGGTCCGGAAGCATTGCCCCGGCCCGCTAGGTTGTTGACGCAGGAGACAAACACGGTTTTGTTGAGCATGATAATCGACCATGCGGTCTCAAAGGGCAACTGAGAGTAGTAATAGTCGTTGCCGAACCAGTGGCCGTCGGAGACGCCATAGGTGGGAGCCAGTTGCAAGTCCACCAACGTTTGGGCGACGCCGTCACAGGGGTCGACACCGCCGTTGGCGGAGGAAACCGCGTTATACCAGTCGAGTTCATTGACGGGAACGCCGGTAGTTGTATTGCCGGGGAACACCCCAGGTGTCTGGGTTCTCAGATACTGAATCGGCGTCAACGTCCCGCTGGGATCGTGCAACAGCATGGACTTGGTGAACGAGAACATGCCGTAAGTGTATGCTCGCGGGGCGTTTACGGAACCGCCGCTGGTAGCGTTACAGAAGTTGTCGGCGTAGAAAGTTTCCGCGTTGTTGAAACGCTGATCGGGGGCGTTGGTTGAACCCCCGAAGGCGGTATTGGCGGTACGGCCGATTCCATCCAGCGCCATCTGAACCATACCTGAGGGAGTGGTCGCAAAGGGTCCCCATGAATTGGAGTAGTAGAGAGACCCGCGGTATCCAAACGAACCGAAATCGTCGCCAACCGCGTAGGGGTCGGTACCCGTTGGGACACCTTGCTGCACATCTTGGGCGTTGGTCACCCAAGTGTTATTCATATCCTTGGTCACTTGCGGTATGGCAATGCCAAATCCGCGGTATGCGCCGATCAGACCGATGGCGCCCCACTGCGACGTGGAATTGTCATCGCCCTCTTGACAGTCGTACAACCAGCCCCCACCGCCGTAATTGGTTCCGCGGGTGTAGCCCGAGCTCACCAGAGGATTGCCGATGTCGTAGTCATACTCGTATTGGCAGGCGTTATACCAGTCCGCCATATCCTGTACGACGTTCAGGTAGGTTTGATCCAGAATGCCTGGCAAGCCTCCGCCGGCAGCGGTCCCGGTGGGCGCGGTGGCGCTGGGAGTGCCGCTGGCAACCAATGAGTCGATAAACGGCCCGGTGGTGTAAATGTACTCGCCCGATCCGTCGTTGGAGTAAATCATCTGGCCATTCTTGTTGCCGTCAAATGTGTAGGGGCAGCCGGTGGACGGGGTTTTGCAGGCCGTTGATGTGGGAGTGTAAAAGATCTGCGTCCCGGTCCCGCAATAGGGATAAGTCGGATTCGTCGAAGGGTTCGGAAATCCATTGCTGCAGGTGTAGTTGGAAACCGACGGATCGAAGTAATAAGTTTGGGCCACGTTGGCCTCGTTCCCCAGCATGTAAAACATCCGCGCCAGGCCGCGCGTAACGTCATCGGTGTAGGGGTCGGTAGAAGGTCCGGAGGCCAAATGGCCGCTGACCTCAAAGGCCTGGACGTTTGCGGCGTCAATGGCGCCCGTGGTAAAACCTTCCGAGCTATTGCAATCGTACGCACTGCCGTTCACCGTGGGACAGGGTAGGGCCCCGGTGAATTCGTCCCAACCGCCCCAGTTCACGGTGGAGACCCCCACGGTGGTCGAACTCCGCCACATGGTCTGGTGCATATACCACAGGCCGGTATCGATGGCCACGTTCACGCGGGCCGACAGCGTGTTTTTCTGCTGGGTGACGTAGTACTTGGCCGAACCCACGGCGGCATGGGTCTCGTCCGTCACTGTCACGGTAGCCGTCCAGGCCGTGCCAACGGCCGCGGTGGGATACGTGTGGACGGTAGAAATGTCGTAGGGGTTCGACAAAGTAAACGTGACATTTGGACTGGTGTCTCCGAAGACCCAGGTGACCGAGTACGTGTCGGTGGATCCCACCGCGCTTGGCACCGTGGCTTGCAGGGTAACGGGAATTTCGGTCCCTCCCAGGGTGACGTAGGCGGAATGCGGGGTCAACGGGCTAGACGCTACCCACGGTACCGTCAATACAGTGAGGCCAGCGCCGTACACCTTGGGATGAAACGCAACCAGCACCGCAAGCAACATCAGGACAATGGACGCAAAAGGCTTTCTCATATGCTCCTCTTGAAACTGCATGAAAAATGAATCCAGAATTACGCCGTGGCGGAACGGCGCCGGATCGCCAGCGCCAACACCAGAACACTCGCAAACAACGCTAGAGGGATCCAGGAACGCGGCTCGGGGACTGTGGAACAGCCCGAAGTACAGACGGACACGGTTTTGGCCGTGACGCTGTAATAATACGTGGCGGGCACGCCGGTAATGGTTCCGGGATCGATTTGCTCCAGGTAGAAGCCGCTGGTGGGCGCCGTGGTGGACACCGTAAAGCTCAAGAGTTCCTCTTGATTTGTCGCCAGCGTGAAGTCCTGGGACAAGGCCAGCGAGGTATAGTCGTTGCAGTTCGGCGACGGACAGACCCCGGTGATAGAGTCTACGCCACCCGGAACATCGTTGGTATCGGAAAGCGTGTTCGCCTCGGTATTGGCGATGATGGTGCCGGCGGCGGAAGTGTTGGGATCGCCGCCGATGTCATAGTCCGGCGCATCGATCTGCCAGCTTTCGCCCGTCCCCAGCGATCCGCCGGTTGCGCCGTATTCGTCATAGCCGCTGTTGGGCGTCAGCTCTTCGAATAACCACAGACCGACGTTGTAGCTGCCGGCCGCGCCTGGATTGAAGGTCAGGTTCACGCTCCCTAAACCGTAGGGCGTGCCCCCGTTACCGGTGGTATCGAAGCTGGTATTCAGAGTGCTGGAATCGCCAGGGCCCGAGGGCAAGCCTGTGTTCGAACAGCCTGTGCCCGATCCGCTATCGCAGTAATTAGTCCCGTTCACATTCAGTAAATAATCGATGACATCCCCGAACATGGCGGGAGCCATGCCGAGAACACCCAGAATTCCGCATAAGAGCAACCGCTTCATGATTAGTCCTCCTGCTTGGTCCAATCAGGTGGTAAACGCCAGCCAACCCGTAATCGGCCATTTAAGCACAGTCAGGAGTTTATACTCCGAGAGGCACTAAGGTCAAGGCCGGAACACGAAGAAAACGTGAGGGAAAGTACTAGTAGTAGCTGCCGCGGCCCTAAAACGCAAGCCGCAATGCAAATTGAATCTGGCGCGGGTCCTTGGCCGAGAAGATCTTCCCGAAAGTGAGGGGTTGGTCCGCGAACGCGTCCGGCAGGTTGAAATTGGCTCGATTCAACATGTTAAACGATTGCGCTTCCGCAGTCAGGTTCACCCCTTCGCGCAGCACAAATCTGCGCCGCAGCGAAAAATCGACGGTGGCGAGGCCCGGGCCGCGCAAAATGTTCCGCCCGGCGTCGCCCCAGGTATATTGCGGCGGGATCTGGAAGGCCGCCGTATTGAACCATTCCCGCGGCGTCGGATTGGACAGCTTCGGGTTGAACAGAACATTGGGCCGGTCCACGCCAAAGTTCCCCCCGGTGTTGCCGGTGTTGCTGTTGTCGGTAGAGAGCTCCGGCGTGAACGGCTGGCCGGACTGCGCTGTAATAATGCCGCTGGCTTCGAATCCGCGAATCCAGGCCGATGCGCCGGGAATGCGGTACAGCAGCGCGATAGTGGCCCGGTTTGGCTCGTCGTAGCTCGACAGCGCCCGTTCCAGCCGGTAGTTGTGGCTGTCCTGCGGGAAATTCTGATCGGCGGTCGTCGGCAGGAACGCGGACGTGTCGTCAATCGACTTCGAAAAGGTATAAGATGCCAGGATTTGCAGCCGAGTGGCAAGCTGACGGTTGAACATCAGTTGGAGGGATTGATATTCGGAATTGCCGCCGCTTTCGGTCATCAGGATGTTGCTGTAAACCGGGTAGGGCGCGCGGGACGAGATGGGTGAGGATCCCGGATAAGGCTGGTTGATATCGAGCGAACGTGGCAAATCGGTGCCCTTAGAGGCCGCATAAGCCATCGTTAAGGTACCAAAATGGCCCAATTCGCGCTGAATATTGAAGTTCCAGTGCTGCACGTAAGCCGGCACAAAATTCGGGCTGATGAAGCTAAGCGCGGCGGGCGGAACGAAGCCATTCGAAGTGGGAAAGGGGTTGGCCAGCGTGATCAGCGACGTTGCGCTCGGGAAGAACACCGAAATGGTGAAGAATGGCGGGTTGAAATAAAGGGATGAGTTGACCACGAACATTCCCGAGTCGTAGTAAATACCGTACGCGCCGCGAATCACGGTGTCTTTCATGGGGGACCAGGCGAAACCGACGCGCGGGGCGAAATCGTCTTCCTTGGGCCGCGTTCCGGAGCGCGAGATTCCATCGGTTCCTACCTGCGCGGTCTGGCCGGTGGCGAAATCGAAAGTAGACATGCGGTTGGTGGGATCGGTAGCCGGCGAGTCGTATTCGTAGCGCAGCCCCAGGTTCAACGTGAGGTTGCGCGTCACCTTCCAGTCGTCCTGAATGAATCCGCTCCAGGACTTGCTGCGCAGCGTTTGCGGCCCGGTGTAGTGGCTCTGGATGTCGAGCGTCGGCAGCCCCAGCAGCAGGTCGCCGATGCCGGTGCCGGTGAGCGCGCCGGTGAAATCGATGGAACCGCGCGCGTAAACTTCGATGTAGCCGTTGAGTTGCAGAGCGCGCAGTTCGCCGCCTACTTTGATGCTGTGCGCGCCGCGAATCAGCGTGAGCGTGTCGGCCACCTGGAAGGTATTGTCCACGCGGTCGATGGGAAGCGACGCCACGTCTCCCACGCGCGAGTAGCCGGTGACTTCGACACCCGGATAGCCGTAATCGCGCGGCACGGAAGGCAGGTAATTGACGCCCCACAGCGCATTCACGTCGGTCTGGTAATTCTGCGCGAAGATCTGGCGCACCGCGCGGTTGAAGCCCACCAGCGCCGAATTGACGGTTCGCGGGCTCAGCGTCTTCAAATACTGCACCAGCGCGTTGTGACCCCGGTTGAATACATAGTCGCCGAAGCCCGGCAGTTCAGTCTGATTTTCGGCATAGGGCTCAAACAGATTCTGGCTGCCGTAGTTGTAGCGCGCGGTCAGTTGGGAGTTATCGGACAGGCGGTGATCCAGCCGGATGGTGCCTTCGTTCTCCTTCACGTTTTCGATCGGGTTTCCGAGATAGTTGCCCGACGCTCCCGGCAGGTTGGCCTGCGGGAACAACGCCAGAACATCCGCAGCATAGGGCGAAATGCGCGACGCCGGAATGGTGTTATTGGGAAACGGCTGCCCGGTAAAGGGATCGGTCACCGCGGTTCCGAGACTCGAAAGATCGCCTCCGCGCACCGCCGGGATCGGAACGGTACCGAGCTGCGTCTGCCCCTCCACCTCCTGCAGACCTTCGTAGCTGGCGAAGAAGAACGTGGAATTCTTTACGATGGGACCGCCCAGCGCGGCGCCGAACTGGTTGCGGATGAATTGCGGCTTATCGGGACCGTCAAAAAAGTTGCGGGCATCCAGATCGCGGTTGCGCAGATAATCGTAGACGGTTCCGTGGAACGCGTTCCCGCCGCTGCGGGTGACGATATTGATTTGTCCCGCCGCCGCCACGCCGTATTCGGCGCTATAAGAATTGGTTGCGATCTTGAACTCCTGAATGGCGTCCACCGAGGGTTGGAGTACGTAACCGCGCACATCGGAATCGTTGTTGTCCACGCCGTCCAGCAGGAAGTTGTTGTTTTCCTCCCGGCCGCCGTCGGCGTGCATGGCAAAGTCGCCGCGCGTGGAGAGCTGCGAACCCTGCACGGGGGTGGTGGTGCCGGGAAGCAAAAGCGCGAGCTGCAGGAAATCCCGTTCGTTGAGCGGCAGGCCTTCCACCAGGGATTGGTCCAGTACCGCGCCTAATTCGCTCGAATCGTTGTTGGTGCCAGGGGTCCGGGCGGTGACGGCGATGTGCTCCCCGCGCCCCGCGAGGGTTGTATGCAGGTCCAGCCGCAGGCGCTGGTCCACCTCCACCCGAACCGCTTGCTTGGTCGTCTGGGCAAACGACGCGGAATTAACCGAGAGCCGGTATTCGGCTGGCGGAAGGCCGTCGAATTCGTAATATCCGGCCGGGCTGGTTTGGAGCGAGCGGGTAAGCGAACGGGCGGCATCTTCCAGGGTTACGCCGGTGCCGGGGATGGTTTTCCCTGACGGATCAATGACATAGCCGGAGATCGACCCGGTGTTGACCTGGGCCGACAGCGCGAGGCATGCAAATAAGAATGCGATTATGGTCCGCAGCATGGTGTCTTTGCCAATATTTAGATATCGGCACTTGCCTCGCCAAGTATAACCCGCCGAGCACGCAAATCAGCCGATTCTGGAGGTACTAGCTAGCTAGCTAAGCCAGCTCTAACCCCAATACTGTTCACTTTACGAAACGCCGGTGCACGCGACTTTTAGTCGCGTATTGACCTGGCCGCAGGCCAGGTTGATCGCTCTGAAGCGGAAAGCGCGAGTTTTGGATCGTTGGCATTCTTCGCATCCGGAGCTTCCTGTTTGAGCGCTGTCCGAATCTTGAATGCCGTGGCCTTCAGAAACTGTCCAATCTGCGAGCCGCTCGACCGGTTTGGAGAACGGTCCAGCATTTGGATGTTTATGGGGACGTTATTCCCCCGAACTGAAGCTCCAGGATGTGGTCTACGTCGCACTTCGCGTCGCCCGCTTTTGTACCCGGCAGTAACGTAGCTTTGTCTTCGGGAATGTCGGCCTTCCTGGCGGCTTCTTTCCAGAGACCTTCCGCGCTGTCTTTCTTCCAACCCATCTTGAGAAGCCAGAGGTCTTGGAGTTGATAGGTCTGCGGCCGATCCTGTTTGACCCCGGTGGTAGTCTTGGGTTGAGTTGCTCCCGGAGCCATGATGGGCTTGCAGGGCGCAGGGATTGGCCTGTCTCTCCCATAGAGGGAGAGCGTCTGTCCCCTTTTGTGGTGGAACCAGAAAGGGCGTTTCTCATGATGACCGCAATCAGGCTGGGGTCGGCATCAGACTTGGAAAGCCGCTCCACTCCGGCTTTTCCCAGCTCCGAGTCTTCCTCCACGGGTACCCCATGGTCCTTGTCCTTTTTGTCTTTTTTAGCCGCCGCATCCTGGAGTGGGGCTTTGGAGTTTTGGTCCGTGCGCGACAACATGGGTCGAGAGCTGCGGCCCGGCGAAGGAGGCGCGCCTGGCGACGGACGCCGCTGCAGGACTGTGTTCGATACACTCTCGGCTTCGCGCTCCAGGTGACGGTACTCGCCCGAGGAATCCACCGCGATGTCGCCGGAGGATTTCTGCAAGCCGTGCTGCTGAACGGTATGCGCCAGTTCGTGCGCCAGCAACTGCCGGCCTGCGGGTGTCTCCGGCTGATAGTGGCCGAGTTCAGCGGCGGCACACAGCAGGAGGATATCCAGCTCGAAGGGCGATAACTGGAAGATGTTTGCCAGGCCGCAAGCAACTCCTCCTGAGGGGACGCGAAACCAGTGGCGGCGGGTTCAAGGATCGACGCGCTCATCAGAGGACACCTGCGGATTGTTGAATAGTCCCGTCGAAGCCTGCGTGAGCACACTCTCAGCGCCGTCTACCTGCACTCTGACAAGGTAAGGGCCGGGTGTAACGCCGAAGTAAGGAATGGAGACCACTGGGTTCGGCGGTGGCGGAGACAACGGAGGACTGGCCAGCGGATAGGGCGGCGGAGCCACGAAGGAATAAGAGAGCGGCGTGCCCGGCGGACTCCCCGCCTGCGGAACCTGGTTGAGCAGGAGCACGACATTCTGGGCCGCCGCCACCGGCGGGTCGAGAGTGATATCCAACTGCGTGACCGGCAGAGCGGTGACGTTGGACACGCCCGTTGAGGTCTGGATATTCAAGATGACGGGGCGCAACACAAAGCTGGCGGGATCGGATTCAACGCCGCGATGCGGCACCGGCGGACGGCCCAGCAAAGTCTGCTGCACCACTTGGACGCTTTGATTACCTGCGTTCACACCCACAGGGATAGCGACGACGATGTTCGACGGTGTGATATCGGCGTCATCGGGAAAAACTTCCCGGCCTCCGACGATGACGCTGGTCGGGCCGGTCCCCAGAAGCTGGGTGCCGATGAGAACCAGGCTGTAGCCAGGGAGGATGGGCTGGTCCGCTTCGATGGGAGGGCTGGCGTTGCCGATGGAGAGGATCTGGGTGATGACGGGCTTGTTAAATGGAATCGCGGCCACTGTTCTGCGCTGGACGGGCGGGGGGGCACGGTGACCGGCGGCAATGCGCCCGGCGCTCCGGATGCGGAGAAGGGGCCCTCCGGAACAAGGGTGGAGGAGACTATCGTGGTGTGCGGGAGTTTCAGGCCGGCCAACTGATCGCAGGATTGCTGCGCGTCCAGCACGGGCGCCAGCAACGCTATCAGAGCGGGCGCCAATCTGACAGAAAGCGGCGGGCAGATCGGGAATTTCATGCCTGGGATTTCATCACGAGACTGGACGGCGACCGACCCATTGAATGTACTGGCCAAACCAGTGGCGCCACGTTTAATACGTTATTGTAATTCCCCACGTGAATACTAAGTTCAGAAGCTTGCCGGGTTGACCCAATGTTTAGCTTCGGAGCAGTATAGCAGGACTATATAGCTCAATTTATTCCGTTCGGGCTTTGCTTTCGATCAGCCGCTGGATGCCCACGACGAATTCTTCCACTTTTTGCGCTCCCTGATCGGCGTGCTTGCGATTGCGCACCGAAATGGTGCCGTCCTGCGCCTCGCGATCCCCCACCACTAGCATGTACGGGACCTTCTGCAACTGCGCCTCCCGGATTTTGAGGTTCACTTTTTCCTTGCGATCGTCCAGTTCGACGCGCAAGCCCGCGGCTTTCAAGTGATCCACGACCTTTTGCGCGTACTCCGCGTGGCGATCCGTGATCGGCATCACCACCGCTTGCACCGGCGCCAGCCAAACTGGAAAAGCGCCCGCGTAGTGCTCGATGAGGATGCCAAAAAAGCGCTCGATGGATCCATACAGCGCACGATGCACCATCAGCGGCTGATGCTTCTTGCCGTCGTCGGCGACATATTCGAGTTCGAAACGGCGGGGCAGCGTGAAATCGAACTGGACGGTCGAAAGCTGCCATAACCGTCCGATGGCATCCACCAGCTTCACGTCGATCTTCGGCCCATAGAACGCCGCTTCGTCCGGCATCACCTTCACCTTCATGTTCAGGCGTTCAGTGGCGCGTTTCAGCGCATTTTCGGCCAGCTGCCATTGCTCCGGCGTGCCGTCGTACTTGCCGCTGGCGCCGCCGTCCCAGGTGGAAAGCTCGGCTTCATAATCGTCGAAGCCGAAATTGCTCAGGGTGTCAATGGCAAACTGCAAGCAACTCACCACTTCATCTTCGATCTGTTCGGGCGTGCAGAAAATATGCGCGTCGTCCTGCGTGAATCCGCGCACGCGCATCAGCCCGTGCATCACGCCCGAACGCTCGTAGCGATACACCGTGCCCAGCTCGCCCAGCCGCACCGGCAGATCGCGATAGCTATGCAATTTATCTTTATAAATCAGGATATGGCCCGGGCAATTCATGGGCTTAAGCTGATATTCGGCGTCGTCCAGCTCCATGGGCTTGAACATGTTGTCGCTATAAAAATTCGCGTGGCCGGAAATCTTCCACAGATCGCGCCGCATGACGTGCGGCGTGTAGACCAGAGAGTAGCCGCGCGCCAGATATTGATCGCGCATCCAGTCTTCGATGATCTTGCGGATGCGGCCGCCCTTGGGGTGCCAGAAAATCAGGCCGGGTCCGGCGAGTTCCTGGATGCTGAACAGATCCAGCTCCTGGCCGAGTTTGCGATGATCGCGCTTCTTGGCTTCTTCCAGCCGCTGCAGGTAAGCGTCCTGCTCCTTTTTGTTGAAAAACGCCGTGCCGTAGATGCGCTGCAGGCGCGGGTTATGCTCGTCGCCCTTCCAATACGCGCCCGCGACGGAAAGCAGCTTGAACGCCTTCAGGCGCGAGGTAGAAGGGACATGCGGCCCGCGGCAAAAATCGATGAAATGCGGCCCGAGCGTATATTCCGAGAAGATTTCGCCGGCGCGCTCTTCAATCAGTTCACGCTTCATCCAGTCGTCCGCGTATTTCGCGAGACCGGCATCTTTGGGGGTCATCACGCGCTCGAACGGCAGGTTCTTAGCCTGTAATTCCTGCATGCGCGCTTCGAGTTTTTCCAGATCCTCCGGCGTGAACGGCGTCTCGCGTTGAAAGTCGTAATAGAAACCGGTGTCGGTGGGCGGACCGATGCCGAGTTTGGTTTCGGGAAACAATTCCAGCACGGCTGCGGCCAGCAAATGCGCCGTCGAATGCCGGTAGACTTGCAGCGCTTCCGGATTCTTCGAGGTGAGGATTTCAACTTTGGCGTCTTTTTCAAGAGGGCGCGTGAGATCCCAAAGTTCTCCATCCACGCGCGCGACCACAGCGTCATCGGCCAATCGCGGGCTGATGGATTTGGCGATGTCAATCGGCCGCGTGCCCGCGGGGACGCTCGATTGGCTTTCGTCGGGCAAAGTAATGGTAAGGCTTGCGCTCATGAACTTTCAGGGTATCAGGAGGCGGACAGCGCGTCATTACCTCAGTCGGCCGGTTGCTTCCGAATCAGACGCTTTCCTCGAACCATCGGACTCGGCGGGCCGGGCCGTTCGATGATCGTGGGTGCAGTGGGCGTTTGCCAGCATGTTCAAGCCAATGTTCCGGAAGGATCATACCCCATCGACGCGGAAGATCGTCAGGAAACCGCTTGAGCTTATCAAGATTCAAGTGCCGCGCGACAGAACGGCGCGGGAAGGACCGCTCCAGAATCGCGAATTCTTCAGCGACCACCGATTGCGGCGGAAGTAGTGCGACCACCTGCGAATCCGGGGCTCGACGCAGGACGGCATGTATCGCGGGCACTATGTCCACGTCCGCGGTAATCACGTAGGCTCGATCAAATAGCCCGTCGACAGCATCCTCAAGCATGCGAACCGCAATATTCACGTCCGTCATCTTTTCGACAAGACGCCTATCGCAACCGCATCGGCATGTCAATTCTAATCTGCAAGCTTGGCATCGGATTGGGCGCTCCCGGCAAGATCCACAAATGATCTCAGCCCCCGCAACTTCCTTCATCGCCCGCAAATGTAGTTTCTGCCGCTCTGCGCGACGCTCATCGCGACCTATATAAAGGGCGGTGAAGTAGCGAACCGACACCTGGGCGCCCGGACAATATGCCGCCAAGGTTTCAGTCCAATTGCACCAGCCGGCGGGGTACCAGTCCTTATCCTTGCCCGCCTCGTAGAAGTTTAGTCCATCAATATAGCCGATAACCCTCATGCAGTCCTTCCCTGTGTCATTTCCGAACGGAATATAGTGGATCTATTTGAACTTTGTCGCACCTGACTTGCTTCCCCCGATTTGGTCGCAAATCGAAGCTCGCTGGCCGTATACTTGTAAAAAGCATAAACAGCCGGAGGCCCGCCATGACCTTCTGGAACGACCTGAAATTCGCGGTCCGCTCGCTCACGCGCTCCAAAGGGCCGACCGTGACCGTGGTACTCACCCTGGCTCTTGGTATCGGCGCGAACGCCGCCATTTTCACGCTGGTGCGCGGCGTGCTTCTGCGGCCGCTGGTTAATCGCGACGAAAATCGGCTGATCTACATTCGCCAAAGCGCGCGCGGCATCGAAGACGTCGCGTTCTCTGTGCCGGAACTTCAGGATCTCCGCTCGCGCGTCAAAACGCTAAACGCGTTCGGCGATTTTTCCACCATCGGATTCACCATGGTCGGATTGGGCGAGCCGCGCGAAGTGCGCGCAGGCGTGGTCGGCGGATCGTACTTCGATGTCATGGGTCTCCGGCCCGTGCTGGGCCGTCTGCTCGATATGCGCGACGACGGGCCCCAGGCCGCCGGCGCGATGGTGCTGACGTATCGTTTCTGGACCACGCAACTGAAGGGCGACCCGTCCGTGCTGGGGAAAACGGTCCGGCTGGACCAGCGCCTGGCCACGATCGTGGGCGTGCTGGAGCCCTCGGTACCGTATCCGGCCGAAACAGAAATAATGTCGAACATTGTCACCAGCCCGCATCATCTGTCGGCGACGATGGTCACCGGCCGGGTGCATCGCATGACGGAGTTGTTCGGCCGTCTTGCTCCCGGCGCCGATCTCGATCAGGCGCGCGCCGAGCTGCGTGCGGTGTACGGGACCATGCTGAAAGAACATCCCGATGATTATTCGCCCACCGCCGATTTTCGGATCAATGCCGTTCGGCTGCGGGACCAGATCACGTCGCGCGCCAGGACGGTGCTGTGGGTGTTGCTCGCCGCGGCGCTGCTGGTGTTCGTCATTGCGTGCTCGAACGTCGCGAATCTGATTCTCGCCCGCACGGTGCGCCGCGAAGGGGAGCTTGGAATTCGCGCGGCGCTGGGTGCAAGCACAGGCGCTCTGCGGCGAACGCTGTTGGCCGAAAGCTTGCTGCTGTGCGGCGCGGGCGCAGCTTTGGGAGTGCTGAGCGCGCGGCCGATGGTGGCCATCCTGGCCCGCTACGCTTCGCGCTTTTCGATTCGCGCGCTCGATCTTACGGTGGATTCCAGCATGCTCTGGATTGGAGCTTTGCTGGCGATTGTCGCCGCGGTGCTGCTGGCGTTTGTCCCGCGCCTGCCTTTGGCCGATGCGTCGCGCGGGTTGAGCCTGGCGAGCGGCAGCGTGCGCGTCACGGGCAGCGCCAGCCGCCGGCAGCGGATATTTGTAGTAACGCAGATTGCCGCGTGCTTCGTCTTGCTGGCCGGCGCGAGCATGCTGCTCAAGACACTGCTGGCGTTGCAGGCGGCCGAGACCGGCTTCGACATCCATCGCGTGCTCGCCATCAATGTGCCGGTGATGTCGTATGGAAAAACGCCCGAGCAGGTGATCAATTTCTATAAGGAAACTATCCGGCGCATCGGCGAATTGCCGGGGGTGGATCGCGTCGCTGTCGGAACCGTGGTTCCGTGGCGCGACGCGGGCAGCTTCGGCCCGGGCTTCCAGTTCTCCACCGACGGCCATGTCCGCGCGGCGGGTGAGGAAGACCCGAAAGCGCAGTTCCGAACAGTCTCGCCTGGATTCTTCGCGGCGCTGGGTGTTCCCTTGATTGCCGGGCGCGATTTCGACGCTCGCGATCGCGCGAAAAGCGAGCCGGTGGTGATCGTAAGCCAGAGCGTGGCGCAGCGCATGTTTCCCAATCAAGACGCCGTAAACCACCACCTGGTGTGGACCGATCCGGTCATGAAGTTCACCGACGTTAGCCCCGCGCCCCGGCGCATCATTGGCGTGGTAGCCGATATGGACGATGAGAACGTGATGCCGGGCGCGGCGCTCAATGTATATCATCCGCTGGATCAGGAGTGGGGCGGCGGCCGGCTGTTCATTCACGCGCGCTCGAACCCGTACGCGCTGGTGTCGCCGGTATCGCGCATCATTCGCGAAATGTCGGCGGATCAGGTGGTGGAGCGCGCGGCTACGCTGGAAGACGTGCGCGCGGAAGTGCTCACGCCGGACCGGCTGAATACGCTGGTGTTCGGCGGATTCGCGGCGGTCGCGCTGTTGATTGCCGTGGTGGGCGTGGCGGGCGTGCTGGCGTTCTCGGTCAGCGGCCGGACGCGCGAGTTCGGAATAAGGCTGGCCATTGGATCGGAGCCTCGGGCTCTGCTGACGGGCGTGATTGCCGAGGGCGCCATCATGGCGACGGTGGGCATCCTGGCCGGAGCGGTTTTCGGGTTCGCGCTGGCGCGCCTGGCTGGCAGCTATTTTGAGGACATTCGAATGCCCGGCGTGCTGCCGGCCATCGGCGCGGGTATCGTGCTGCTGATAGCAGCGGTGGTGGCGTCCATTCTGCCTGCTGCGCGCGCCGCGCGTGTCGACGTGATGCAGGCGCTGCGGTCCGACTAAGCGATCCAGTAAGCTGGAAGCATGTCGGCGCCCGCCATTCTACAGAGCGATCTCAGCCAGCGTGTCATCGCCGCTGTGCGCGACGCGAGCAAGCCGGTTACGTTCAAAGCCCTGGCGAAGAGTCTGAAAACCAAACAGGAGCCTCTCCAAGCGGCGCTGGAATCGGCTGTTGACGCCAATGCGGTGTTTCGTTGGGGTGATCCGCGGCCGCAATATTTCTGGCATACGCCTCTGGAACAGAAGGCGCGCGAATCGATTCTGACGGTTGCCGCCACTCAGGCTCTGTCTAAATTGGATTTGAGTAAGCTGGCGGCCAAGGGTAAGAAATTACCCGGTTTTACGGCAAAACGCATGGAAAGTGTCGTAGCGGAACTGGTTGCGGAGAAACAATTACAAGCCGTTCGCGGATTTTCCGGCAGTTCGAAATTGTTGATGCGGCCAGGCGATCACGAAGCTTATTTCAATGCCGGGCGTTCTTTTTTGGAAAAGAAGATTCGTTCGGCGGGCTTCGATCCCGCGGGCTTCTTCAAAGAGAAAGAGAATGCTCCGCCGCAAATAGATGCCCCGGCAGTCATCCTGGAGGCCGTCCGGTCGCTGGAACCGGTGAAAGGCGTGCCGGTTTCAACGCTGCGTTTGCGAAATCATCTTCCGAAATTATCGAAAGGCGAATTTGACGTGGCTGCGCTGGAATTGCGCAAGCTACAAAAAGTGTTCTTGAGCCAGCATGCCGATCCGTACAATATTTCGCAGGAAGACAAGGACCTATTGATTGACGGCCAGGATGGAACCTACTACGTTGCCATTGCCATTCGCTGAACGGGTGCTTGCGAATCCTTTCGGGCCGCTGGTAGGACAGCCTCTCGACGATCACGAGGTAGACATCGCCGAGATCAACTCCGAAGCCTTTGAAGCTTGCCAAAGACTGGTCCGCGATGTGGCAATCGGGAACTTTGCGGCCGCGCTCACGGTTTTTGGGGATGCCGGCACGGGTAAGACGCATCTGATTGGAAGGGTTCGCCGCTGGCTGGGGCCGCAACTTGAAAATCTTTTTGTGTTCGTTCGGATGGAAACCTCGCCAGCGGGTATCTGGAGGCATTTGCGCCGGCAGATGGCGATTTCGCTGCTGCAGACAGACGCGAACGGCACCCGCGCCCTGGATCGACTGCTCGAACGCCGCAAACGTGACTTGGAAATGCTTCCGGACCGCAATTTGAGTATTGTCCTGGAGCATCTTTTGAATGGAACGCAGGTGCGCGACTCCGCAGCCTGGTTGCGCGGGGAAGGGCTTCCAGACGAAGTTTTGAATTCATTACGCCTGTCGACTCCCGGACCAGAAGACGAACCGGAAGCGGCATCTCGCCATGTGGTGATGGCGATCTGCGAATTGATTCGCCCGGGTGTCGTCGTTTTTTGCATGGATCAAATTGAGGCGGTGATGAGCGCGCCCGGCGACCGGGAAGGTCCGTACGCGATCGGCAAGGCTGTTTCGGCTCTCATCGATGAAACGCGCAACGCAAGCGTAATCTGCTGTGAGCAGAGTTCGTTCATCAATCTTCTGGAACAAATCCTGGATAATCCGACGAAGCATAGAGTGCTTGGACGCCGCGCTCCGATTTATCCCCTCTCCTGGGAGCAGGCGCAGAGCCTGATCGAAGCGCGCCTGGATACTGTTCCCGCCCTTGCCGCGCAGCGAGCGGTGCACGGAGGTTGCTGGCCGCTAGTGGAATCGCAAATTCATCCGGCATTCAGAGACAACGCCGCGCCCGCGCGAAAAATCATTGCGCTCTGCAAGGACCTGTTCGATTTGTGGCAGTCCGGTCAGGCGGCCAGCGTTGAGCCTTTGGATACGGCGCTTCAAAAGATGCTGGAGGAGCGCTTCACGACCAAAGATCCCGCGGAAACTGAAGCGATCCTCCGCAACGGGATTCCTCTGCTGGCGCGCGCCGCTGGATTGAAGAGCTCGGTTCCCGGCGATCGTTCTCCGCTGGATTTCACAATCGACGCCGGCCGCGTCTCTATCGCAATATGCAACCAGGCGAACGGCCAGTCGCTGGCGAGCCACGTGCGCAAGATCTACGGCGCATGGAACCCAGCCCCGAATCAATCGCTGCTCATGCTCCGGGACGCGCGGCTGCCGATTCCTCGCACTGCGACAGCTACCAATGAACGCATCGCGGGACTGGAGCAGCAAGCGGGCCGGCTGGTGACTGTTTCGCAGGAAGCCGTGGAAGCCCTGGCTGCGCTCCGCCGGCTACTGTCGGACGCTGAAAGCGGCGACTTGGCGCAGCATGGAGAACCCGTCACGCCCAGCGAAGTGGAACGCTGGATCGCCGGTCACGTCCCGGCCGCGCTGGAACAATTGGTTTCCGAATTTGGAGGATCCCCGCCCGATCCAATCGCGCCCAGGCTTGCGGCCTTGCTCGCCGTACGGAAGATGGTCACACTGGAAGATGCTGCTCGTAGCCTGGAGGTTGCGGCTGGGGAGGTAGAAGAATGTGCGCGTCGTGATCCGCGGCAGTTTGGTATCTTGGGCGGCAGGAGTCCAGCCCTTTTTCAACCCACCACCGTCTCCGAGGCTGTATAGATTCGATAGATTCGATCAACAGGAAACGCGCCATCCAGAGGATCAGTTCTTGGCTCAACTCTCCATTTCCGAAATCCGCGGCGAACTTCTCCGGACCGCCGGCGATTATGGAGCCTCAGGCGTCCGTTCCAATGGGCTAACCGGCACGATATTTCATCAGGTAGTGGCCGGATTGACGGAGCCGAGCGGCTGGCAAGCGGCTCTGGAACCAGGCGAACTCGCGGATTCCGCCAGGCTGGCCCGGCACGTTTATGAGAATCTTCTGGGGCCTCGGTTAACCGAGATGCAGGCGGGTCTGCGGGAGAGCGGCGCGGAAGCGATGGAACTGTGGGAGGCGGTGCAAGCAACCTGCGTGTGGCTATGCCGCCTTCTTTCCGCTGCCGAGCAGCGCGGGATTATCCGGTACGATCGTCGGCAACGTGCCTGGCTGGGAGCTGATCAGCTTTGCCAGCCAGAGATGGAATTGAAGTGGGAAGTGAAGGAGCCGCATTGGACTGCTCCAGTGCTGGTATGCGGCGTGGCCGACGCGCTATGGAAGAATCCGGAAACCGGACGCTGGTGCGTTCTCGAGTATAAGCTCGGCAAGCCGCGTCCCGAAGCGGATCTGGCGCAGGCGTGCTTGTATCATTCCATGCTCGTTGCGAACGGCCTTGCAGCCAAGGACGGCGCGCTGGCGCTCATTACGTTCCGGCCGGAACTCAACGAGCGCTTTTACCAAAACTCCGAACTCTGTGAAGTACAATCCGCTCTGCGGGCTTTGATCGGACGGCTGGCGGGCGTTCTGCCTGAAGAATCGGCTCGGCCAATTCCCGAAGTCAGCGAGCAGCACACGGCTATCGGCAAGCAACTGGTGCGTGTGCTGAAGGATTTTGGACTGCCTGTGGAATGGAAGGGTGAAGTCGCCGTGGGCCCCACGTTCTTGCGATATTTCGTCATCCCCGGCCGCCAGACAAAAATAAAGCAGGTCAAAGGCAGAGCCGAAGATTTGGGTTTGCAACTGGGTCTCAACCGGGAGCCGATGATTCACAACGCCGGCGGACGTTTGGTGATCGACATTGCAAGGCCGGACCGGCAGACCGTTGCTTTCAGTTCAATCCTCGATCAACTCCCGAAGCCCGATGGGGAGCCCTGCGCGCGGACGCCGCTGGGAGTGGATCTGAACGGCCATCTGCAGTTTGTCGATCTGGCGTCCTCCAATAATCCACATTTGTTAGTAGCGGGAACGGCCGGCGGGGGCAAGAGCGAGTGGCTGCGTTCGGCCGTCGCAGGCTTAATGCTGTCCAACACGCCGGAGACGCTGCGCCTGGTGCTGATCGATCCCAAGCGGACCGCATTCGCCGAACTGAAGGGGTCTCCTTATCTTCACGGTTCGGACGGGTTGGTCTATCCGCCCGAGCATTCCGCCTTGGATGTCCTGGATTCACTGATCGAGGAGATGGAGAAGCGCTACAAGCTCTTTGAACAAAACCTGGTCAGTGACCTTCCCGAATATCGAGCTAAGACCGGCCACGTGCTGCCGAGAATCGTCTGCGTCTGCGACGAATACGCGGATTTGCTGGTAGACCGCGCCGCCACCAAGAACGTAGAGGCTGCCATCAATAGGCTGGGCGCCAAAGCCCGCGCCGCGGGAATTCATCTGATCGTCGCGACTCAATACCCCGACAGGAAAACCGTAAACGGCGCGCTAATAACAAACTTGATCGGTCGCGTCTGTCTGCGCGTCGCCGATCATCACCAGTCCAACATGATCATCAACCAATCGGGCGCTGAGCGCCTGCTGGGAAACGGGGACTTGTTCTTTCTGAGCATTGGCGACCCGTTGCGGCTGCAAGCGCCCTACCTGTCCGCCCAGGAGCGGGCGCAGATTTTCGGCCGGGAGTGGTTATCGGCTGCGCGCGGGTAGGTTCCCCTTCGCTCGCAGGAGGGCGATTTGACCTGGGTGTTACCATTGAGTAGGAATGCCTGCCACCACCGAAGCAGGGGTGTTCGACGAGTCCGGGTTGCTGGCAAAGGCTCGCGACGGTGACGCCGCAGCCTTTAACGAACTGGTAAACCGGTACTCACGCAAGATCTACCGCCTGGCCAAACACATAACGCAGAACGATACAGACGCAGAAGACGTGCTTCAGGAAACATTCATGAAGTCGTATGAGCACTTGGGGGATTTCCAGGGGCAGTCTAAGTTTTACACCTGGATCGTGCGGATTGCCGTCAACGAATCCCTCATGAAATTGCGCAAGCGCAAGTCCGACCGCACAGTGCCGCTGGACGAGCCGCTGGATACCGGCGAAGACACGGTTGTCCGGGAGATTGCCGTGTGGGACGAAAACCCGGAGCAACAGTACTCACGCGAAGAGATGGCTAAGATCCTGGATGAGTCCGTCGAAAGCCTAAAACCTTCTTTTCGAACCGTTTTTGTACTGCGAGACATCGAAGAACTGAGCACCGAGGAAACCGCCCAAGCGCTGGGTATTTCGGTGCCGGCGGTCAAAAGCCGCCTGCTGCGCGCGCGTCTGCAACTGCGTGAGAAGCTGACGCGTTTCTTCCGCCGGAAAGGGGATGACGTCTTTGCTTACCTGTAAAGAGTTTTTGCAGGAGCTCACCGATTATCTGGATTCAACGGTGGACGCCGAACTGCGCCGCAAATTGGAGGCTCACATTAACGAGTGCCCCAATTGTTTTGTGATTCTCGACACCACCCAGAGAACCATCAAGGTGTACAAGGGAATGCAAGCGCAGGAGATCCCCGAAGAGGTACACATCCGGTTGATGAAGGCCGTGGAGCGCAAAATCGCTGCAAGAAAGACGGCGGCCCAGTAGGAGCCGCTTTGCCGGCGCGGGGGCTCGGTCGTTACTGAGACCGGACCACGAGGGAGCCAGTTTCGACACAGCCCGCTAGCTCCCCGCAGTCCAATCGGAGGGTGCTCCAATAGTTACTGCCAATACTCCCAATGCCGCGTAGCCACCACATAGCCGCACAGGCACGCATTGGTCACCGCATGAGCCAGGATACAGTCGCCTAAGCTGCGCGTTCGGACCATCCACCAGTTGTACGCGATGCCCGCGATCAGCCCGACGTCCCAGTAAGGTCCGTGCTCGGAGGCGAACAACACCGCGGAGATCCAAAACGCGCCGGCTTGGTAAGCGCCCAAAGGGATCTTCTCGAAGTGCGGCGAAATCAGCCAGCGCATCAGCCACGCGCGCCAGAACAGCTCTTCCAGGATGGGCACGAAGACCACCGCTTGCAGCATGCGCGGCCACAGCACCCAAGGCGATGTCATCACGCTATCCGGAATGCCGGTAGAACCGAGTTGTCCAAGGATCGGGTTCTGAAACCACCAGTGCTGGCGATAGGTGGGGAACAACAGATCTGGCCCTACCCAGATGAGGAACACCGCGACGCCTATGATCACGGTCTCCAGCCGATGGAGGGCGCGCAACTGAATGGCGTGGCGGGAGAAGCCAAACAGAACGCCCGCCAGGAGCGCATCCCGGGCGATAAATTCGATGTTGGGTGGAAGCGGAAAGTATTTCTGAAGCGCGAGAAATCCGATAAAGACGGCGAAAGGCAGGACGTACGGGATATCCGCCCAACCTGTTTTGCGCGGGGCCGTCAATGCATATCCCGTTCGAGCAAAGGCGGCTCGGTCGAATTATCCAACTTTCGCAAGTAATTCCCTGATTTCACGCTGCTCTTTCGGCGTGGGCTGGTGGCGCAGGGCAGTTTCGAGTTCCCGCTTGGCCCAGGGACGGTCGCCTTTCTGGTAGAGCGCTTGCGCCAGATGGAGATGAAACGGCGCGCTGTCCGGCCTGCGCGACACCAGGTCGCGCAGCACGCGGATGCCGTCGTTGGTAAGATTTTTCCGGATGTAAACCAGCGCCAGCGTGTCCTCCACGTCCAGATCGCCAGGCAGTTTTTGCTGCGCACGCTGGGCGTGCGCCAGCGCCCGGTCGAGGTCCACGCCCTCTTCGGCTTCCAGATACGCCAGATTGTTGAGAGCGGCGGCGTTCTCCGGCTGGAACTGGATCACCATTTCGTATTCCTTGCGGGCCTCCTGCGAGCGCCCCGTTCGATCATACAACAATGCCAAATCGAGAGCCGGGCGCAGGTCGGAGGGGGCCATTTGCCGGGCGGTCTGGAGCGCTGCAAAAGCGCCGCGCATGTCGCTGCCGCGCAGCTTGGCCTCGCCCAACTCCAAATACAGATCGGAGAGTTTCGGGCCCCTATTCGGAGACCGGTCGATCAGCATTTGCAATTGCGCGGCGGCTGCGGCGTATTCGCCCGCGGCGATGCACGTTTCCGCCAACGCCAGGCGCGTGTCGGCCCTGTCCGGCGAGCGCTTCACTTGATCGCTTGCGAATTCGATAGCCGAATCAAACCGGCCTTGAGCGATTTGCGTACGGAGAAGGCCTGAGGCTCCCCGGCCATCGTGGGCTTGGAGCAAGGCGCTAAATCCCGCCCCGGCCTCTTGGTAGCGATGTTCCCGAAAGTCCAGTTCGGCCAGTTGCTCGCGGCCGTCATTTGAAGCCGGGTACATCTGGAGAACTAGAACCAGATCCTCCCGCGCTTTCTGCTGTTCTCCAATCTTGACGAACGCGCCGGCGCGAATCAGCCTGGCTGCCAGGTTCGATGGATCCTCGCTGAGCACTTCGGAAGTAGCCTGCACCGCCTGGCCGGATTCACCGCGTGCCAGCGCCGATTGCGCCCAGGCGAGCTTGGCGGGCGCATGATGCGGATCCAGGCGAAGCGCCGCCTCCAGTTGCTCGCGCGCCTTTTCCAGATTCTGCGGCTCGGGCGCCTGCGCCTCCGCCAGCGCCATGTAGGCCCGGCCCAGATTGAAATGGAGCGTCGCATTGCGCGGCAGCTTGGCGAGCAGCGGCTGCATTTCCGCGATGGCGGCCTTCAACTCGCCGGGATCGCTCGGGGCGGGCAGCGCCGAATCCAACAACAAAGCCGCGTGCAGCGCGTGTGCCTCCGGATCGTTGGAATCGTCCTGGAGCAGACCCGCGACGATCTTCCCCGCTTGCTCCCGCGCGCCCTGAGTGGCCAGTACCTCAGCCATCTTCTGGCGATAGGCGCGGGACGCCTTCGATCTCTGGTGCACGCTCTGCCGCTCACCGTTTTCATACTGGAACAGGGCCGCGGGATAGTCGCGGACCCGAACATAAAAATCCCCCGCCTCCAGCCGTCCGTTGGGAAACGTCTTCGGATCCGATGTCAGCCGGTCGATGGTCGATCGTACGTCGGCGGCCCGATGACTCATGAAATAGTGGAACGCGAGCTGAATCAGGCAAGCTCCCTGTGTTGGATTGTTGGCAATCTCGTGCCGCAAGACTTGCTCGGCCAGTTCGGGCCGCTTACCACGGAGGTAATGCACGTAGAGAGCGTCATACAGCGGCGCGAAAGTCTTTTGCCGGTCTATGAACGCCGCGGCCAGGCTTTCACCTTCCTCGTCACGCCGGGCGGCGAACAGCGTCTGAACCAGCGTCAGCGTCAAGTCCGGTTGGTCGGGTTTCACCAGGTTCGCGCGCTGAAATTTGAGAATCGCACCGGCAGTATCGTTCTGCGCGAGGGCGATGTTTCCCGAAAAGCGCAGGCCGTCGAAGGAGCGCGCATCTTTGTTTAATAGACGGCCGGCGATGTCCTTCAGGTCCGCCAGGAAGCCTCTCCCGCCGGACGGGTCCAGCAGGTAAAACGCGAGATCCAGATCGCCGAGCTGGACCACCGCGTCCGTGTTCTCCGGATCGAGCTCCATAGCGCGGCTGAAATCCTTTCGCGCGTCTTGCAACTCGCCTAACCTGGCGTTTACCAGGCCGAGACGATACCAGGCATCGGGCGACCGCAGGTCCCTGGCCAGCGCCCGGCGGTAAAGGATGGATGCTTCTTTGTATTGGGCGCGCGCGAAGTATTTATCGCCGTTCGCAACGTACCGCTTGCTGGCGGCGATCGGATCGGTGCTGCACGCTGCAAGCAGGATCAGCAGCGCGGCCCCTAGTCCGTGGCAGAACCGCTTGAGGTAAGGCGCGGAACGCACCGAAGCTACCGAGCCGCGCACGTGAGTAAGCGGTCTTTTGAGGAACACGCGCAAAACGGAGTGCGGCGCGAACCTGTTCCTGACTCCCTTGGTGGTGCGCGCCGCACCCTTTGCGCTTTTGAGGAACACGCGCAAAACGGAGTGCGGCGCGGGCCAGTTCCTGACATCCTGGGAGGTGCGCGCCGCGCCCTTTGCGCTTCTGAAGGTTTTCACACACGCTAGTGCGGGATGTTAACTGAAACTCTCAAACGCTGAAGCGGCCGGCATCACAACCGTCCAGCCGTTTCGCCCCCGGTGGTCGCGGCTCGGTATGCGGGTTGGCTCCTCAAGTCACCGCAGCGCAGCCATCAGCGTCCCCGTTTGCCGCAACAAATCCAGGCGCGCATTCTCCACCGCGCGTTGCGCGTCGTAAAACGCAATCCACTTCTCTTGTTCGGTGAGCCGGGCATTGTCCACTTGCTGGTCGGTAGCGCGCCCTTCGCCGAGTTGCGCCAGCAGGAGCGAGACCTGATCGCGCGTGTAATCCAGATCCAGCCGCGCCACCTCCTGCGCCGACGTTGCTTTTTGCAATTCCCGATAGCTCTTCTGCGTGTCGAGCTGGATCCGGTTGCGAACCTGGCCCATTTGCGTGCGCAGCTCCAGGATGTCGGTCTGCGCCTGCGAAGAGAGTCCCTTTGAGGCCGAGCCGGTGAGCAGCGGGATTTGGATGGAGACGCCGAGCTCGCCATTATTGCGCTGGAAGCGGGTAAAAAAGTTTTCGTAGTTGCTCCTGGCGAGCAGCGCGTACTGGGCCACCACGTCCACAACCGGCAGACGGGCCGCCTCGGCCTCTTTCACTTCGAAACCCTTGGCTTGAAGTTGCGATTCAATCTTACGAATGTCCTTGTTGTTTTGCAGGGCGAGTTCGGTGGCGGCCTGTTCGCTGGCGGGAATCTCAAAGGCCGAGCGCTCCTCTCCTACAGGTTGGACGCGGTCCGCCGCGGGATAACCGAGCACTACGGCCAGCGATGCTTCCGAATAATCGAGATCGCCGCTCAACGCCGCGAGCCGCTGGCCGGCCCGCGCCAGATCGACCGCGATGCGTTTCTTTTCGATGGGGAGCTGGCGGCCTTCCTCCACTTGCACGCCCACCGCGCTAGCCACGCGCTGCAGGCTTTCCACCTCCAGTTGAAGAGATTGTTTGTTCCGGTCCATCTGCTGCGCATCCAAGAAGAGCGTCGCGCTCTGATAGGCCACCTGATCGCTCTTGGACTGCGTGTCGATCTCTGCGCCCCGCGCCGCCTCCCGCACGCGCGCCAGTTCGTAGGTTTTCGCCCGATTGTACAGAGCCATATCGGTGCGGGTTTGGATAATGGCCGGCGCTGCGCCCTCGATGCTAGTGGGGTATCCCCAAACCTTCGCCAGTCCGCTGCCAGCGTAGAGCTTGGGCGCGAACGGGTCTTTGGCAATGCGAATGGCCGACTCCGCCTTCTGCTGGTCCAGGCGTGACAGCATCAGGTCGGGGTTCTGTTTGAGGGCGAGTTCCACGGCTTGCCGCAGCGTGAGAGGATGCACCTGCGCGAATGCCGCGGCGGCGCTAACACCAAGGAGCAGAATATGTTTCAGCACTCTCTTAGGGTAGCCGAGCCGGAATTTGGGGACCGCTTGCAACCGGGGGAGACTGCCAGGAGTCAGACATCCGGAGGGTTATAAGGATGCTTGGAACATATTCGCGCAGGATGCTGGTTGCCAAAACCGTATTGTTGTGCGCGCTCACCGGCGCGGGCTGGACGCTCGAAGCCCAGGATTTCGCCCGCGCTCGCGATTTGGTGGCGCGCGTTCAAGACGATCTCCAGCGAGCGGCGAATTTTACTCGCACCAAAGACAAAGAGCGCCAGCGTTATGAGAACGTGCAGCATCATTTGTCGGAGTTTGACCGGGAGCTGAGCCGGGGACATTTCGACAAAGGCAAGCTGAGTGCGTCCATCGATAACTTGAAGGACGTGGTGAAAAACAACACGCTCGAATCGCACGATCGCGACGCGCTGGCCAAGGACCTCAGCGATCTGCGCACTTTACGGGATATCCGCTAAAGTACTGGCCCAGGGGAAAAGGCAAAATGCACCGCTTGCTCACGCGCGCGGCTCGGTAGGTTTGTTGCGTACACGACCGTAGGGGGGCTGGAATGATTTGATAGGATGGCCGTGTGACATCCCCCGAGGTACAGCACGTACGTCTCCAGGCGCCCACCGGCGAATTCAATCTAAGCCGCCTGGAGCGCGTCATCTATGGGCCGGGCAAAATCGCAGCTTTGAAAGACGAAATGGAGCGGCGCGGGCTAAAGCGCGCCGTGGTGGTGACTACAGACGTGGTCGCCGCGCTGCCGATTCTCAAGGACGTAACGGGAGCGCTCGGATCGAATTGCGCTTCGGTCTTCGCCGGAATCATCCAGCATGTACCGCGCGGTACGGTGAACGACTTGCAAAAGGAGATCGAACGTGTGGACGCCGATTGCCTGGTCAGCTTCGGCGGCGGTAGTCCCATCGATTCCAGTAAAGTGGCGATCTACGGGCTGCTCGAAAGCCGCGAACTGATCCACATTGCGGTTCCAACCATGTTATCGGCGGCAGAGTATACGCACGCGGGCGGCGTCACCGACGAGAGCACGCGCGTGAAGAGCGGCGTGTACGATCCACGCGTTTTGCCCCGCACGGTGATTATCGATCCCGTGCTGACGCTGCCGACGCCGGACTGGTTATGGGTCTCCACCGGGATTCGCGCCCTGGATCACGCCATCGAGTGCTCCTACGCCATCCGGCATCAGCCCATCAGCGACGTGCTGGCGGCCAAATCGATCGCGCTGTTTTCTGAACATCTGAAAGCGTCGATCACAACCAAGGGCGACGAGCAGCTCGCCCATCGCGGCCACTGCCAGTTCGCGTCCTGGTATTCGATTTACGGCGCTATGAATACGCGGTTTGGGCTTTCGCATTTGCTGGGGCATCAGATTGGACCGCGCTGGAACGTGCCGCACGGGGTTACCTCCTGCATTACCTTGCCGAATGCGATGCGCTTCATGGCGGATATCGCTCCCGACCGGTTCAGCTCCGTTGCGGAAGGCTACGGCATTCCGTTCGATGCTTCCGATCCCAAGCCGGCGGCGCTCCAGTGCGCCGATCGGACCGAGGAGTTCATCGCGCAGTTCGATGTTCCCAAAAGGCTGCGGGACGCCGGCGTGCCGCACGAGGAGATCGGGGAAATTGTTGCGCCGATCACGCACGAGCTGGCGCACATGGGCGTGGTGGACCGGCCGATGACGGAGCAAGAAGTACTGGCGCTGCTGGAAGCGTGCTATTGAGTCGCGTGTCATCCGTGGGCCGCGCTTGACGCGCGGTTGGAATGGGATCGCTTCGGAGCGGTCCTCTTCGAATTGATTCGGGATAGCATTGGTGATGTTGTCCACTCCCAAGAAGAGGATTGCGATAGGCGCGGGCGCCGTCGTGCTTGCCATCGCGGCCTGCAAGCTCGCGGTGCACTTGTACGCGGGCCGGCACTACGGCTATTTTGTTGACGAACTTTATTACCTGGCGTGCAGCCGGCATTTGAATTGGGGATATGTAGACCAGCCACCGCTGATCGCGGTAATCGTTTGGATGTGGCGATCGGTTTTGGGTCAGTCGCTTCCCGCCATTCGCCTGTTACCGGCGTTGGCTGGAGTGGCGGAAGTGGTATTCACCGCGCTGATCGCACGCGAGATGGGCGGCAAGCGCTTTGCGCAAGGGCTGGCGGCAATCGCGGCGCTGGTCGCGCCGGCCATTCTGGGCGTCGACGGCATCCTGACGATGAACGCGTTCGAGCCGCTGTTTTGGCTGGGCTGCGCGTATGTCATGATCCGCATGATCAAGACGAAAAACACCAAGCTGTGGATCTGGTTTGGCGTCCTGGCGGGATTCGGTCTGGAAAACAAGTACTCGATGCTGATCTTCGGCGCCGGGCTGGTGTTGGGGCTGCTGCTCAGCAGCGAGCGGAGCTTGCTTGCCAGCCGCTGGCTCTGGGTGGGCGGAGCGATCGCGTTTCTGATCTTCCTGCCCAATCTGGTGTGGAACGTCCAGCATCATTTTCCGTTTCTGGAACTGCAGGCTAACATTCGAGCAAACGGGCGCGATGTTCCATTGGGCCCGCTGGCCTTCTTCCAACAAGAAATGCTGCTGATGAATCCGCTGGCTCTGCCGATCTGGCTAGGCGGATTGTGGCTGTACTTCTTCACCAAGAGCGGCAAGCCTTTTCGCGCGATCGGATGGGCCTGGGTCTTTACGGCTGCGGCGATCGTCATATTGAGCCCGCGAGTTTACTACCTGTTTCCGGCGTTCCCGGTGCTGTTCGCAGGTGGCGGAGTGCTATGGGAACAATTGCTGGCGCGTCCAAAGCTGGTGTGGCTGAAGGCCGCCTATCCGGTGCCGATGATCCTCTTTGGAGCCCTGCTGGCGCCGCTTGCGATACCGGTGTTGCCGCCGGAGACATACATTCGCTATACGAAAGCGATCGGTCTGGAACAGCCCCGCATCGAGACTCACAAGCTAGGCCCGCTGCCCCAGATTTTCGCGGATCAATTCGGATGGGATGAAATGGCGTCGGTGGTGGCGCGCTTCTATAACAGCCTTCCGCCGGATGTTCGCGCGCGCACGGCGATCTTCGCGCAGACCTACGGACAGGCCGGAGCCATCGATCTTTTTGGCCCAAAGTACGGTCTGCCGCCCGCCATCAGCGCGCACCAGAGCTATTTTCTGTGGGGGCCTCGGGGCTACACGGGAGACAGCATGATCGTATTGGACGACAGTCGGGACAATCTGGAACAACTATTCACAAGCGTGCAAAAGGTGGCGCGTGTGGAGCATCCCTACTCGATGCCGTACCAGCACTTCGATGTTTTCTATTGCCGGGGAATGCACCCTCCGCTCGGGGACCTATGGCCGCAATTGAAGCGTTGGAATTGAGAGTTCATTGCCACGACTTAGCGTTACAGAGCCGCGACCGTTAAGCCCAGCCCATAGAATGTACCGGCCAAACCCGTGGCGCGCGCACTCCTGCGTGCAGCGAGCACACTCGTGTGTACGCGACATGTTTCACTGTTTAAGCACCCGGTGCTCGCCTGATGTACCCGACAACTTTCTTGAGCCAAACCGGGCTACCGCCAATACTGTTCACTTTACGCGACGCCACACACGACTTTTAGCCGCGTGTCTGGAGATTGGCCATTTGAGAAGACGCAAAGCGGCGCATCATAAAGTTCAGGCGGCGAGAGTGCAGAGAGTTTCCGAGGCGAGAGGTTGTTTTTGTAACTTCGCGGCCGGGGAACTAATGTTAGCGAAGTCGTCGAAATTCAGAACAGGAGTGGCGACGGCAGCCGCGAAGATTCGATCGCGCACCAATGCGAGCAGATCGAGCAAAGAAGGACGAATCGATTTGCGGCGCCGCTTGGGCTGTGGCGAATCGCATCGCCAAGATGGTCTGGCTAGTTTTGCACCAAGAGGTGGAGTATCAAGAGAAGGGCTCGGCCCCACCCAACGAGCGTACTCTGGTCCGCAAGTTCAGACGCATGCTGAAGGAGTTCGGGCAGCTCGGGTTGGACGTGCGGGCCTTACTGGACCAACAACTTTCCAATCCCGCGTAGGAGTATTTTCGAGGGTGTGTGCGCCACGTTAGCCGCTGAACGCCTCCGATGCCAGAAGCGCCGGGATTTACGCATAAAGCGACGGAGTAAAACTCGCGGGCGCTTGCAGCAATTCCAGAAGCGCCTGCCCCGCGCGATGGAAACGCTTCTTCCGGCGGTGCACGATTCCAACGGGACGAAACAATTCAAATCCGGCGATCCGAATGGGGACCAGTCTCCCCTGCCTCGCCTCTGCTTCCATGACACGCGCGGGCATGATACTGACGCCTGAGCCATGCGCCACAGCTTCCTTGATCATTTGAATATTATCGAAGTGCAGGGTGACGTTTACATGCACGTGATGCTCGCGCAAGAAACGGTCGATGTCTTTGCGAATGGGAAGGTCTTCATCGAAGCCAATGAAGTCCAGGCCGTCCAAGTCCTCCGGTTTCACTCCCGAATACTGGGCCAGAGGATGGTAGGGCGAAACCGCAACCGCCATTTCCTCCCGCCGCCAGGGAAGGACCATGACTTCCTTGGTCGCTTCCGGGTAACTCATCAGTCCCAGGTCAGCCCGGTCGGTTGCCACTGCTTCATACACTTTTTCCGGACGCAGGTATTGCACCTCGACGCGCGCCTGAGGATAACGCCGCAGAAACTCCGCTTCCAGCCGGGAGAGTTCCGACAGCCCCACCGAATAAATGGAAGCCACGCGAACAGTACCTTCCACTTCGCCCTTCAGAACATCCAGCGCTACTTGAAACTCGTCGCGCCGGTTGAGGATATCGCGGCATAGGTCGAGATAGAGCTTGCCGGCTTCGGTGACTGTCAGGGGGCGGCTGCTTCGGTCCAGCAGGTTCATCCCCATCTGAACCTCCAGATCCTGCAAGTACTGGCTGACGGCGGACTGGCTGATGCCGTTCATCCCAGCGCCTTTGCTCACGCTCCGAGTGTGAGCTACATCCCTGAAAAGCTTGAGGCGATCAAAATCCATCGTAGACCCATAGTATTAGATTGTCTAATGTAGTGTCAAAGAAGTGTTCTGATTTTCTAATATTGCCCGGCAACTATAGTACTGATATACTCAGGCATGGTCGGACTCCCGGTTGAGCAGGGTCTCTACGATCCGAGAAACGAACATGATGCCTGTGGCATCGGTTTCGTGGTTAATATAGAAGGCAAGCAGTCCCACGACATCATCGAAAAGGGACTGCAAATTCTTATCAACCTGGCCCATCGCGGCGCATGCGGATGCGATCCGGAGACGGGCGACGGCGCTGGAATTCTGATTCAAATCCCGCACAAGTTTTTTGCGCGGGAGTGCGCGGAACTGGGCTTCACGCTGCCTGCGGCGGGCGAATATGGAGTGGGCATGGTGTTCCTGCCCGTGGAGCCGTCGCACCGGCTGTTGGCCGAAGGCATCCTGGAGAGGATCGCGCGCGAAGAGGGGCTGACGGTGCTGGGGTGGCGCGATACTCCCATTGAGTCCGACGCCATCGGCCGTATTGCGCGCGCTTCACAGCCTTACATCGAGCAGATTTTCATTGGGGCGGCGTCGAAGATGTCTTCCGACGAACTCGAGCGCAAACTGTACATTGTCCGCAAACGCGCCGAATCTGAGATCGCGGCTACCGACCTTGCGGACAAGCATTTCTTCTACATTCCATCACTCTCTTCGCGCACCATCATCTATAAAGGCCTGCTGCTGGCGAATCAGATCTCGGAATTTTACCAGGAACTGAGCGATCCGGACGCGATGAGCGCGCTGTGTCTGGTGCACCAGCGCTTTTCGACGAATACGTTTCCGTCGTGGCAGCTCGCGCATCCTTATCGCTATCTCTGCCATAACGGCGAAATCAATACTATCCGCGGCAACATCAATTGGATGCACGCGCGAGAGAAGGTGCTCTCCTCGGAATTATTTGGCGACGATCTGAAGAAGACCCTCCCGGTGATCACACCGGCCGGCAGCGATTCGGGTTCGCTCGATAACGCGGTGGAATTGCTCACGCTGGCGGGCCGAAGTCTTCCGCACGTGATGGCCATGCTGATCCCGGAAGCTTGGGACGCCGACACCACCATGCGAGCGGAAAAGAAGGCGTTCTACGAGTACCACGCTTCACTGATGGAGCCTTGGGACGGCCCGGCTGCCATCGCGTTCACCGATGGCCGGTCCATCGGCGCGACGCTGGATCGCAACGGGCTGCGTCCCGCGCGTTATCTTGTAACCCACGACGGTTTGGTGATTCTTGGTTCGGAAGCGGGAGTGCTTCCGGTAAAACCCGAGGAAGTCAAATTCAAGGGCCGGCTGCAGCCCGGCCGCATGCTGCTGGTGGACACCGTCGAGCAGCGGATCATTCCCGACGAAGAGATCAAGGAACGGCTTTGGAGCCGCCAGCCTTATGGCGCTTGGCTGAAAGACAATCAGATTACGTTGGACAGTTTGCCGGAGCCGCCGCGCATGTTCGAGTCCGATCTGGGCAGCATCGTGATGCGGCAACGGGCGTTCGGTTACACCGACGAAGATCTGCGGGTGCTGATGCTGCCAATGGCGGAGAAGGGCGAAGAGCCGATCGGCTCCATGGGCACCGATACTCCGCTGGCCTGTCTCTCCGATAAGCCGCAGCCTCTGTTTCACTACTTCAAGCAGTTGTTTGCGCAGGTCACGAATCCGGCCATCGATCCCATTCGCGAGGAACTGGTGATGTCGCTCACCAGCTACATCGGGACGGAGCGCAACATTTTAGCCGAGACTCCACAGCACTGCCATACGCTGAAGCTGCCGCATCCGCTGCTCACCAATCGGGACCTGGAAAAACTGCGCCGCGTGTCGGCGGGCGACTTGCTGGCCAATACATTGCCGATGCTGTTCCGCGTGGCGGGCGGCGAGAAGGAATTGGAGCGCGCGCTGGATGGTTTGTGCCGCCGTGCCTCGCTCGCGGTGCGTTCGGGATATAGCCTGCTCATCTTGACCGATCGCGGAATGGACGAAGAGTACGCCCCCATCCCCAGCCTGCTGGCGCTTTCGGCGGTCCACAATCACCTGGTCCGCGAAGGCACGCGCACGCAGGTAGCGCTGATTATCGAATCCGGCGAACCGCGCGAAGTGATGCACTTCTGCCTGCTGATCGGCTACGGGGCGAGCGCCGTGAATCCGTATCTGGCTATCGAGACGCTGGAAGATCAGGCCGCGAAGGGTCATCTGCCGCCCGGACTGTCCTTTGAAACAGCGTTGAAGAATTACAAGAAGGCCATCAACAAAGGTCTGCTCAAAGTTTGCTCGAAGATGGGCATCTCGACGCTGCAGAGCTATCGCGGCGCGCAGGTTTTCGAGGCCATCGGGCTGAACAAATCCGTGATCGAGCGATATTTCACGGGCACCGCATCGCGCATCGAAGGCGTTGGTTTGGATGTGCTGGCGCGCGAAGCCAAGATGAAGCACGACTATGCGCTGCAGGCGGTATCGCAGGCCGACACCGAGTTGGATATCGGCGGAAGCTATCAATACCGCGTGCGCGGCGAGTATCACCTGGTGAATCCGATGACGGTGAGCAAGCTGCAGCACGCCGTCCGGCAGGAAAGCTTCCAGACCTTTCAAGAGTACACGTCGCTGGTGAACAACTACAGCAAAGAACTGTGTACGCTGCGCGGGTTGATGGAGTTCAAGCTGGCGGAGACGCCGGTTCCGATGGACGAAGTAGAACCGGCCAGCGAGATCGTGAAGCGCTTTGCTACCGGCGCCATGTCGTTCGGGTCCATCAGCAAAGAGGCGCACGAAACGCTCGCCATTGCGATGAACCGGATTGACGGGAAGTCCAACACGGGCGAGGGCGGCGAAGACGAAGCGCGTTTCGAGCGCGATGCCAACGGCGACTGGCGGCGTAGCGCCATCAAGCAGGTGGCTTCGGCCCGGTTCGGCGTTACAGCACATTACCTGGTGAACGCCGCTGAGCTGCAGATCAAGATCGCGCAGGGCGCGAAGCCTGGCGAGGGCGGGCAACTGCCGGGCCACAAAGTGGATGAAACCATCGCGCGGGTGCGGCACTCCATTCCCGGCGTGGGTTTGATTTCGCCGCCGCCGCATCACGATATTTACTCCATTGAGGATTTGGCGCAGCTCATCTACGATTTGAAAAACGTGAATCCGCTGGCGCGAATTTCGGTGAAGCTGGTGGCTGAGGTGGGAGTGGGGACGGTGGCCGCGGGGGTGGCGAAAGCGCATGCCGACGTGGTGCTGATCAGCGGACACGACGGCGGCACCGGAGCATCGCCGCTCACTTCGCTCAAACACGCGGGCATTCCCTGGGAGCTGGGGCTTTCGGAAACGCAGCAGGTGCTGGTGCTGAACGACTTGCGGAGCCGCGTGCGGGTGCAGACCGACGGCAAATTGCAGACCGGCCGCGACGTCACCATTGCGGCGCTGCTGGGCGCAGAAGAGTTTGGATTTTCCACTATGCCATTGGTATCCATGGGCTGCATCATGATGCGCAAGTGCCATCTGAACACCTGCCCGGTGGGTATTGCAACGCAGGACCCCGCATTACGCGCGAAATTTCAGGGCACGCCCGAAAACGTCATCAACTTTTTCTTTTTCATCGCCGAAGAAGTGCGCGAGTGGATGTCGAAGCTGGGCTTCCGTAGCATGGACGAAATGGTGGGGCGCGTGGACCTCATCGAAATGCGGCGCGCCGTAGATCATTGGAAAGCGCGCGGGCTGGATTTTTCGTCCATTCTCTACAATCCGCAGGTGCCGCGCCGCGTTGGCCGCCGCTGTCTGATCGCGCAGGATCATGGCTTGGACGAAGCGCTGGATTATCAGCTCATCGAGCACGCCAAACCGGCTTTGGATTTTAAAACGCCGGTAGAGTTCAGCGTGCCGATCCGCAATGTGCATCGCACCGTCGGCGCCATGTTGAGCGGCGAAATTGCGCGGCGCTACGGCTCGGCCGGGCTGCCCGACGACACCATCCGGTTCCGTTTTTCGGGATCGGCCGGACAGAGCTTCGGCGCGTTCCTCGCCAAAGGCGTCACGCTGACGCTGGAAGGCGACGCGAACGACTATGTGGGTAAAGGGCTGTCGGGCGGCCGCGTGATCGTCTACCCCCCGCGCACCTCCACTTTCCTGCCGGAAGAAAACATGGTGGTGGGCAACGTGGTGCTCTACGGAGCCACCACGGGCGAGGCGTTTTTCAACGGAATGGCGGGCGAGCGGTTCGCCGTGCGCAACTCGGGCGCAACGGCGGTAGTGGAAGCGGTGGGCGATCATGGCTGCGAGTACATGACCAAGGGCCTGGTGGTGGTGCTGGGCCGCGCCGGACGCAACTTCGCCGCGGGGATGACCGGCGGAATCGCGTTCGTATTGGATGAAACTGGTGAATTTTCGGGCGTGCTGTGCAATCAGGCCAGCGTGGATCTGGAGCCGGTCGTGGACCCGGCCGACATGCAGGCGCTGCGAAACCTCATCGGCAGGCACGTCGAAGCCACGGGCAGTCCGCGCGCCAAATGGATTCTCGAAAACTGGGGCGAAATGCTGCCCAAGTTCGTCAAGGTGTTTCCGCACGAGTATAAACGCGTTCTGGGCATTCCGAAATATCAACCGGGCCATGCCGAATCGAATCACCCGCACCTGGCGCAAGGCGCGACGTTGAAGCAGGAAGCCGCGCATGGGTAAGGTGACCGGCTTCGTCGAATATACGCGCGAAACTCCAGGGCGCAGGCCGCCGGCCGAACGCATTAACGACTGGTTCGAGGTCTATCAGGATTTCCCCGAAGACAAAGTTCGCACTCAGGGCGCGCGCTGCATGGATTGCGGCCTGCCATTCTGCCACACCGGCTGCCCGCTGAATAACATCATTCCGGACTGGAACGATCTGGCGTATCGCGACCGCTGGCGCGACGCTATCCGCGTGCTGCATTCCACCAACAATTTTCCCGAGTTCACCGGGCGTATCTGTCCCGCGCCTTGCGAAGCGGCGTGCGTGCTGGGTATCAACGAGCCGCCGGTCGCTATTAAGGTGATCGAGAAAACCATCGTCGAACATGCCTTCAAAGAAGGTTGGATACAACCCGAGCCGCCGTTGCGCCGCACCGGGAAGACGGTGGCGGTGGTGGGGTCCGGCCCAGCGGGATTGGCCGCCGCGCAGCAACTCAATCGCGCCGGCCACACGGTAACGGTGTTCGAAAAAGCAGATCGCATCGGCGGATTGCTGCGCTATGGCATCCCCGAGTTCAAGATGGAGAAATGGGTGCTGGACCGGCGTCTGGATCAGATGACAGCAGAGGGCGTCCAATTTCGCACCGGCGTGAACGTGGGGCAAACCATCACTGGCGACCAATTGCAGAAGGAATTCGATGCCATTCTGCTGGCGGGCGGCGCCGAACAGCCGCGCGATCTCCCGGTGCCGGGCAGGGAACTGAACGGCATCCACTTCGCCATGGAATTTCTGCCGCAGCAAAACAAGCGCTGCGCCGGCGATGAAGTCTCCGATCAAATTTTAGCTACCGGCAAGCACGTGGTGATCATCGGAGGCGGCGATACGGGCGCCGATTGCCTGGGCACGTCGCACCGCCAGAAGGCGGCCTCCGTGCATCAGTTCGAGATCATGCCGATGCCGCCCAACGAGCGCGCTGCGCAAACTCCGTGGCCGTTATGGCCATTGCAATTGCGCGTGGAAAGCTCGCACGAAGAGGGCGGGATTCGCGAGTGGAGCATGGCCACCGCTTCGTTTAGCGGCGAGAATGGCCGGGTAAGCAAGCTGCACGGGATTCGCGTGGGTCCGGCGCCGCGGTTCGAGCCGATTCCGGGATCCGAATTTACGCTGGACGCCGATCTGGTGCTCCTCGCCATGGGATTCACCGGGCCGGTGAAGAATGGATTAATCGAGCAGCTCGGCGTGGCGCTGGATGGGCGCGGCAATGTCGCCACGGCCGCAAATTACGCCACCAGCGTACCGGGGATTTACGCCGCGGGCGATCTGCGGCGCGGACCATCGCTGGTGGTTTGGGCCATCGCCGAAGGGCGCAATGCCGCCGAGGGATTGAATCGCTACCTGATGAATGCGGAGAGTTTCGTCGCCGGGCACGCGTAGTATCCGCGATCCTGGGTGTAGATCACCGGCCGCAGATGAAAGCCGAGAAACGCGGATAAGATTTAGTGGCTGCCGAGACTCAGGAAAGTAATTCCGACCAAAATCAGGCCCACGCCCGCCAGCTTCACCTTCGTGATCGCTTCGTTGAAGAACAGCCGCGACCACGCTAACGTGCAAACATAGCTAAGAGAGACCAATGGAAACAGCACCGACAGTTCGCCGTTCGACATGCCTTTTACAAAAAGCACCGACGACGCCAGGTAGGCGCCGATCCCCACGGCCAGCCGCCAGTTAAAGGCGATGCTGGTCCAATGGCGGTTCACCGCGTGAGCGCCCGATTTCAGAAATATCGCGCCCACCGACCCGATCACCGATCCCACCAGCACCAGAACCATCGAAGAGACTGGAGTGGTCATTTCCCGCCGCCCCAACCCAGTACCGCGACACCGCATACGATCACTAAAACGCCAACAATTTTGTATGGATTCAGTGCCTCGTGAAACGCCACGACAGCGGTAATGGTCACCCAAACGTAGCTCAAGGCGATCAGCGGATATAAAACGGAAAGTTCGCCGTGACGCAGCGCAAAGACAAAAAGCGCCGTAAAGACCGCATAGAGGCAATAACCGGCAAAAAGCTGCGGTATGGTGAGAATTCCAATAGTAGTCGCCAGCAGCCCCGCGTGGGACAAACGATTGGCGCCGAGCTTGATCAAATACTGCGCAATTGCGACCAGCAGCGTGCAGGCGAGTACGATGAAGACGGCGAGTTTGCGTTTCGCGGGATCCGGAACGTGGACTTCAGGGGCGGTTGTCGCTGGCGTCAATATTCCCTCAAGCTTTCATGATAACAATCGGCGAGAAGTAGAATAAGATTATGGATCAAGGGTCCGCCGGAACAGTGTCTCCGATCGCCGCTGCGCCTGCTTCGGCGTCGGCGTCGCAAGTGGACCGGTTCTTCGAACTATCGCTGCTCGGTTTGCTCGCGAGCGGCTTCCTGGCGGTGGCCGGCTCCGGCTATCTGGATGTGCCCACCATCGTTCTCACCGCCGGCGCCCTGCTGACGCGCGCGTTGATGGTGGCGGGATTGATCCGTTTCGAGCTGCCGCCGATGGTAGTGACCCTGCTCACCCTGGCGTACGTCGGCTTTTACGCAGCCGACTATTTCCTGATTTCCCGATCTTTTATTCCGGCCGCCATCCATCTGGTGTTCTTCGTAGCGGTGGTGAAAATCCTGACCGGCAGCACAGACCGCGATTACCTTTTATTGAAGGTGATCGCTTTTCTTGAATTGCTGGCCGCCTGCATAGTCTCGGCGAGCTTCAATTTTTTCGTTTTCCTGCTGCTCTTCCTGGTGCTGGGTGTGGCTACCTTTGCCAGCAGCGAGATTCGGCAATCGAGGAAACGAGGCTATTCGCCGGCCAGAATCGGCGGCGCTGGAGTGACGGCGCGCTTGGTTGGAGTCGTCCTATCGGTTTCGCTCGCGATTCTCGCGATCACCGCCGTTCTGTTCTTCTTTCTGCCGCGCACCGCGCGCGCCGCTTTCCAGCATCTGGTGTCGCATCGCTATCATCTGGTGGGTTTTTCGAACCACGTCTCGCTGGGCGAAATTGGCGAAATCAAGCAGGAGAACGTGCCGGTGATGCACGTGAAAATGGATCGGCCGGAGGATCGCGTTCTGGCGCTGAAGTGGCGCGGCGCGGCGCTGTCGGAGTTTAACGGGCGCGCGTGGTTCAATCGTCCCGCGCCCGGCCAGATTCTGCAGCCCGACCGGGCGGGATTGCTCCGTCTGGATGACGAATCGCCGCATCGCAACGGCCGGTACATCTCTTATGCCGTTTACTTAAGCGATCTGGCGCAAGACGCTTTGTTCTTCGCCGGGACGCCGCAATACCTGCGGATCGATTCGCTGGTGGTCCGGCGCCCGTTCGGCAATTACAGCGCCCAGTTCACCGAGGCGCGCACGGTTTCTTATCAGGTTTACAGCCATTTGGATTCGCCCGCGGCCGCCGCGGATCCAGCCTTGGTAGACCCGCTTCCAGCCGCCGCCCGCGAAACGTATCTGCAATTGCCCCGCCTGGACCCGCGCATCCGCGAGCTCACTGAGAATATCGTTCACGGCGGAGCAAGGCCCGCTACCCGGGCCGTTATGCTCGAGAAATATCTGCGCGCCAATTATGGCTACACGCTGGAACTGCCGAAAGTGGAACCGGAAGATCCGTTGGCCTTTTTTTTGTTCCATCGCAAGAAAGGCCATTGCGAGTATTTCGCTTCCGCGATGGCCGTAATGCTGCGCGTGGACGGCATCCCGTCGCGCGTCATCACCGGCTTCCAAAGCGGAATTTACAACCCGATCAGCGGCGCGCAATTGATCCGGACTTCGGACGCGCACAGTTGGGTGGAGGCGTGGCTGCCGGAGCGCGGCTGGACAACTTTCGATCCCACGCCGCCCGACCCGAACGGGACCGGGCTCTCGGCCTGGACCCGGCTGAGTTTCTATGCCGACGCGGTCGACGTGTTCTGGCAGGACTGGGTTTTGAATTACAACCTGGAGCGGCAGCTTCAACTGGCGTCGCGCGTGGGCGAATCCGGGCGGCACATCGGATTCAACTGGACGGACGGCCCGCGCTGGTGGAGCGGGCGCAATTGGAGCAGCCTGCGAGACTTCGGATTTGTGGCGCTGGGCGCGATTGCCTTAGCGTTTCTGGGGAAGTTTCTGCGGCGCGATGGATGGCGCTGGTGGACCACGCGGCAACGGCTGCTGAAGGTGCAGCGCGGCCAGGGCCAGGCGTCGGATGCCACTCTGCTCTATCAACGCATGCTGAAGGCGCTGCGGCGGCGCGGCATTGAAAAACCCGCTTGGTTGACGCCCTGCGAATTCGCGAGGGTGCTGCAGGAGCCCGAGCTTTCGGGACTGGTGGAGGATTTCACCGGCGCCTATAACGAGCTGCGCTTTGGCGGAAAAGCAGAGGCGGCGGGACGGATTTTCGTGCTGCTGGAGCGGCTGGAAACTACGGCTTAGTTCGGCGCCAGCGGGATATCGACCACCAGGGGAGTGGCCGGAGCTTGGAAGAGCGGCGCCTCTTTGTTCACCGCGCTTCCTCCTAATCGATCGACTACAGCGGGCGAATTGGCAGGTACGACAACTAACCGGAGCCTTTGGCTGGTTGCGGCCATCTTGATTGGACTATCGGGAATCTCAACCGTGAGACCCGCCGCCACGGGAGACGCTGGGTCGCTGGCCGGATAGATGCGTTTCAAGTTTCCGGCTGCGTCCACTTCATACAACGCCAAGTAGCCTGCCATAGCACTGGTAACCTGAACGCTGATGCGGTCTCCAGCCGGCCCGCTGCGCACCAGAGAATACCGCACCAGCGGCCCCTGGTAGAGCGGAGCGTTTAGGTCAAACCCGGAGGCGAACTGTTGCCGGATAGTGTCCGGAATTCGCGTTGCCCCACCGAGGCGGAGGCGGGCCGCGGTAGCGCGGGTGGACCCGAACCCGGCTGCCGGGGCGCTTGCCGGCGGCGCCGCCAACCGGGGCGCTGCGACCGGAGCCGCGGGCGGCAATCGATCCAAACTCTTGGCTTCGACGCGTTCCTTCGCTTGCGGTCCCAATTGGCGTGACGCAATCTGCACCGGCGGTGCGATGAGCCGCGGCGCGTTCGCCCGGTCCATGACCGCGATAAGGATCACCGCGCCTGCGGCGGGTAGCGCCACGGCTAGCACCCAGCGTCGAAAGCGGAAGCCGGACCGCTTAGCCTCGATGGGGCGTGCCAACTCCCGGCGCACCTGTTCGCGCGACACCGGATCGGCCAGCAGTTCCCGTAACGCGTCTTCGTTTTCGAGCGCGTTGAACAGCTCCTGATCCTCGAGCGCAGCTTGGAACAAAATCCTGCGCTCCTCCGCGCTGAGCGCGTTGGTCGCGTAGCCTCCGAGCAGTTTGCGAACCTCGCCTTGGGTCATCGATCGGTTTCCCGCGCACTTCTTTCCCGATTTCGCAGCCGATCCATCAACTCCTGGCGGCAACGAAAATCCCAGGTGTAAATGGTGTTGATGGAACTCGCTCCAACAATGGCCTGCATCTCGGCAAAGCTCTTACCTTCCAATTTCAACGCCAGGAGTTTCCGGCACCGCTCGCCCATTTCCGAGATGGCCGCGATCAGACGCTCGCGAGCCTCGGTCTGTTCCAATGCCGTGAGCGCATCGATGCGCCCGTCGGGCATTTGAATCTCATCCGCCGGGAGCTGCGTGAATTCCCGCGCCTCCGCGCTTTCCTGCGGTAGGCCAGCATTTTGAAGCGGACGATCTTGAGCGAAAGTGGGACGAGATCTTCCAACCGGTCGAGCTCCCTGTACTTCTCGTGCAACAGGATCAGCACTTCCTGCGCCAGATCCTCGGCAGCATCCCTCTGTATTCTGGATGCCGCGAAGCCCACGATCCGTTCGCGCAGCTTCCGCAGGATCTCCTCGCGCGAGCCTGGAGCCTGGTCCAGACTCTTGGTGGACGTTGATCCCATGGATCGGATTACCGCCCAAAGGATACTGCTTCCCAGGGCCTGCCGACAAGTGACGCTTGCCGACGAGCCTAGCCCATGACTGTTACCATGAATTCGTAATTGCTTCAGAGGGCGCCCACTCCGCGGGAAGACCATCCAGTTGTTGTCGCTGGATCTGGACGTTGCGGGTCTACGCTGCTACAATCCATCCTGAACACCAACCCGCGGTTCCTGATCTGGGGTGAACACCACGGGTTTCTGCGGCAAATTGCCACAGCGTATTACGAAGCGCGGCACCCGCGGTTCCCGGATAATTCGGGCCTGAGCGCGGAGCATCGGATCAAGAAACTGCGGGACCCGCGCCGGTGGCCCGCTTGGGATAATCTCTGTGGCGAAGCGGAATTCCAGGAGCGGTTTCGAGAATTCATCCGGTCTTTTTTCGCTGACCGCACGGGCCAGGCAACGCGCTGGGGATTCAAAGAAATCCGGTACGGGCAATCTGTCGACGATCACGCTCTGCGACTGATGTTCGACTGTTTTCCCAATACCCGCCTCATTATCCTCGTTCGCGAGCCGGAGCCGACCATCTTCAGCATGCTCTCGCACTGGGCTTTTGCCGGCCAGCGGGATGGGCATATTCATATTGAGGAACTGGACCAACGAATCCTGAGCGCGGCCCATTCATGGAACGCGCAATACATGCATTTGCAATCCCTGCGTCAGGCGAACCCGTCGAATTGCCTGCCGGTTCGCTACGATGATCTTGGCAGAGCCCGCACCTATCGGGATCTTTCGACTTTTCTCGAGACCTCTTCGTTCGATTACGCGAGCCACATTGGCAAGGTGAAGGACGCCTCCAACAAAACGGATCCCACGGCGGTCCTCATCGGCCGACGCATCGAGTTTCTTCAGTCTCAAATTGCGGCCACCACTCGCGATGCGCGGGCGGCCTATGGCTGCTCAGCCTCCGCGCATTCCGAGCGCAGTCTGGAACCACGACAAGCGCGCCAAGCCCGATACGTCGGTAGTGGGTCGATTTGACGGACCCACTACTGTCTGCTCTTGCGTAGCCCCCGCCGTGGTACACTCAGTCTTCCGTAGTTACTTAATCCTGTGTTTTCCCGCCGCGGTTTCCTCAAAGGCGCAGCACTTTCTGCTGTCGCGCCGATGATTCAACGAGGGCGTTTCTGCCTTCTTGCCGGGAGTCCCCTAGTGCCCAACGAACCCGCGTATTCCACACTGGCTCTGGACTTGGTTCGCCGCAGCACGGTCATCGACATGCTTGGCCTGCTGACGCTCAACTACACCAAACTCTCGTCGTGGGAGACGCAACCGGCCTGCTTTGTGCCACGCGATTTCGAGAAGCTGCGCGCTTCCGGAATCACGATTTTCCATCCCGCGGTGGGCTTCACGAACGGCGACGTTTACGCCAGTTCGCTGCGCGACATCACCGGTTGGAATCAATTCATCGGGGCCCACAGCAGCCAATTCTTGCGAATCGATTGCCCCGGCGATCTGGAGGCCGCCAAGGCCAGCGGCCGGCTCGGCATCGTTATCGGCCTGCAAAACTCTCTACACTTTCGGACTGTCGAGGACGTCGACTGCTTCTACCGTCTTGGCCAGCGCGTTTCGCAGCTCACCTACGACGACAACGCAATCGGAGGAGGTTCTACCGATCCCCGCGATGTCGGTTTAACGCCCTTTGGCGCGCAGATCGTGGACCGGATGAACACGGTGGGCATGGCGGTGGATATTTCGCACTGCAGCGATCGCACTACACTCGACGCTCTGCATGCCTCGAGCAAGCCGGTGCTCGTCACGCACTCCAACTGCCGCGCGTTGGTGCCGGCCGCTCGCTGCAAGACCGACGAAGCCATCCGGTTGCTGGCCGACAAAGGCGGCGTGATCGGAATTACCATGGTTCGCGGCTTCGTCCAATCGTTGGGCCCCGCTACCATCGAAGACGTGCTGGATCACATCGACCATGTGGCCGGGCTGGTGGGCGTGGAGCACGTCGGCATTGGTAGCGACGTCGATCTGGACGGCCGCGACGCTCATATCCGTCCCAAAAAGCGCTTCGATCTGGATGGAATCGACTATTCGCAGAAAATCTTCGATCTTACCGAAGGATTGATCCGCCGCAAATATTCGCCGGCAAACATCGAGCTGATTCTGGGCGGAAATTTCCAGCGCGCGCTGGCCGCCATCTGGTCGCCTGAGCCAGCGAGCCAATCTGAGCCGCGCGCGTAAGCAAGCGGTCTTCCAGTTGAAACTTAAACCCGCCTCTGCCCGTTACAATAAGTAGTAGGCTGCCTGTGCCCATGAAATCACCCAAACTCCGCTTCGCTCTTCTGTTTCTCTGCCCGCTGTTATTGACGGCGCAATCGCTCAAGGATTTTGAGAAACGCGTCACCGAGTTTACGCTCGGCAATGGATTGCATTTCATCGTTTTCGAACGGCATGAAGCGCCGGTGGTGTCGTTCCACTCCTACGTCAACGCCGGGTCGGTGGACGACCCGGGCGGCGAAACGGGGATCGCGCACATGTTCGAGCACATGGCCTTCAAAGGCACCGAGACCATCGGCACCAAGAATTATCCGCTCGAGCGCAAAGCGATGGACGAAGTGGAGCACATCTACGATCAGTACGACGCCGAGCGAAACAAGGGCCTGAAGGCCGATCCGAAGACGCTCGAAGATCTTCAACAGCAGCTCAAGGCCGCCATGGAAAAGGCCGACAGTTATGTCATTCCAAACGCGTATCCGGAGCTGATAGAGGCCAATGGCGGGGTGGGACTGAACGCGGGAACGGGTGAAGACTCGACGAATTACTTTTACAATTTTCCCCGCAATCGCCTGGAGCTCTGGTTTCTGCTGGAATCGCAGCGCTTCTACGACCCGGTGTTTCGCGAGTTCTATAAGGAGCGGGATGTGGTGCGGGAAGAGCGCCGCATGCGCGTGGAATCGAGTGCTCAGGGGCAGCTAGCGGAAGCGCTGCTGGCCACGGCGTTCGAGGCGCATCCTTACCGGAACATGCCCGGCGGATGGGCCAGCGATATCGAAAACTTCCGGCTGACGGAAGCCATCGCGTTCTACAAGAAATACTATGTGCCGGCCAATATTACGATCGGCATCGCGGGCGATGTGGATCCCAAGGAATGCCGCCGGCTGGCGGACAAATATTTTTCGATCCTGCCCGCTGGGCCGCTACCGAGCGGTCCACGTACCATTGAGCCGGTGCAGAAGGGCGAAAAGCGCGTGGAAGTGGAATCGCCCGCGCAGCCTTTTATGGCGATCGCTTACAAGCGGCCGAACCAGCTCGATAAAGACGACTCCGTGTTCGACGTCCTGGGCGAAGTCCTGGCAGGCGAGCGCACCGGACTGCTGTACACGGACCTGGTTCGCGACAAGAAAATAGCGTTGGGGGCCGCGGCCGAGTCGTCGTTTCCCGGCGGCAAATATCCGAACCTGTTTCTGTTCTTCCTGGTGCCGAATCAAGGACACTCGGTCCAGGAGAACGAGAAAGCCTGCTATCAGATTATCGAGCGCCTGAAGACGCAAAAGGTCAGCGATGAAACGCTGCAGCGGATCAAGACCAAAGTCCGCGCGTCGCTAATCCGGCGGCTCGACAGTAACTCCGGGATGGCGGACGCGTTGACTTCGTATTACGCCAACTACGGCGATTGGCGAAAGCTGTTCACCAGCATCGACGACACCGACAAGGTGACGGCCGACGACGTGATGCGGGTGGCCAAGCAATATCTGGTGCCGGAAACGCGCACCGTAGTTTATACGGTCCCGCCGCCCGGTGCAGCGAAACCGGCTTCCAATACGGAGGAGGAAGACACGAAATGAAGACCCTGGTGTTCGCTCTGATCCTTTGCGCGGCGGCAGGGGCGCAAACGGAGGTGCGCCGCGCTATCGTTCTGCCTTCCTACAAAGATCTGAAATACCCGCCGCTGCCGCCGCTGCAGGTTCCCGATCCTACCGAGATTACGCTTTCGAACGGACTGAAGGTGCTGCTGCTGGAAAATCACGAGCTCCCGCTGATAAGCGGCGCGGCGTTAATTCGCACAGGCAATCTGTTCGATCCGCCGGACAAGCGCGGGCTGGCTGGAATCACGGGCGAGGTGCTGCGTTCGGGCGGCACGAAGGCGCGAACCGGCGATCAACTCGATCAGGATCTGGAAAATGTGGCGGCGTCCATCGAAAGCCAGATTGGCGAGACCAATGGGACGCTTTCGTTCTCCTGCTTGAAAGAAAATGCCGATCAGGTGCTGGCGCTTTTCCGCGATCTGCTCAGCTCACCCGAGTTCCGCCAGGATAAGGTGGATCTGGCGAAAACGCAGTCGCGCAGCGAGATCTCACGCCGCAACGACGATGCCGACGGGATTGCCGAGCGCGAGTTCAGCGATATCGTTTACGGGCGCAACACGCCCTATGGATGGTCTATCGAGTACACTGACACAGACAATATCCAGCGCGACGACCTGATCCGTTTTTACCATCGCTACTATTTTCCGGCCAACATCACTTTGGAAATCATCGGCGATTTTTCAACCGCGGAGATGAAGGCCAAACTCGAGCAGGTTCTGGGTAGCTGGAAATATTCGCAACCCGCGGTACCGGCATTCCCGAAAGTGGAAAACAAGGCTGAGCCAGGCGTTTTTCTGGCGTCCAAGGACGATACTACGCAGACCTTCTTTCACGTGGGAGAGCTGGGCGGCGAGTTGCGGGACAAAGATTATCCGGCGCTGGAAGTGGCGTCCGAAATTTTGGGCGGAGGTTTCTCCAGCCGGCTGTTTCGCAGCGTGCGCACCAAGCACGGATGGGCCTATAACATCTCGGCCAATTGGTCCGCCAATTACGATCATCCCGGAACATTCGTCATCTCGGGCAGCACGCAATCGGCGCACACCGTGGACACGCTGAAGGCGATCGGCGAAGAACTGGAAAAGATCCGCACCGCCGAAGTGAGCGACGACGAGCTGCAGACCGCCAAAGATACCGTGCTGAACGGCTTCGTTTTCAATTTCGACCGTCCCAGCAAGACCATTAACCGGCTGATGATTTACCAATACTACGGGTATCCCAAGGATTTCATTTTCCAGTATCAGAAGGCGATCGCGGGAGTTACCAAGGCCGACGTGCTGCGGGTGGCGCAACAGTATTTTCAGCCCAAGAATCTGAGCTATGTTGCGGTCGGCAATCCCAAGGATTTCGGGACGCCGCTGGCCAGCCTCGGCATGAAGGTGGCACCGATCGACTTGACCATTCCAGAACCGAAGAAAGAGGCCGCGCCAGCCGACCCCGCGGCCCAAACGAAGGGCAAGTCGCTCTTACAGCGAGTGCAGCAAGCTTTGGGCGGCGTGGATAAGCTGGCTGCCGTGCAGGATCTTCAATTTCACGCCGACCTGGAAGTATTCACGCCGGGCGCGTCAATGAAAGTGAAACAGACCAATTCCTTCATTGCGCCTTCCACCATCCGGCAGGATAACGAGCTTCCCTTTATGAAGCAATCCGTCTATTCGGACGGAACTTCGGGCTGGCTGGCGGGGATGCAAGGCGTGCGAAGCCTGACCCCGCCGGTGCTGAAACAAATCCATGGTGAAGCGTTCCGGCAGATCGCGAGCCTGGCGCTCAGCGACCGCGACGCAGATCGGACAGTGAGCCTGGCCGGCGACGGAACGCTCGAAATTTCATCCAAGGACGGCGAAAGCGTCCGCATGACAGTGGATGAGAAGACCGGCCTTCCCGCCAAGCTGGCCTATCAGCAGTCGCCTGCCGAAGGGGGCAGCGCGGTGGAGGAAATATTATCGGATTGGCGGGATGTGGATGGCCTGCGCCTGCCGTTCCAATGGACCGTGATGCAAGCCGGAAAGAAGTTCGCGAGCGTCACGATCCAGAACTATAAGATCAACTCCGGTTTGACTGCGGAAGCGCTTGACGCCAAGCCGGCGCCGGCAGCGCCACCGGCTGCGCCGAAACCACCGGCTACACAGCAATGAAACGGATTGCTTGGGTGCTGGCCGCGGCACTCATGCTGCACGCCGAGACTCCCGAGCAGCGCGGCAAACGCGTGGTGGACGAGTGTGTGCAGGCTTTGGGCGGGGAGCGCTTCCTGAACATGCAAACGCGAGTGGAATCGGGCCGCGCGTACTCTTTCTATCGCGAAAGCCTGACCGGCTTGAGCATCGCGAGAATCTACACGCGCTATGATTCCGGCGTCGCTGATACGGCCCACAACCTGGCGCAGCATGAGCGCGATAACTACGGGAAAAAAGAAGACTACGGAATTCTTTTCACCGGCCAAGAGGCCTGGGACATAACCTATCGCGGCGCGCGTCCGCTGCCCGCCGACCGTTTTGCGCGCTACAAGGAAACCACCCTGCGCGACATTTTCTATATCCTGCGGGTGCGGCTACACGAGCCGGGCTGGATCGTCGAATCCAAAGGCGCCGACGTGATTGAGAACCGGCCGGTCGAAATCGTGGATTTAACCGACGCCGGCGATCTTACCACCACCGCCTATTTCGATCAAATCACCAAGCTTCCCGTTCGGCAGGCCTTCTTCCGGCGCGATCCAGTGACCAAGGAAAAGAACGAAGAGGTGACGCATTTCACGAAGTATCGCGATGCCGGCGATGGCGTTCAGTGGCCTTTTGCCATCGAGCGCGACCGCAACGGCGAGAAGATCTACGAGATTTTTTCGACCTCGGTGGAGGTGAACGACAAGAAAGCCTTCGGCGACTTGTTTCAGTTGCCTTCGACCATCAAGCTGCTGAAACCGGAGTAGCTCCCGGAATTGGCTTGGAAGACGCCGCGTCCGCATCCGCTGAACCGAGGCCGGGACCGATGGGGAATTCGATGGTTACCAGCAAACCTGGATACGCATTCTGCGCTCCCAGCTTTCCCTTGTGCAATTGGACCGAGCGCCGCGCAATTGCCAGCCCCAGGCCAAGTCCGCCGCTCGCGCGGTTGCGGTCTGAATCGACGCGGTAGAACGGATCGAAAATCCTGGACAGCGCTTCATCTGGAACACCGGGACCGTAGTCCCGAACACTGACCACCGCGGCATCGTGGAATTTCGCCAGCTCGATATCGACGGGAGTTCCCTTCGGCGCATAGCGGATGGCGTTGCGAATCACGTTTTCCAGCGCACGCCGGATAAGCTCTTCATCGCCCGCTACGATGGCGGACGCGGGCGCCTTCAGCAGCAGCGTGCAATCCTTAGCCTTGGCTTCCAGCAGCGAATCGTAGACCAGATCGGCCAGCAATTCGTCCAGAGGAACGGCATCGGTCTTTTGCATAGACGGATCCGCTTCCACGCGCGTCACCTGAAGCAATTCGCCCACCAGTTCATTCAGCCGGTCGGCCTCTTTCTGGATGCGATCCAGCATGTGATCGCGATCTTCGCCGGACCGCGCCAGCTCCACGGCGACGCCCAGGCGCGCCAGCGGGCTGCGCAATTCGTGCGAGATGTCGAGCAACAAACGGCGCTCGGCGGCCAGCAGCGTCTGAATACGGCCGGCCATCTGATTGAAGCTGCGCGCGAGTTCACCCAGCTCATCCTTGCGATTGGCTGGCGCGCGCGCCGAGAAATCGCCGCGCCCGAAGCAATCCACCACGGCGCGCAGACGCCGCACCGGCGAAGTGAGATGGTAGGCGAAGCCGTAACACAGCAGCACCACCAACCCGATAATCCATAGATGCTGCGGCTGAAGGAAGAAGAAGGTCCAACTGCGCCGCTGATCGATCAAGAAGAGCCGGTACCGATGCGTGGAGTCCTGCCGGCCGATGATCGGCGGCCTTCCTCCTAGCGGAAACGGGAGACGCCAGCGGCTGCGCGGTTTCGGCAACGTCACCAGCTCGGGATGCGCCTTACCGGTGAGGAGGTCGGTCCCCTTGGCGTCGGTAAATACGACCTGAAATTGCGTGATTTGCTGGAATCTCGCCAGCGCCGCGGCTAAGGCTTCGCGGCCGCCCGTCTCATAGGCGCGTTTGGCTTGCTCCGTTTGCACGCTGAGCAGCAGGCCAAGCGGGCCGCGTCCCTCCGTGGAGCTGAACGTGGCCGCAGTGGTAATAATAATGCCGGCGATGGCAACCGCGGTTGTCGCCAGAAACCAGAGCAGCGTCTTTGCAAAAAGGGATCTCATCCGGACGCCACGGCATCTTCCGGGCTGTGGCAGAACTGGTAGCCCACACCGCGAATAGTTTTGATCACGGGCCGGCTGCTTTCCAACTTGCGGCGCAGATGACTCACATGCATATCGATGGAGCGGTCAAACGGCGTAGCTTTGCGGTTGTAGAGGCTGTCCATCAAACCGTCCCGCGATACTACCCGGCCGGCATTCCGCATCAGTTGTTCCAGAATATCGAATTCCAGAGTGGTCACTTCCACCGGCTTGCCGTCGCAAGTGACTTCGCGCGTTCCGGGATCGAGCGCCACTCCGTTGATCTCCACCTTGCCGCGATTCACCCGGGCTTCGGTGCGGCGAAGAATTGCTTTAACGCGCGCCGCCAGTTCGCGTGGGTTGAAGGGCTTGGGAAGATAGTCGTCGGCTCCGAGCTCCAGACCGACAATGCGGTCCACGTCTTCGCCGCGCGCGGTCAGCATCAGCACGGGAACGCGGCTGGTAAGCCGCAGGCGCTTGAGGATTTCAAAACCGTCCAGGCCGGGCAGCATGACGTCCAGCACCACCAGGTCATAGCCCCCTGGTTGCGCCGCATCTTTCTGTTGCAAAGCTTTCTGTTGCAAGGCTTCGAGCGCCGCGTGGCCGTCATGAATGCATTGCACCGTGTAGCTTTCGCGCTCCAGGAATTCCTTGAGCAGAGAGCACAATTCGGCATCGTCATC